>WNGB01002746.1_pt1 | contig 29043 bp, 19 predicted proteins | sample 5400681 | NCBI WGS metagenome assembly WNGB01 (sample SAMN13153367, study PRJNA577476) | soil metagenome | isolation source: 115 cm soil or saprolite under grassland replicate 2 | place: USA:California | collected 2016-06-15
CTGCTGAAGAACCGGCACGCATTCCCCGGCCTCAGCGACCGGCTGGGCACGCGCTTCTCGGGAAACGGCGACATCCTGATGATCGCGCTCAAGGCGACCGAGAGTGGCGGGCCACGGATCGTCGACCCCGGATACGGGCCCGTGATCACCAGCACGATCCGGGTTCCGGACGCCGCCGACGGCGGCCCAGGCCGGGCGCACTACATCCAGGACGGCGGCCACCCGCAGATCGTCAACTGGATCGTCGAGTCGAGCTACCAGCTCCAGGTGATCAGGAAGGGGCTTCGGCTCGGGCTGCGCCTACTCAAGCTCTGGCTGAGGCTGAACCGGCGTAGTGACATCGGCCGGGAGATCGCCGCCTTCTGGAGCCCGGGCTCGCTCTCGTCCTCGTCGATGCCACTCTTTTCGATGGGCCGCGACATCCCCGACGGGACCATGAGCCTGACCGGCGACGGCTACCTCGACCTCGACTGGCGAAAGAGGCGCTCGAACGAGTACTTCCGGCTCGTGCGCGCGACGGGCCGCCAGATCGCCGAAGCCCTCGACGCGACGTTCCTCGACAGCCCCAGCTGGCACCTGAGCCGCCTCGTCACTGTGCACCCGCTCGGCGGCTGCCCCATGGGCCGCGACGAGCGCCAGGGCGTGGTCGACTCGTACGGCCGCGTGTACGGCCATCCGGGTCTACTGATCGTCGACGGCTCGATCATGCCCGGGCCCGTCGGGCCCAATCCGTCCAACACGATCGCCGCGCTCGCGCACCGCGCGGCTGAGCGACTCATCGAGGAGGCGAGCTAGCGAATGGCGGTCGACACCGACGCACGCATGCGGGTGCTCGAGGAGCACGTCCAGGCCGAGATCGACAAGGACATGGACCGGATCATGGCCACCTGGGGCAAGAACCCCTCGTTCGATGACGTTGCCTGGGAGGAGCAATGGTCGGGCCGGGAAGGTATCCGCGAGCACTACGAGGAGCTCCTAGGAGCGTTCCCCGACATGGACATCAAGGAGGAGCGGCGGCACGTGACCGACGATTATGTGATCCTCGAGGTCGTGGTCACCGGGACGCACACCGGGCACTGGCGCGAGCTGCCTCCGCTCGGCCGGAAGATGCGCTCGCGCGTCTGCGGGCTCTACGCGTTCGACGAGGAGGGGCTGCTGACCCTCGAGCGGACGTACTACGACAAGGCGATCATCCTCGAGCAGCTCGGCATGTTCCAGGACCCGCGCACGCCGATGGGACGTGTGATGGCGGTGATCACGCCGCCATTCGCGGTGGTGAAGGCATTCCTCCGCCAGCTTCTCCGCAGGCGTTAGAGCTTCTGGCCGAAGAGCCAGCCGAGCCAGGCGAGCACCCGCCAGACCGGGCGCTGGAGCCAGATCGGGAAGCCCGGCACGGCGATCTCGCGCCGGTAACGATGCATGAGCACGGCGAAGAGCAGGATCGGCCTCGGTAAACCTCTCTCCGGGACGCGCAGCCGACCTTCGCGCGAGAGGGTGAGAAAGTCGCGGAAGTAACCGGCGAAGTCGAGCGCAGGACGAATGGTCAGGAGCACGTGCGACTCGTCGGCGGTGGGATCGAATCCGTGTTTCGTCCGTGGGGGAACGACGTCGCTGGAGCCGGCCGCGAGCGTCCGTGTTTGTCCGTCGACGTCGAGGACGAACGTGCCGGCAACGACGACGAACGTCTCTTCCTGCGACGGGTGGACGTGCTCGCGGACGAACGCGCCCGGCCTGAGGTAGAGGTCGACCTCCAGCGCCTCGGGGTCGTTGCGGCGAAACACGACCCGCTGGCCGGAGTGTGGATCCTCGATCTGCTCAGGCAACGGAGGCGGTGGGCTCGGCAGTGGGGATGATGCCGAAGGTCTTTGCTTCGTCGAGCGAGCGGACCTTGGCGAGACGACCCACAACGACCCTCCCGATTCTGCGCCGGCCGCGATCCCGGGACGAGCCGCAAGCGTCGACGAGGGTCGGCGAAAGGATGACGAGTTCCTCCGAGGATATGCCGCCGCAGGGTGGGGTTTCAAGAGACTGTGCGGCCGGGGAGATGCCGCAGGACCTTGGCAGCCGGCGCCAGGCGTAGTAGCGTCTGACAGCGAGACACCGAACTGCGGCGGAGGGAAGCTCGAAGCCCGTCGCAGCGTCGTCGGTCGTTGCTCCTCCGTCGCCGACGAGGGGAGGCGCCGTGAGCGTGAGTGAGCGTGGCCGCGAGGAGCCCATGCCTCAAGGCGCCCCTGAGGAGACTCCTCGCTTCGTCCTCCTTACCGAGTGCCTCCAGAACGACTTCTTCCTCAACACGCAATGCCGCCTACGCCTGCCGGACACGATCGTGCCGCAGATGCTGCTCGGTCACCGCGACTTCGATCTGGGCGCTGGAGGGAACAAGCCGAACCGCTCGCGCAGTCGCGCGATCCGTGAGGGGCCCCTGGGCGTCTTCCTCAGCGCCGTCGTGGGGGCGAGACTCGAGAATGCCAAGCTTCCGGTCCTACACCTCGTCAACCTCCGGGACTGGCACGTCCCCGGCAGCGAGTACGACCTCGAGCGGCGCGCCTACGGCATGCACTGTGAGGCGGGCAGTTGGGGGGCTGAGTATCTCGAGGGGGTCGAGGCGTATCTCGACCCGAACGCAACGGCGGTCACTGCGGATTATGCGGAGGCGGGCTCGGTGCGTGTCTATCACCTGCGCGCGGACTCGGTCTTCGACTTCAAGCCACGCGCCGAGCGCCGCGATGGTCACCGGAAGTTCCGCACGTCCGAGCTCGAGGACGTCCTCGACGTCATCGTGCAGGGCAGTGACGGCGATCTCGAGCAGATGCGCGGCCTTCTCGGAGCCGGCGGCTTCGGCGCAATCCACGCGATGGCACGAGAGATCGACGGCGAGGAGAAGCCGCGAACGGACCGGAGCGTCTACATGGCGGCACTCGGCGTCTGGACGGACATCAAGGTCCAGACGCTCCTCGTCGGCCTGCGTACGCAGTACGACCTGCCGAACCTCGCGCTCTCGGACACGTTCACGGCGTCCTACACGCTCGAGCGGCACCTCGCCGCACTCGACTATGCGGCCCGTGTGCTGGGCGTCGACGTCATCCACGGCGTCAACGAGCTCAGCGCCTACCTTGGAGTCGCGGCGCCGCTGAAAGACGAGTCGGAGATCGTCGCGCGGATCAGCTTCGCGCGCTACCGGACGTACGCGCAGGACAAGCAGAACGTCCTCGCCTTCCAGGACGAAAAGCTCCAGCAGTACCTCGCGTTGACGGAGCGGCGCTCGCTCGACGTCTACGAGCGCATCAAGCACGCGAATACGTTCCTGCTCACCTTCGGCGGCTTGTTCCTGACGGTCACGCTTCTCTTCGCGGTCCTCAACGCGGTGTGGCCAGACACGTTCAGATGGCAAGTGGCCGCTGTGACAGGTGGGATCGGGCTGATCCAGGTCGTCTCCGCTTTCTTCTCGAAGCCGATCCGAGACCTTCAGCAGAACCTGACGAACCTCGCGGTGTTCAAGATGATCCTCGAGAGCCACTCGCTCAAGACCGCACTGGCTCGGTATCACCTGACGACGCCGAGGACGCTCCGCGAGTTCCAGACGCCCGCCGAGGTCGCGACCGCGAAGGCGCAGATCGACGTGCTCCAGCAGCAGGTGCGCGCGGTTCAGGAGTTCGACAGTGCCGATTTCGCCGGACTCGCATCGCTCGCGCTTGCGGTCGGCGAGGGCGTGGCGACGCCGTCGGCCGACGGCGTCGACGCCGAGCACCCCCCGGCTGCGCCTGCCGCGGTGCCGCCGCAGCGTCGCCCGGGGCGGAAGTCGTGATCGACGCGCTCGAGGCCCACTACCGCCGGCGCCGGTTTACTTCTTGCGCGCGGCGCGCTTCGCGTCGGCGGCTGCGCGTTTGCGCTCGGGGCGCGCAGCCGACATCGCGTTGTCGGCGATGATGTCGTAGTTCAGGGAGAGGATCGTGACGTTCTCGGGCCGATGTGTTGCGTAAAGGGCTCGAGGAACCGCCGGTAATGGAGTCCGATCGTCCGAAGCCGGTATTCGAGTAGCGCGAAGATCGCGTATTCGAGTGCGTCGCGCACCTTGCGAAGCTCGCTCGGCGTCCAGTGCGCCGCGAACGCGTCGTCCCGGTCGAGTGCTGTGTCGACGAGGATGAGGACGAGCGGCAGCGGCGGGAAGTGCTCCGGCGCCCGCTCGCTCGGCGCAGGGAGGTTGAAATTCTCGACGAGGAACCTCTCGAAGAGGTCGATGTGGTCCTGTCGGGCGAGGTGCCGGCGGGACGCGAGGGCGTCAGGGAGGATCTCGTTCGTCAGCGGCCCGCCGCATGCTTTTGTGGCGCCGGCGCCGAAGACCACGATGGTTCGGTTGTTCATGTTGTTCGGGGCGACGCGTGACGTTTCGCTCGTAGGTCGATCAACACGCAAAGCGGACGAATCCCGAGCGCGCGCGTCAATGGCTCGTCGCGCTCGATACGTAGTCGAGCCCGTCGTCCACGTAGGCCTGGTCGGTGCCGGGTCCGCCGTAGACGGCGTCGTAGGTCCCATCCTCCGCGAACAACGAATCGTTGCCGTAGCCGCCGTACTCGTTGTCGCTGCCGGTGCCACCGGCGACCCTCGGGTCGTTGCCGCTGCCGCCGTCGACGCGGTAGTCATTGCCTGAGTCGCCGTAGACGTAGTCCGGCCCACCGATGCCGTAGAGCGTGTCTCGTCCACCCCAGCCGTGGAGGCAGTTCACGCCGGCGTAGTCGTGTTTCGTGTCGTTGCCGCCGCTGCCGTTCCAACAGCTAAGCGTGCGCCCCGGCGACACGACTGACGCGAGCGACCGCTGGGCCGAGGTCGCTGGCAAGGGCGAGGGCTCGACGTCGACCCAAATGCCACCTTCCTTGAGAACGGCCTCGAGTTCGGTTCCGTCGCCGTTCATCACCGACATGCGATACGGGGCCGACGAGCGAGCCGGATCGGGGCCGCGAACGAAGAGGATACGACCGTCGTCCGTCCACACCGGTTCCGAGTCTTCGGATGATCCAGTCGTCAGCTGCTGTTGGTTCTGCCCGGAGGAGTTCATCTTCCAGATGTCGAGGCTCGTCCCGTAGCGCACGAACGCGATCTCGTTCTGGCTCGACCAGGCGGGGTCCGTGTCGCGCTCCGGGCCGGTCGTGAGGCGCGTGATCTTCCCCGGGGAGGAGACCGGGACGACGGCGATGTCGGTTTTCCCCTTCGCTCCTGTCCAGAAGGCGATGCGCTCGCTGTCGGGCGACCAAGACGGATCGCCGTCGTTTTGCGCCGTTCGCGTCAGATTGGTCTGGGTCGCCCCGGGCTTGACCGGCATCGAGAAGATGTCCGTATTGCCCTTCGCGTCGCTCTCGAACGCGACGTACTTGCCGTCCGGCGAGGGTACGGGATCGAACTCGTCGACGTTCGGAGTGGACGTGAGACGCTGTTGATCCGTCCCGTCAGGTCGCATCGTGTAGAGATCCCACCCGGTCTTGCTCCCGCGGGCGAAGACGATCTTCGAGCCGTCCGGGAAGGCCGTCGGCGTTGCATCCGGAACTGCGTTCCTAGTCAGCGCGACAGGCCGTGCGGAGGGTGAGAGAGCGACCGTGTAGATGTCGTCATCGCCGTCGCGATTGCTCTGGAAGACGACCGTATTCGTCGCCTCGCGCACGGCCGAGGACGTCTCGGCGCCCATCGCGCTCGTGGCGACGAAAACTGCCGCAGCTCCGAGGAGAAACAACCTACGCGGCACAACTGCCTCCCTGAGCTGTCGCGAGTCACTCTACGACTCGATTGACCGCGGGTCAACGGTTCGTGGAGACGCCCGGGAGCGCGACGTCCCGACCGGCGCGCCGCCGCACGTCCGCGATCGGGCCGCAGAAGCGGCAGGCGTACAGGCGGACGGTCGATCCGGGCCCCGCCACGACGATCGCTCGGCCGTCGGCGGCGAACGCGGCGGCGCTGCCGTGCAGACGGAGAGCCTGCAGCTCGCTCTGCGTCGCGACGTCCCAGAAGCGAACCGTCCCGTCCAGGCCGGCCGTCACAACGAGCCGCGAGTCCGAGCTCATCGCCGCCGTCAGGACGGCGCCCTCGTGCCCGGCGAGCGTCGAGACGAGCCGGCCCGTGCGCGCGTCCCAGATCCGCGTCCGCCCGTCGGTTCCGGCCGTGACGAGCTGCCGGCCGTCCGCTGCGAACTCGAGATCGTGGCTCGCAGCCGCCGGCAGGACGAGCAGCCGCCGGCCAGACGCGAGGTCAAATACACGCACGTCGTCGAGAGTCGCGACCGCGGCGCGTCGGCCGGCCGGGTCAAGTGCGACCGCGATTGCGGGCGGCCCCGAGGCTCGGGCGGCCGTGCGCACAGCGCGCATGCGAAGGTCGAGCACGCGGATTCTCCCATTCGACGCGAGCGCGACCTTCGTTCCGTCGCGGGTCACGGCCACCGCATCGGCCGACGCGTTGACCTCGACCGGCACCAATCGGTCGCCCAGGCGGAAGACTCGGACGTTCCTCTCGTTTCCCAGTGTGACGAGGACGTTCGACTCGGCACTCAACCGTACGCTGATCAGTCCCGCGCGGGCCGGCGGAGGCGCCGTTGTCTGGCGCGGCGGTTGGAGGCGCCACACGCGCGTCACGCCGCCCGACCCGCTCCACGCGACGAGGAGCCGGCCGGCGCCTCCGAAGGCGACGGAGGTCCCTTCGGCTCGACTACCCGCTCGAAGCACCCGCTGCACCGGGTTTTTCCAGCGGCGGACGCTTCCGTCCTCGCCGCCGCTGACCAGGGCGGAATCGTTGGGGGCGAAGGCGACGCTCGTGACGGCGGCGTGGTGACCGCGGAGCACGTCGAGGACCTCGCCGGAGGCCGCATCCCAGATCCGGATCGTGTCGTCCGCGGCCGCCGATGCGATCAGCGCGCCGTCCGAGCTGTAGGTCACAGCACGCACCTCCTGCTCGTGCCCAGACAGCACTTGACGTAGCTCGCCCGCGAGGCTCCAGACTCGGACCTCTCCGTCCGAGCCGCCGGTGACGAGCTGAGATCCCCGCGGGTCGAACGCCACACTCGCGAGCTTCACGGACGACGTCCCGACCGGGACACACAGCGTCTTCGGCAGCCCACCCCTGCGCGACCACACCACGCCGCCCGACTCCCCCGCAACCACGATCGTCCGGCCGTCGGGGCTGACGGCGACACTTGTCGCCTCCGCGGCGCGCGGAACGCGAGGACACGAGTGGCCCGGCACAGGGTAAGGGAGGCGCCGGGGCTGCCGCTGTTTTGCGTCGAAGACGTACACGTCGTTCGCGCCCGCGACCGCTACCACCCCGCCGTCGGAACTGCAGCCAGCCGCAACGGTCGGCGTAGCCGGCCCGAGCGGCACCGTCGGCGGCCCCGAGCCGAGACGACGCGCACCGCTTGACGTCGCGGCGACGATCTCCCGGCCGCACGGCTCGACGTCCGCGACGTCTGAGAGGCGAACACTGCGAACTGGCCTCTGCAGGCTCGAGGACCAGAAGCGGACCCGCCCGTCGTCCCCGCCGGTCACGATCTGTCGGCCGCCGGCGACGAACGCCACCGCGCGGACGTCGCCACTCGGGTCGGCGACCGCCGACTCGCGCTCGAGCGAGCGACCGACCGCTTCACGAAGGACAGCCTGCGTCGACGACGTCTGCTTCGTGTCGTAGGCATGAAGAGCCTGTACGAGGCCTTCCCGTGGATCCGTGGCGAGCAGTACGCGGGCCTCCGCCGTCAGCGCTTGCGAGCGTGCAGTTTGTCGCTGCAGCCATGCGTAGACGGCGAGAGCCGTCGTTACCGCGATCACGACGGAGAGCAGCGCCCCGACGCTGAGATACCGCCGCCGCTGCTCCGCGAGACGTCGGTTCGTCACGAACTTCGACCGCCATTCGAGCACGGCCGAAGCGAGGACATCGTGGTAAATGCGCCAGCGGTCGTCCGCGGCCGGGCGCACGATCCGAGCTCGCGCGAGCCGTTCGAGCACGGGGCGGACGACCGTGCCGTCCATGTTCGCCCAGCCGGCGAGGGCGGCCGTGGACTGCGCGAAGCTCTCGCCGGTCGGCGTCACGAGCCGGTCGAGCATGTCGGCGGCTAGCGTCTGCTCGCGACGCGTGAGCGCTGACAGCGCACGCCCGACGTGCGCGCGGACGATGCCCTCTGGGCCACCCAGATCGGCGAGCGTCTCATTGTGCAGAACCTGCGACCGGCGCTCGCGCTCGACCTCCCAGACCCGCTCCATGACGAGTTGGAGGTGCGCCGTCTCGACGTGCTGCAACTCGGGGTCGTCGCCCACCGCTATGGCGTCGAGGACGTCGTTCAGGAGGCCTTTCCCGAGCTCGACGCGCTCCTCAGGGGCGCGACGGGCGTTCCACACCTCGAGCGCGCCTTCCACGGCCGCACGCGCGGCGTCGCGATCGAGATATTCGAGTCGCAGGACCGTCTCGAACACGCCCGGGAGCCGGTCCTCCACGCGGTCGAGCTTGGCGAGCGACTCCTCGCGAATCGCGATCAGGACCGAGAGCACGTCACGCGCCGCGAGCGCCTCAGCCAGCTCGTCCGCGAACCGCTCGTCACGCTCCCAGCGGACGAAGTAGTCCTCGAACTGATCCAGGATGAACGCCACGCGGCGGCCGGCGGCAGCGGCGAGCGCACCCCGTAGCGACTCGAGCGGGTCCTCGACTGAGCAGTTGCAGAGGACCACGTGGAAGTCGCCCCGTGAACGCAGGCGCGGGACGACTCCGGCCATGAGCAGCGACGACTTGCCCACGCCGCTCGGCCCGTACAGGAGCGTCAGCGGCGATGAATAGAGATTCGCGACGACGAGCTCCACATCGCGCTCGCGTCCGAAGAAGAAGTCGGCATCGACCTCCTGATACGGATCGAGACCGCGGAACGGAGAACGACCGGACTCGCCGCCCGCCGGCTCGCCGTTAAGGGGCGCCGATTCCGTCGAGGAACTCCTCGATCGTGAGCTTGTAGAAATCGACGCCGCGGTGCTGCCAGAGCCGCGTCTCGAGCGTCGTGGGCTTCGCGTCGATCGCCCACGACCGCGGGACGCGGCTTCCGCGGACGGCTCGGTCGATCCGGCTGAGCACGACGCGCAAGTTCCAGTCCCTGAGGCCGTAGCCGAGGAAGAGGAATCGGCGCTTCTGAAACGGCTCCGCGAAGATGGCCGGCACGGCTTTCTTCTTCAGCAGCCGCGAAAGGAACTCGACGTAGTCGTCCTCGGTGATCACATACTGGTCGCGGGCGGCGAGCATCTGGTCGACCGCGCCGTGCATCTTGTAGATCACTGGTCGTTTGTCCAGGTCGATGTACAGCTTCTTCGCCAGGACAGGCTGCGGTTCCGCCGCACCGCTCGGCCACCACAGGAGCCGCTCCCTCGTGCTCTCGTCGGTCGTGTGGATGACGAGGTCGTACGCCCGTCCCTCGAACGCCTTCTCGAGGAGGTCGTCGTAGTTGGTCGTCACGATCAAGAGTGGGCGGTCGATCGATGCCAGGTAACGGTGCAGGCGCGAAGGCTCGTAGTTCCGTGCGAACACCTGGCGGAGCTCCCGGTTCAGGTCATCCCGGCTGCTCACGACCTCGAGGTACTGCGCAACCGTCGCGAGATCGGCCTTTGCCCCTTTCGGGAAGTTCGCCCTGGCCGCGAGGCGCGTGGAGAGCGTCGACCCCGATGGAAGAACGTCCAACTCTTCCTCGTCGCCTGCCGCGGCGGCGGCGCGGGCGCCCAGCGAGGAGCCCGCCCCGAGGAACGGGATCACCGTGCCGTCGCGAACGCCCTGGTCGATGATCCGAAATGGAGGGGCGAGGGGGCTCATCGGTTGCGCTCCGACCCACGCGCGGCGCCGTGCGAGCTAATTGCCCTCGGCGCCGTTGGCTTCGCCCGCCGTAGGTGTGCCGACGGCCGCTCGGTCCCTGGCCTCGTCTGCCTCGTCGATGGAGACAGGGATCGACTGTGACATGCCCCCGCCGGGCTCCGGGTTCACCACGGTGAAAAGCAGCAGGCCCGGCGCGGCGACGTCGTCCGCCTCGAGCGTGACGCCGAGCCGCTGGGGACCGAGGAAGCTCACCTTCCGCGGCACGTCCGGACCCCCAGGTTGGGCGACCCGGACGCTCGACCCGGTCGTGAACCCCGAACCTACGAGGACGAGCTCGACCTCGCCTGCGCGGAGCCGCTGCGGCTCGCTCGCCTCGAGCGTGGGAGCGGGGTTGACGATGCTGTCGCCCCGGGCGTCGTCGCCGTATCCGGGCGCGACGCGGAACGCGGTGTCGAAGAGCTCGCGCAGCTTGTCGGTTGCCTGCTTCGAGAAGAGACCGACGAGGCCGGCGAGGGCCGCGATGCCGTACGGATTGATGTCCGTGCTGTTCGCGCCGCCGCCGAAGAATCCGCCTCGAATCGCGAAGTAGAACAGCACCGCGAGCGACGTGCCGACGAACAGCCGGAGCAGGTACCACCAAATCCAGCTTCGCGCGAGCTGGCGATTCCCGACGTAGTCCGTGAAGGAGACCGTGGCGTGAACGTAGCTGCCGAGGGCGCTCACCAGAATCACGAGGATGAGCAGGGCCGTGTCGGGCGTCGGGGCGTACGACCAGCCGAACCACGTGATCGCCTTCTTCTTCTCGGCGTTCGTCGCCGCGCTCTGAACCGCCGGCCAGAGCGCGATCATGAAGTACAGCAACACGAGGCCCAGCACCATCAGGAAGAGGCCGAGGAGGGTCTTGACCGGCCACGGCACCTCCTGCGACGCGTCGATGGGGATACTCGCCGGGCGGCCTTTCTCCTCCGGGCCTGCCAATGCGGCGCTTCGCTGAGCCGGGATGGTGGCCATCAGTCCTCCTCGCGTGGTGGGCGCCTTCGAAAGGCGACACGCCTTGGCCGTCGTCCCACGAGAATAACTCTGCCTCGCCCGACTTCAAAGTCGCTTTCGCGACGCGCCGTACTGCTGGAGCATCCCGCCGGCGGCGCGCTGCGCCGCCGAAAGGGCCTCCTTGGAGATCGAAACACAACGAGGTCTGAAGCCTCCCGAAGCAGACGAGGCAGCAGCCGAGCGCAAGGAATGCTTCGTGGATCTCGTAGCGAACGAGCAGTCGCTCGAACTTGTGCAGTCAGGCCAAGGTTCGCTCGACGACCCAGCGAGAAGTGCTCGACCACCGTGCTCCTCCTCGCTGAAGTCCGACAAGACCTCGCGAGGATGACGCGGTGGTCAGCTATCACCGGACCCGCCGCAACCGCTCCGCGCTCGCCTACGGCTCGCACTCCACGGCAGCGGCGGAAACCAGCTCAACGCGGTCGTACACCACGAGCGGGGACGCTACTAGGTCGGGCTCTTCTAGGCGCTCGGGAATGCTGGACGAAGCGTTCGGTTGAGCTAAATCGGCTCGGGTGTTCTCTGGCGCCCTGGAGTCGCATTGTTGACTTTCTGTTGACCCAGTTCGTCGTGTAGCGTTCTCTCAAGAGACAACGAGCTACGTCGGGGCAGACCATCGGTGCGGGTTCTTCGCCGACGAGACGCGACTCATCTCCTGACCATGCGATGCCACGGCAACTGGTGGCAGCTGAGGGCAAAGTGCTCACGACTGATCGCGGCCCCGACTCGGGCTCGATTGATTCAGACCGCGTCGCTCGCCCAACCTGCTCGCGGTTTGCCGCGGCGGGTGGCTGGTTCGCATGCGCCGCGACGATGTCGCCTGCGCGCACCTCCCGCTACGCTCGACTACCGCGGCTTTGACGTTGTCGCGCGGACGAAGTACGTTGGCACACGTACAACGCGATCGCCGTCGCGTAGGGGGCCGCCGCAAGCCGTGAACTGGAACCTCCTCCTCAGCAGGATCGAGAGCGGTAACTGCACGCCGTTTCTCGGAGCGGGCGCGGCCGCCGGAACACTGCCTCTCGGCGCCGAGATCGCGCGCCGCTGGGCTGACGAGTCCGGCTATCCGCTTTCCGACATTGCCGACCTCGCGCGCGTCGCGCAGTTCATCGCCGTGCACGACGATCCGATGGCTCCCAAGGAGCGCCTGTGCGCCGAGCTCAAGAAGCACGCGCTTCCCGACTTTGCGAACGAGGACGAGCCTCATGCTGCGTTGGCGGACCTACCCCTCTCGGTTTTCGTCACGACGAACTACGACGACTTCATGCTCGAGGCTCTCCGGAGCAAAGGCAAGGATCCGAAGCGCGAGATCTGCCGCTGGAACAGCAGTCCGACAGTCGCCGACGTTCCGCGTGTGCTCGACCCCGGGTTCGTCCCCACGCCGGCGAGTCCCGTCGTCTTCCATCTCCACGGCCACTTCGACGTGCCCGACTCGCTCGTTCTCACGGAGGACGACTACCTCGACTTCCTCGTCGCAATCTCGCGCGACGATGGGCTTCTGCCTCATCAGATTCAGAAGGCTCTCGCGGGAGCATCGTTGCTCTTCCTCGGCTACCGCCTGGCCGATTGGGACTTCCGCGTAATCCACCGCGGCCTGGTGATGGCGGGCGAGCAGAGTCTCCGGCGGCTCAGCGTGAACGTGCAGCTTCCGCCCGCGGATCACCCCTCGCGGGAGTATCTCGAGAGGTACTTCGGCGCGATGAACGTGCAGGTCTACTGGGGGAAGGCGAGCGACTTCGCGCGTGAGCTGCGCGAGCGCCGCCGGACGCCGGCACATGCCTGAGCGCGATGACAATCCGTACATCGGGCCGCGTCCATACGAGCGCGCCGACCGGCCGCTCTTTTTCGGGCGCGATCGTGAGGTGCGGGAGCTGCTCTCGCTCGTGATCGCGCATCGCGTCGTGCTCCTCTACGCGACGTCGGGAGCCGGGAAGACGTCCCTCCTCAACGCGGGGCTTCTGCCGGTGCTCGAGGAAGAGGAGGGGTTCGAGGTGTTCCCGCCGGCCCGTTTCGCCGGTGGCGATCTGCCGCCGGGCTTCGCGAACCCGTTCGTGCACAACATCGTCGAGAACTGGCGGCGCGGCATCGGTGGCGCAACTTCAGTGCAGGATGCGTCCCTCGCGCAGTTCCTCGCCGGGCACGCACACGCGGTCGACGCCGACGGCTTTGCCGCGCCGCGCCTGGTCGTCTTCGATCAGTTCGAGGAGCTCTTCACGCTCTACCAGCAGCACTGGCGGCTGCGCGAGCCGTTCTTCGTCCAGCTCGCGGAGCTGCTTGACAATGATCCGCTGCTCCGCGTCATGATCGCGATTCGCGAGGACTACCTCGCACAGCTCGATCGGTACGGCCGCCACTTGCCCGGTGCGATTAGGACGCGACTGCGGCTCGAGCGGCTCAGCGCCGAGGCCGCGCTGACGGCAGTAACGCAGCCTGTCGAACGAACCGAACGGCGCTATGCACCAGGAGTCGCAGAGCAACTCGTCGGCGATCTTCTCCAGATGCGCGTCGACACCGGCGGGGGTCTGGTGGAGATCGAGGGCGAGTACGTTGAGCCGGTCCAGCTTCAGGTCACATGCCGGAGTTTGTGGGATGCGCTGCCACAGGACGTGGTCGAGATCACGTCCGCTCACCTGGAGACGTTCGGCGATGTGGACGAGGTCCTGTCGTCGTTCTACGCGGACGCGATCGTCGCGGCTGCGAATGCCGGCGGCATCCGCGAGAGCGATCTGCGCGCGAAGCTCGAACGGACGTTCATCACGCAGGGCGGCACGCGCGGAACGGTGTACGCCGCGGCCGGCGGAACGGACGGCATTCCGAATGGCGCCATCGACGAGCTGGAGCGCCGCCATCTCGTCCGCGCCGAGTTCCGTGCGGGCGCGCGCTGGCTCGAGCTGACGCATGACCGGCTAATCGAGCCGATCCGCGCGTCGAACCGCGACCGCCTCGCCGAGTTCCAGCGCCGCAGGCGACGGCGCGCGGCGGCTGCTTTCGTGGTGTTGGTCGCGCTTGCGGGTGGCGCGCTCGCGGCCGTAGCGTGGCTGTGGGATTCCGGTTCTCCAAAGGTTGTCGCCCTACGGCCACGCGCAACGCAAGCCAGTCTCGCAAAGGTGCTCTTGCGGCAGCGGGTTGCGAATTGCTCGCCGACGCTCGCCGTACGCACTCATTCGGGTCCCATGCTCGCCGCCGCGTTCAGCTCAGGCGGCGGGCTGATCGAAACCGCGAGCGAAGACGGAACGGCGCGGCTGTGGCAGTGCACGGACGCGCGGGAGCTTCCATCGCTGCGGATCCGCCTCGGCTCAATCTCGGCAGCCGCCTTCGCACGCGACGGTGCAACCCTCTTCACCGCGTCGACGACGAGACGTCCCAGGATCTGGTCGGTCGCGGACGGCCGCAGTCACGCCGTTGGCAACAAGGTCGCGGACTCAGGATCGTTCGCGGCGGACGGCCGTATCGTCGTGACGATTGCCGACGGCCATGCGCGGCTCATCGACGTCAAGACGGGAAAGACGCTTGCACGCGTCAACGGCACGGCTCGCAGCGCGGCCGTCAGTCCCGACGGCCAGGTTGTAACCGTTTCCGGCGGGCGCGGTGCATGGAGCACGATCACGCGCCTCTGGGACGTGCGGCGGAAGGAGATGTTCGCGTCGTTCGAGACCGGTACGTACCCGAACGCCGCCAAGACGTACGCGTTCAGCCACGACGGCCAGTTGCTGGCCATCGCCGGCAAGGGATACGTGGAGGTCGAAGACGTAATTGGTGGGCTGTCGATCTCTCATGCGCGATTGCCGACGAAAGGCGGCGCGATTGCGAACCTCGCTTTCAGCCCGGACGACGCCTTCCTCGCAACGGCAACCGGCGACGGCGTGCTCCGGCTGTTTCGGGTGCCGCTGCTCTTGGACTGGCTCCCCAACAACACGCCCGTGGGCAGTTTCCGCGGGTCCGGCGCGGCCCTCCGGAGCGTCGCGTTCAGCCCCGACGGTGACGGAGTCGTTACCGCGGACGACGACGGCGTTGCGCGGGTGTGGCCGACAACGCGTGTTCGCGTCGTCGCATGCGTGAGGGCGGCGCTTGACAAGCAGGTGCGGTATGTCCACGTCGGCGACCCGAACTCGGTTCGGAAGCGGCGCGAGGGTCTGGACAAGCACGTCAGGCTTCCGAGAGTTCCGCAACGGGCCGGGCCGGAGTCGCTCGTCAGCTGGTGCTACCAGCAGGCCGGCGGCCCGGACCCCGAGGGTCGAGGGTTCCGCGGCAACGGGTATGCCCCGTTCTTCGAACGCCAGGGACGACGCGTCGCGAAGCCTAAACCCGGCGACGTCGCGATCTTCGATTGGGACCGCAACGGCCTCGCCGACATGACAGCGATCTATGTCGGTAAGGGCCGCGTGGTCCGATTCCACGTCGGGTCTGGTTCGAGCAGCCGACTCGTCCTCTCGCGTGCCGAGATCCCGGGGGTGGCCACACGGTACCGGAGCTATCTGCCCTAGTCACCTCTCTTTCACCGCCGCACGGAACGCAGACGTTCGACGCCTCTTCGCCCAGGCGTGGGTGGGTCTCACGCCAGGCGCCGATTTCCGTGGAAACGGATCCAGCTCGGCCGGCCAGCCGTATGTCCCTCTCTTCGAGAACGGCGACCTGGGGATTTCAGCGACCTTCGGAGTCAGCGTGATCTGACTTCTTGAACGCATTCTCGGGCTGGTTCGGGAACACTCGAGTCTCGCTGTTGGATCGCGGGCAGCAAGCGATAATCGGCTGGGCGGGGTCAACAAGAAAACCGTTGACCAGGGCCGTCTTCCGCGCGTCCGCTCCTCACAAAAATATGGCGATTTGCAGGGTGTCACGATGGGCCGTGAAGGATTCGAACCTTCGACCTTGGGATTAAGAGTGGACGCCGCGCTCTTCAGAATGCTCGGGAATGCTCGGCAAAGCGCATGGTTGAGCGGAATCAGTTCGGGTCTCTTCGGGCGTTCTGGAGCCTCACGGTTGACTCTTTGTTGACCCACTTTGCTGTCTTGTCCGTCAACGTGGCTCTCGGGGCGACTCCTTCGATTTGTCCGGACACGATGTTGCGCGAGTAGGGGCCCGCCTTCGATGCGGGTTTTGGGCCCATTGTCTCGCCAGCGAGCGCCTGTACTCCTTGACGTAAAGAACGACCGCCTCGGAACCCCCTTGCGCTGCTGGGGCGTCGTGTGGTGTGCTCCCAGGGTTGACCGGGAGTCCAATGCCAGGCGTTCATGAGGTTCGCGCCATCTCGCCGGTGGCCGATGAGGCGGGAGAGGGGAGACGGGAGCCCGAGCCTGGGGTCGCGCTTTGTCTTTCTGGAGGCGGCTATCGCGCGATGCTTTTCCACGTCGGAGCACTCTGGCGCCTCAACGAGCTTGCCTACCTGCCTGAGCTCGATCGGGTGTCCAGCGTCTCGGGGGGTTCGATCACGGCGGCGACGCTCGGCCGGGGCTGGGACGACCTGAAATTCGGCGACGATGGTGTGGCTCGGGAGTTCGTGTCGCAGGTCGTTGGGCCTCTGCGTCGTTTGGCAGGGAAGACAATCGACGTCGGCTCGGTAGTCGGGGGGATCCTCACGCCGCGCCGGACGATCGGTGACAACGTGGCCCGCGCCTACCGCAAAACCCTGTTCGGTGAGGACACACTGCAGAAGCTTCCGGAGCGTCCGCGCTTCGTGATCAACGCGTCCAACCTGCAGACAGGCAGCCTGTGGCGGTTCTCGAAGCCTTACATGGCGGACTACCGAATCGGCGTGCATCCGGATCCCGACGTCGAGTTGGCGGTCGCGGTCGCCGCGTCCTCCGCCTTCCCGCCGGTGCTCTCGCCTGTCCGGCTGTCGGTCGATCCGACGAAGTACTCGCAAACGGGTCGCGGTCCGCTGCACGTGTTGCCGTTTACGAGCGAGGTGGTTCTGAGCGACGGAGGTATCTACGACAACCTTGGGCTCGAGACTGCCTGGAAGCGGTACACGACGATTCTGGTGAGCGACGGCGGCGGGCAGATGGCTCCGGAACCGAGTGTGCACGGCGATTGGGCAAGGCATGCACTTCGCGTGAATGCGGTGATCGACAATCAGGTGCGCAGCCTGCGCAAGCGGCAGACGATCGCCGGCTTCGAGCGCGGCGACCGCACGGGCGCCTATTGGGGGATACGGAGCAGCATCGATCGGTTCGCTCCGTCGGGTGGCGGGCTCCCGTGTCCTCCCGACCGGACGCTCGCACTTGCCACGACCAAGACGCGCTTGCAGAGCATGCCGGACGACCTCCAAGAGCGGCTGATCAACTGGGGGTACGCGATCTGTGATGCGGCGATGCGAACGCATGTGGTGTCCGACAGCCGCGTCCAGCCGAGCTTTCCGTATCCCCAGCGAGGGGTGGGCTGAGCCGCCATGCTCCAAAAGGAAGAGCTTGAACGCCTCCTCCTGCAGTCGACGGGATGGCAGCGGTACACGCAGGACTCGCCTGTCTTCGCCGACGTCTGGATGGGTTATCTCGGAGATCCGAACCGCCGGCAGGATCTCCTTCTGGAGCCGCACCACCGAGCGCCTGCCGGCAGCCTCGCGAAGGCCGTTCGTGAGCGACTTCCGGGACTGAGCACCGATCACCGGCTGGCGTATGCCGGCGAGTACGTTGCCGCCGAGCTCACTCTTCCGGAACTGCTGGTCGCCGTCCTGCCACTCTCCTCCTGGTGGGCAAACCTGATCCGGCCGTCGGAGGGCTCGGTCTTCGAGCATCTCGAGTCGTTCTTGGACGCGCGGCCGCTCGCGCCAGACGGGTCAAGCGATCCCATCGAGGTGCCTCCGCCGGCGGACGAGCTGGAGTGGCTGCTGACCGTGACCGGGCGCTTGCTCACGAACACTTCGGACGAGGAGGCGGCGGAGCAGGGGCTGACTGATGACCCGCTCACCCTCACAAGGCGCGTGCTCGACGCGCTGGGGCATCCCACCGACCACCCGCTCGAGCTTCAGCCCCTCTGGTCGGTCAGTCGAAACCGCGACGTGCGGGCGACGTTGTGGCGATCTCGCGAGACGGTCAAGGCGGACGCCGCAAGCCGCGTGTTCCCCTCGGACACCGAGGGGCTTGCGTGGGCGGTCATCGACTCGGGCATCGACGCTCGACATGTCGCATTCGAAAGGCGACCGGACGGGGACCTGCGCGGTCTGGCCGAAGACGCAGACTTCCACGAACACACGATCGTCCGCGAGACCTACGACTTCACGGGGTTGCGCGACAAGATTGCCGGAGTCCTGGTCGCCGGAGCCGACGCGCACGCTGTCGGCCTGAACCCGGCCGATGAGGAGGCGACCGCGGCTTTGCGTGACGCGCTGGCCAACGGGCTCGCGATCGACTGGCACCTGTACCAACCATTGATCCAGATCACCCACGACGGCGCCTACAAGACTCCGCGCCATGCACACGGCACGCATGTCGCCGGCACAATCGCCGGCGATTGGCGCCCGGAAGATGAGCTGCCGCGGCCCCGGCACGCGCTGCAGGGCATTTGTCCTGGACTGACCCTGTACGACCTACGGGTGTTGAACGACAGTGGGAGCGGCGACGAGTTCGGCGTCCTAGCGGCGCTCTCGTTCGTGCGCTGGCGGAACAGCCAGAGCGGCGGCACCGTCATTCACGGCGTGAATCTGTCGTTCGCGCTGGAACACGACGTCCTGAACTCTGCCTGCGGCCGCAGCCCCGTGTGCCTCGAGGCGGAGCGCGTCCACAACGCCGGAGTCGTCGTTGTCACCGCGGCCGGCAACGAGGGGCGAACCGATTACATGTATCGCGGCGTGCCCAGCGAGGGATACCGGACCGTTTCGATCACCGACCCCGGCAACGCCGACGCAGTGATCACCGTCGGCTCGACGCACCGCATCGAGCCCCATGCCTACGGCGTGTCCTACTTCTCGAGCCGCGGCCCCACCGGCGACGGCCGTGCCAAGCCGGATCTCGTAGCACCCGGTGAGAAGATCACGGCGCCCGTGCCCAACGACGGCTCCGCCCGTATGGATGGCACGAGCATGGCTGCGCCGCACGTTTCTGGCGCTGCGGCCCTCTTGATGGCGCGCCATCGAGAGCTTGTCGGTCAGCCGGACCGCGTCAAGAGCGTCCTCTGCAAATCAGCGACCGATCTCGGCAGGGAACGCCATTACCAGGGGCACGGCATGCTCGACATCCTCCGCGCGCTCCAGGCTGTCTGACGATGAACACCCCATCCGAGGACCAGCAGCGGGCCCTCGCGCTCGAGGTGCTCCGTGCCGAGCACGGCGACTGCTTGTTGCTGACCTACGGTCGCGATCTTGTGCTCATCGACGGCGGTCCTCCCGGCGTGTACGACGCCACGCTCAAGCCACGCCTTCAGGAGCTGATCGGCGAGCGCGACGAACCGCTCTTCTTGAGGATGGTCATGGTCAGCCACATCGACGACGACCACATCGTCGGCCTCGCAGACATGTTCTCAGAGGCTCGCGAACGCAAAGAGGAACAACGGGGCCCTGCGGAGTGGCGGACCGGGGAGCTCTGGCTCAATGCCTTCGGCGCGCTTACCGGGGCCGGCAGGTCGGCAGGAGCATCCGGCATCCACGGCGCGGCCATGGAGGCATTGGTCGACGCGGCGCCCGGCGCCCAGAGCGAGGCGGTCGCCGCGAGCGTGGCGAACGGAATCGCTCTGCAGCAGGACGCGATCGGCCTCGGCGTCGAAATCAACAAGAGCTTCGGCGGCGGCCTCGTCCAGGTCGGCGGCGACAGCGCGACGATCGAGGTCGCACCCGACTTGACGTTCACCGTGATTGCCCCGGCGGAAGAGCGGCTCACGAAGTTGCAGGAGAAGTGGGAGGCATGGGTGCGCAATCATCCCCGCGCTGACGCGCAGACAGCCGCCAACCTCGATCGCTCGGTCTTCAACCTCTCGAGCATCGTCGTGCTCGCCAGATCAGGCGGGCGGAGTCTGCTTCTGACCGGCGACGCCGGCTCGGATGACATGCTGCAAGGGCTTAAAGCGGCCGGGCTGCTCGCCGATGCTGGCCCGCCGCTCGCGGTCGACGTCCTCAAGCTGCCGCATCACGGCAGCATCCGGAACGTCGACGCCGTCTTCTTCGAACGCGTTCGCGCCCGGAACTATGTGATCTCGGCGAACGGCCGCGACGGAAACCCCGACGACGCCACGCTCGCCTTGCTCTGCGACGCACGCCGCAACGACGAGGAGCCCTGGACGCTCTGGCTGACCTACGGGGGCCAGCCGAACGACGGCAAACCCGGTCTCCACGAGCGGCTCAGCGCCTTCCTGAGCGACCGGGAAGCTGAGGGCCAGACCGTCGACGTCCGATTCGCCAAACCCGGCGAGCGGCACGTGATCACGCCGTAGCCGAACCCTGAATCGCCTGCATTCGCCTGCTCGAGGAAGGTCTGCGCCTAGCTGGCGTCAGGGCCGGCCGAAGGTCTTCAGTCGTGCGGCGAGAAGAAGACCGGCTCCCCGGTCGGAAGACCACCCGGGGACGGAAATCACCTGTCGGGCGAAGCGTCGAGTCAGCGGTTCGAACTCGAACATCAGCTGCGGCGCCCACGCATCGCCGAGAGGTATTCCCATCGGCGCGCCCGTCGGCGACGTACTCGGGTCGAACACGGTCGAAGAAGTCCGCCCTCAGCGCGTAGGACTCGAACGTCCGACCCTTGGTATTCCGGATGTGCGGCGCACCTCGCAATCCGTTCGCGCCGGTCACTAGTCGACGGACCGACAACGACCCCCAGGCCTGGCAACACCGTCGACGCCCTTAACGCCCTCCTCGGTTCTCTGCCGACTTCCGCTCATGGCGCGCCCGCGTGGTGGTTGCTGCCGGACGGTTATCCGCCTGCTCGCGGCAATCGTCGCCGATCGAACCTCGATTCGACGCAGCGGTACACGGAGTACGTGGACGAATTCCGCGGCGTCGCTAAGCCCGTTCCCCGGAATCTCAAGCGAACAGGAGCGATGGGCGTTGAGTCGCCGGCGACGACGACATGGGCCTTCGCGCGATACTTCCGCTGACTCGCCTCGCTGGGTCTAGGGAAGGCCGATGCGCACGATCCGCGCGGGCGAGAAGAATGCGGCACGTCCCTCGCGAACAAGGACTTGAGTTGGTGCGAAGAAGCGGGCAGCCATCAATGCGAATGCCTCGAACTCGAAGAGGAGATCCGGTGCTCCGATCGCTTGGAGAAGTCCTCTTGGGTTGTGTATGACCTCGTCGCGGCACGCAGGAGCGAGGAACTCTGCGATGTCGGGGCGAACTGCTTCGAGGAAAACCCACCTTGGGACGAAAGCGCGCGAGTAGCTCCCGTCCCCGCCGTCTAGCTCGACCTCGATGGACGCTCCGAAGAGCGAATGCATTGGTGGGCCGAGGTCATACAACGATTCTCGCTTGGTCCGCTCGACGTGCAGGCCGACGCAGTTTCCGATCGCCAACGCCAAGTCCTCATCGCTGTATGGCAAGCTGCGAAGCCCATCCCACAGCCAGCGAAGGGCGTCGGCGAGAGCCACGTCTGGCCCGATCTGCGGTTTCGCAAGCGCCGAAAACGTCCAATTGACGAGTGCCCGCCGACACATCGTTTGGCCTTTGATCCAGGCGTAAACGTCCTCCGCCACACTTCGTGCGCAGTCGAGCGTATCGGGAGAGGCACCAAAATTGAGTTCCCATGTGACGTCTTTACCGAGGTCGTCGTGTCGTTCGCGATCGTTGTGATGCCAAGCGCTCAGGTCTGCTGCTATCCAGGAGGGAACCGACGGCAAGTCTCCGCCGAGAACGAGATCGGGATCGACCATGGGTGCGCTTGCGAGCGTTACTTGCTGGACGTTTGAGAGCACTTCGTCCATCGTCCGCGTGCCCTTGATGAGTTGCTCGTTCATTAGGTATTGATCCAGCAGGATCTCAAGGCGGCTTTTCTCACGTGGGTACATGCGCTTCCGTGCAGCGTGGTCGCTGCCTGAGGTGCAGGGAAAGAAGATCCTGTCGAAGCCGTAAAGCCTCTCGATGTCGTCGTAGGGGCATAAGAGGAAGGTGCCCTTCTGAACTTCGAGGCGCCAGAGGTTTGAAACGTCCATCTGGACACACGTGGGTGGCGGATATTTCGATGGCATCGCTTGCCAGAAGTCCGTTAGGTCAGCCGTATCCAGACAGATGATGCAGCTCGATTCGGTCGGTCTCTCGAGGCCGTCGCAGGCGAAAAAGCCAGCGGCGTCGGGATCAGTCGTGAAGTCAATGAAGGGAGTAGGCAAGCCGTAGTGCTGCGCGACGGCCAGCAGCGCAGTCGCGTCGGCGGCAAGCGACTCAAGACCATTCGTCTGTCCAGCCCATGCCTCAAATCGGGCAAGCATCGCAAGCGCCTCGTCTCTCGGGACGCCAGGACGATGTAGCGACGGGACGAGCCGCCAGTTGTGGGTCTGGCCCCGGAACCAGTCGTAGCGCCGCTCGCACTTGAATTGCCAGGCGAGACGGACGGCTGCTTGTACGTCGTCAGCCCTATATGTGTACATCGTGCGTCTGAGTCAGTATCCACCCTACGAGCTGCCCCCGCCTCCTTCGGTCGAGATCGCCCAGCACCTGGTGAGCCGGATGGGCGGCTCGACGGATCCGGAGGTGCAGTACCGCGGGATCACCACCCTGCACGAGAGGACGGTCGCGCTGGCGGACGCGGCGACGGTCTACATCGCCGAGAGCGACAGTCCCGTCCTCGTTGCCTACGCCGTCGCGCATCCTGGCGAGGGCGACGCCCTGCTCCACCAGTACATCGCGATCCACGTCGGCAATCCCTACGCCGACTACCGGAATCGCTCGCTGTGGGGCATCCTCTCCGCCGCGCTGTGCCACCCGAACGACTACGCCGCGCGCGACTACGCGCGCCTGCTCGTGACGGCGGCGCTCGCAGCCACACTCGTGCGCTTCCGCGAGGGGCTACGCGTGACGGTGGTCGGCCTTCGCGCGCGCGCTCGGGCGTCCCCGGCGCGATTCAACAGCTGGAGGTTCTCGTCGAGCGAGCGCGCGAGGCAGCGGCTGCGCTTGAGCAGGAGCGCTGGCTGTCCGACTCATGGGGGCACCACGCCCGGCGTCTCGCCGCCCTCGCCGAGGTGCACGGGCATGCGCTCGGCCGCGCACGCGAGGCCACGAGCTGCTCGATCAGGCTCTCGCGCTCCCGTTCGGATTCGCCGGCTACCAGGCGCCGTCGAGCCTGACGCTCGCAGAGGCGAACCGGATCAGGCGGCCGCATGACCCGGCGGCGAGCATGGCCGCCGTCGAGGCCGCCCGCCGCGCGGCGCACAACATCCAAGAGCCCGGCTTCTGCGCGCGCACGACGGCGCGCGTGAACGCGATGCTCGAGCGCTGGTGGGCTCATCCGCTCACCGACCTCGCCGACATGGTCTCGCGCTTCACCGACGATCCGTACGCGAGCGAGTTCTCGCCCTTCCACCGCGTGGGCGAGGAGTACGGCGAACGGAGCAGGGGCGAGGAGCGGCTCGAGATGCCGGACACGGTGCTGAGTGCGGACACGCTCACGCGGCTCGCGCACGACGTCTACCACGTGTCGGCGGCCGAGACGCTCCGGCTGAACCAGGGGTTCGCCGCCGACGAGGCGCTTCCCGCCGGAACGGTGGTCGCCGTCCCGGATGCGAAGTTCGCCCCGCGCTCGCCGCGCGATTCGCGGCTGAGGTGCTGGTCCAGGACGGGCTGACGGCCGCGGAGCGGGAGTGCCTCATTCGCAAGCTGGTTCCGATCGCCACCGGCAATCCGACTGCGCTCGACACCGTGCTCGTACGAGTCCTCCTCGCGGCGAGGCCGGACGCTCTGAACGTGCTGGACGCAATCGCATCGGTGGCGCCGTCCGAATGGCTCATGGAGCCGGCCGCGTCGGCGGCGGTCGAGTTCTACGGCCCGAGCTAGCGCACCTTTCTCGAGATTATCGGTCGCGCGTGCGAGAGTCGCGCGCAGCGATCTGTACCGACGATTGGTCGATTGCCGCGACGACCGGAAAAGGACGGTCTCATGCCGTCACCTCGCCGCCGGTCCGCGGGCGCTGCGTTCCTGAAGCCCCTGCCGATGCGGACCCGATCTCCGATCTCGGCCTCAACGCCGCGGAGGCGCGCCGGTGACCCTGGGACTTGAGGTGTGCTGTGACGGCTCGGATCCGCTCGCGCTGCTTCGGGTCTTCTCGCGTGCGCTGGCGCGGGTCAACAACCGGATGTTGCCGGCGTGCCGCTTTCGCGAATTTCGGTGCGAGCGAATTTCCACATTTGCAGGCGTTTTTAGAGTGGGCCGTGAAGGATTCGAACCTTCGACCTTGGGATTAAGAGTGGACGCCAAGCTCTCGTGGTAGCTCGGCGACGCTGGCCGAAACGCGCTGTTGAGCCAAATCAACTCGCATGTTCTCGGGTGCTCTGGCGCAGCATTGTTGACCTTCTGTTGACCCATATTGTAGCCGTGCTCCGCGGACTCATCCAATGAAAAGGACGCGGCGCGAGTTTCGAACCCTACGCATAGGTCCGGCAAGACCCACAGCCTCGAAGGAGGGCAGGACGACTACCTCAGCCGTTCACAACCTCTGTAGGCGGGACAACTAGCTATAGGTAGGTAGACCGGACCCGCGCGGGGGCGTAGCATCGGGCGGCCCATGGAGCCGCTGCCGCCTGCCCTCGCAGATGCCCTGCGCGCGCGCGCGCTGGTGGTCTTCTGCGGAGCCGGCGTCTCGACGGCGCCGCCCTCGTGCCTCCCGGACTGGCGCGCGTTCAACACCCTCGTCCTGGACGAGGCGCGCGCGTCGGCGCTCGCGGTGCTGCCCGAGCTAGGCCCGGAGACACGCGAGGCGCTTGAGGCGCTCTCGCTGGAGGCGCTCCCGGTGGTGGCGTTCTCCGAGACCCTAGTGCGCACGTTCGCCGGGGACACCTGGTTCGCGGTGCTCCGCGTGCTCGACGGCGAGCGGCCGAACGCGAACCACCTCGCGCTCGCGGAGCTCGCGCGCCGGCGCGTCCTGCGGGCCGTCGTCTCGACCAACTTCGACACGCTGATCGAGCGCGCGTTCCGCGAGCACGGGGTCGCGCTGAGCGTCTACGAAAAGGCCGGCGACTACGACGTCGCCTCGGGCGCGTGCGCGCTCTACAAGATCCACGGCTCGGCGAAGGACGCCGCTTCGCTCGTCGACACCGTGACGCAGAAGCTCCACGGGCTTCCGGACGAGGTTCGCGCGACCGTCGCGGCGCTCGCCAGCGAGGCGCATTTCCTGTTCCTCGGCTTCTCCGGGGCCGACCTCGCGTTCTCCCACGACTACCTCGGCATCGGCGAGGCGGTGTCTCGCGGGCGAGGGGTCACGTGGCTGCTGGCGCCCGCCACGCCCGTCCCGGAGGAGGTCGCGGCGGTCGTCGCGGCCGCCGGGGAAGACGGAGCGGTAGTCCGCGGAATGCTGCCGGGCTTCCTCGGCCACCTCGGCCTCGAGGTCGAGGAGCCGGAGGCTGCCGCGGCCGACGCCCAGGCGCAGGCGGACGCGCGCGCACGGACGGCGGTGTCGGAGTGGCTGAGGGCGCCGGGAGTCGGCGCGCTCACGTGCGCGGTCTACCTGACGCGCCTCCTCTCACTCACCGGCCGGGTGGTCCACGCGCAGGCGCTTCGCGCGACGATCGCGCCAGTCGTCGACGACGGCGACCGCGTCCGGGCGCGGGCGCTGCTGCACGCGCTGGCGGTCGACGCGATCCGCGACGGGGCGCTCGCCTTCGCCGACGCGTGCCTGCGTCGCGAGCTGGCGCTCGCGACGGACGCGGGCGATCACCGGGCGCTCGCCGTCGCGTCGCTCCAGCGCGCCGTCTGCGCGCGGCTCGCCGGACGGCTCGACGATGCGCGCGCAGCGCTCGACGCTGCGGTCGAGCACGGGGAGGCGGAGATGCTCGCCGACGTTGTCGCCTCGATCGAGGTTGAGTACGCGAACCTCGCGCACGCCGCCGGAGCGCACCGAGACGACGTGCTGGCGCGCCTCGAGATCGGGCGGCGCTACGCGCTTCGCCGCGGCGCGGGCGACGTGCTCCTCGAGATCGAGCTCGCGGCAGCCGAGGCGTACGTCGAGCTGGCGGAGTACGACTGCGCGCTCGACGCGCTCGAGCGCGCCGGCCGCTACGCCCGGGTGAGCGCCGACTTCCGCGGCGACCTGAGACGGCGTGCGGTGCTGGCCGAGATCGCTGTCCGCCGCGGCGACCCCGCCGGGTGCCTCGCCGAGCTCGAAGCGCTGGTGGAGCGGGCGCTGGCACGCGGCGACCGCGGGCTCGCCGATCGTCTTCGCTGGGGCATGTGCCGGCTGCTCGACTGGTATCCCGCGGGACGCGAGCAGGTGCTCGGGGCGTTCGACGCGTTGGTCGAGTCCGCCTCGCCGGCCGCGACGGTCCCGCGTCGCGAGACGCTTCGGCAGCTCCGGGCCGAGGCCGCGGCCGGGCGGGTCGCGAAGCCAGCGTTCATCGCTGCGCAGGACGGCGACGAGCCGACGGCACGCCGCGGGATCGCCGTCTGCGAGTACCTGGCGCCCGACCCCACCGCCGCCGTCGGCGCCGAGGACCTGCCCGTCGTCTTCTCGGCCCTCCGGATGCTCTACTCCGATCCGGTGAGGTCGCCGCGACGCCTCTTGGACGTCGCGACGGGGGAGCTCCGCTCCGCCGAGCGCGTCGGCGATGCCCTGCGCCGGGCCGACGCCCTCGAGTGGATCGCCGTCGCCCACGACCTCGCGGGCGAGCCGGACGAGGCGGATCCCGCCTTCGATCAGGCGATCGCCGCCAGCGTCGCCTCAGGGGACCGGACCGGCGAGACGAGGAACCGCTGGAACCTCGCGAAGGCGCTGCTCCGGCGGGGCGAGCCGGAACGGGCGCTCGTCGAGGCGCGGCGGGCGCGCGCCCTCGCGGAGGAGCTCGGCAACGCGCCCGCCGCCGTCGCGATCGAGCTCACCGTTGCGAAGGCCGAGCGAGCGCTTGAGCCGGACGGCGTCGCGGCGCCGCCTCCGCGGCAGCGACCGGTCATCGACGGGCCCGAGGACGAGGCGCCGCCCGAGTTGCTCGGCGCCCTCGCCCTCGCCGAGTGGGCAGAAGGCAGCCGTGCCGCGGCTCGCGCGCACTGCGCCGCTGCGCTGGCCGGCTACACCGCGCGCGGCGACCGCCTCGGCGTCTCGAAGTGCCTGAACAACATGGCAGAGTTCGCGCTCGACGAGAACGACTTCGACGAGGCGGCCTCGCTGACGCGACGTGCGCTCAACCTGCGCATGATCCTTGGCGACGTCGACGGGCAGCTGCTCACGCTCGCCAACCTGGCCGAGATCGAGATGCACCGCCATGAGCCGAGGGCGGCGGCCGAAGCCGCGGAGCGGGCGCTCGTGCTCGCCGAGGATCGCCTCGACGCGCGTCCGGCGTTCACGGTCGCGCGCACGCTCGTGGCCGCGCGTCTCGCGCTCGGCGATGGGACGGGCGCGGCGGAGGCGGCGCGACTCTGCCTCGAGATCGGGACGCGTCAGCACGCGCCGGAGCTCGCCGAGCTGCGGGCGGAGCTGGAGGCCGTGGCCTTCCCGAAGCCGGCGACGCCGACCGCGGCCGAGCCGGGAAGCTTGCTCGACGACGATCTCGCGGAGGCGAACAGGCTCGCGCGCCTCGGGGACGTCGACGCGACGACGCGAGCGGTCGAGACCGCGCGCGCCTCGTACGATCTCGGCACCCGGGAGCTCGGCTGGCTCGAGGGGATCCGCGCGATGGCGCTGCAGAATGGGCAGCGATACGAGGAGGCCGTGGAGGCGTACGGGGCGGCCGCCGAGCTGCTCGTGCAGGCGGGCGACCTGGAGCAGGCCTCGACGGCACTCCAGCAGCGCGCCGTCAGCCTGCGCCTGCTCGGACGCCTCGAGGAGTCGGAGGCGGCCTTTCGCGCCGCCCTCGCGCAGGCCCCGTCCGAGGCGACCCGCGAGTTCGTCACCATCTCGCTCGCGAACACGCTCAACGCGCGATATGCAGAGCAGGAGGATCCGGCGCCGGCTCTCCTGAGCGACGTGCGCGAGCTGTTGAGCCCGATCGCCGAGGGTTCGAACCTCGTCGAGCATCGAGGCGGCGCGCTCGTAGGGCTGTCCGTCGCAGACCAGCTCGAGGGAGATCTCGAGGCGGCCCTCGACCACGGCCACGCCGGCGTCGAGTACCTCCGTCGGGTGAACTCGGCGCAGCTCGACGACGCCGAGTCCATGCTGCGCGGACTCGAGGAGCACGTTTCCGCAGGAGGCGCGTAGCTAGCGCGAGCGCACGACGCCGCCGTCGCCGTTACCGTGGACGTCCCTCTCCTCGAAGCGGAAGTCGTGGCGACAGTTCGACCTAGCCTGGGCCGCCGCCGCTAGGAGCGGCCGCACGCTTCACGCGCGGGGGGTGACTTTGGGATTGAGGATGCGCTGTGACGGATCGGACTCGCTCGCGGTGGCTCGGGTCTTCTCGGGAGCACTGGCGCGGGTCAACATCGGGATGTTGACCAACGGTCGCCTTCCGCAGATTTCGCCGCCTACGAATCGGCCATTTGCAGGCAATTTGCGATGGGCCGTGAAGGATTCGAACCTTCGACCTTGGGATTAAGAGTCCCCTGCTCTACCAACTGAGCTAACGGCCCGAAGCGGCGGAAAGTGTAGCCGCGGTTACGCGCTCGAGATCGCGGCGACAACGTGGTCGACGCGGCCCGCGACGAGATCTTCGCGCAGCCGGCTCCCGCCGGTCATGCCGCTCCGCCGCTCGAGCAGCGCGGACAGCTGCTCGGGCCGGATGCCGCGTTCGCGTGCGGCCGCGAGCACGTGCACGACCTCCGGCCGCACGCTTCCGTCGGGTCCGAACTGCCACGCGGGGAAGCGCCACTCCTGCGATCCCGCCGGGCGGAAAGCGAGCAGCTCGCCCGCCCGGCGCATCGCATTGATCTTCACCGTGTCGACGGCCCACTTCGTCGACAGCCATGACGCGGAGAGAGCCTGACTCACGGCCTGAGGATAGTGCGGCCGCCCTCCACGATCCACCCACCTACCGCGAGAACGAGCGCCGCGGTGACGATCACCCCGATGTAGAAGGTCCTGCGCATCACGCGGCCGACGGTGCGAGCTCGCCCGGCACCGGATCGAAGGTCGGGCCGTAACCGAGGATCCGCCCCGCCGGCGCGCCCAGCACGAGGCCCAGCTTCTGCAGCGACTG
>WNGB01002989.1_pt1 | contig 29042 bp, 28 predicted proteins | sample 5400681 | NCBI WGS metagenome assembly WNGB01 (sample SAMN13153367, study PRJNA577476) | soil metagenome | isolation source: 115 cm soil or saprolite under grassland replicate 2 | place: USA:California | collected 2016-06-15
CAAGTGAAGCGATCTTCGCGCTCAAACCGGTCACCTTCCGCTACAAGAAAGAGTTTGTTCGCGAGCGCATCCCGCAGTTTGGTCTCATCGCAGAAGAAGTCGAAAAAGTGAATCCCGATCTCATCGCTCGCGATGGCGAGGGGAGAGTTTACTCAGTCCGCTACGAAGCGGTGAACGCGATGTTGCTCAACGAATTCCTCAAAGAGCACAAAAAAGTCGAAGAGTTAAAGAACGATTTCCAAGCTACGGTCGCGCAGCAGCAAAAAGAAATACAAGCCCTCACAGCCCAGCTCAAAGAGCAGGCCGCGCAAATCCAGAAGGTGAGCGCGCAGCTTGAAACGAGCAAGCCCGCTTCCCAAGTGGTTGTGAACACGCCGTAAAAGAAAAGAACGGCGTTTCGCAGAAACGCCCTGCAATTCAGAAAAGCCGTCACGCGCTGAAGCGTGGCGGCTTTTTGCTTTGTTCGTCCTCACGCGCAGAGGCGATAGAAGGCAACAAAGCCTCTTGTGCGCCAGAGCCCCGAAGGCTTTCGGGGCGCCCCGAAAACAAAGCTTTCGATAGCGCCACATTTTTTCAATTTTCTTCTTGACACATTACCCGAATTTTTGGCACAACGGTTTCGGGAGTGGATTCCCTAAATCGGGCAGGGCGAGCAGGGAGAGGGAGAGTTGTTTGAAATTTAGTACGTCTACAGTAACGCGCACCCGCCTTCGCCGAGACTTCGGCGCGGCAGGGCCAGCGTTATCAAGGGCAGATGGGGATTCAGGGCAAACGGATCTGGATCAGACAGAGAAGGCTCTTTCCCGGTAGCTTCTCGCTGCCTGTTTCAGAAACAGCATGCAAACAAAACCCACCGGGGAAAGAAAGAAAAACTACTATGATGCCTCACAAATTAATTCTAATCCCACTTCTGCTGGCCTGCTTTGGGCTTTTGCCCAATGCGCAAGCCACAGATCTTGAAAGCGCGTTGCCCAATGGCAATACAGCTGATGGTGTTGATGTTCTGGGTAACCTGAGCACCGGCGCGTGGAATTCCGGCTTTGGCTATAAAGCGCTCGAAGCCGAGACTACGGGCAGCCTCAACACCGCAGTCGGTATTCGTGCCCTGTCCAAAAACGACGGGGCCGCCGGAGCCATGGCTAACACGGCTGTGGGCATGATGGCGCTCTTTAGCAACACCGGCGGCGCGCTCAACTGTGCCTTTGGGGCCGACGCGCTCGTTTTCAACGACCTCGGCAACAACAATACAGCAGTCGGAACGCAAGCGCTGTTCATGAACACCGGCGGCTCGGGCAACAATGCCTTTGGCCAGTGGTCACTGGCGTCCAACACCACTGGCGTTGCCAATAATGCATTCGGTTATGGCGCGCTTTTTAACAACACCGCAGACGGGAACAATGCGTTCGGTTTTCTTGCGCTCGCCAGCAACACAACTGGCGGAGGCAACTCCGCGTTCGGTGATTTCGCGCTTTTTAGCAATGACAACACCGGAGCCGGCCTTGGCAACCTCAATACGGCAGTTGGCTCTAACGCGCTCGCCAATAACGTTGATGGCGACAGCAACACCGCCGTGGGTGCCTTCGCGCTCGCCAGCGAAAACGCTGTTGGTGGTTTCCCCTTGGGCGTTTCAAACAACGCCGTCGGCCGTCAAGCGCTCTACTTCAACACGACCGGTAGTTTCAACCAAGCCATCGGTGTTAATGCGCTGTTTACTAACGATACCGGCAGTGGAAACATCGCGATCGGTGACGATTCACTGATTAACAACGTAATCGGCAGTAGTAACACAGCCGTGGGTTTTACTGCGCTCTTCAACAATACCGCCGACAACAACACCGCCTTGGGCGTTAACGCCGGTAACGCCCAAACCGTCGGCGGTAACAATATCTATATCGGCGACACGGGTTTCGCTGGCGAGAACAATGTGATTGCGATCGGTGGGATCGCTGCTACTGGAACCGCTTACACAGACTGCTTTATCGGCGGTATCTTCGGCAACCTCACGCCCGGCGTTCCAGTTTTCATCGCTGCAGACGGCCATCTCAGCACGCTTGCCTCCTCGCAACGCTTCAAGGACGAAATCAAGCCCATGGACAGGACAAGTGAAGCGATCTTCGCGCTCAAACCGGTCACCTTCCGCTACAAGAAAGAGTTTGTTCGCGAGCGCATCCCGCAGTTTGGTCTCATCGCAGAAGAAGTCGAAAAAGTGAATCCCGATCTCATCGCTCGCGATGGCGAGTGAATCCCGATCTCATCGCTCGCGATGGCGAAGGGAGAGTTTACTCAGTCCGCTACGAAGCGGTCAACGCGATGTTGCTCAACGAGTTCCTCAAAGAGCACAAGAAAGTCAAGGCACAACAGAGCAAAATTGACAACCAGCAAGCAAGCATTGCCGAGTTAAAGGCAACGGTCGCTCAGCAAGCGAAAGGAATGGAAGTTTTGACGGCCCAGCTCAAAGAGCAGGCCGCGCAAATCCAAAAAGTGAGCGCCCAGCTTGAAACGAGCAAGCCCGCCCCGCAAGTGGTTGTGAACACGCCGTAAAAACCAAAAACAGCGTTTCGCAGAAACGCCCTGCAATTCAGAAAAGCCGTCACGCTTCAGCGCGTGACGGCTTTTTGCTTTACCTGTCCTCACGCACCGAGGCGACAAAGCCACATTTTTTCTAAGTTTCTTCTTGACACGTTATCGAAATTTTTGGCACAAGATTGCGGGAGCGGATTCCCTAAATAGGGCAGGCTCAGCAGGGGAGAGGGAGAGTTGTTTGAAAGTTCGTGTGTCTGCGGTCACGCGCACCCGGCTTTACGGTCCTCCTTCGTAAGCTACGGCGCGACGAGAGACTTCGGCGCGGCAGGGCCAGCGTTATCAAGGGCAAATGGGGATTCGGGGCAAACGGATCTGGATCAGACAGAGAAGGCTCTTTCCCGGTAGCCGCTCGTGGCTCTTTCAGAAACAGTATGCAAACAAAACCCACCGGGGAAAGAAAGAAAAACTACTATGATGCCTCACAAATTAATTCTAATCCCGCTTCTGCTGGCCTGCTTTGGGCTTTTGCCAATCCCGAAAGCATTCGGGACAGATCTTGAAAGCGCGTTGCCCAATGGCAATACAGCTGATGGCGTTGATGTTCTCGGTAACCTGAGCACCGGCGCGTGGAATTCCGGCTTTGGCTATAAAGCGCTCGAAGCCGAGACTACGGGCAGCCTCAACACCGCCGTAGGTATTCGTGCCCTCTCCAAAAACGACGGGGCCGCCGGAGCCATTGCTAACACGGCTGTGGGCATGATGGCGCTCTTTAGCAACACCGGCGGCGCGCTCAACTGTGCCGTTGGGGCCGACGCGCTTGTTTTCAACGACCTTGGCAACTTCAATACAGCAGTCGGAACGCAAGCGCTGTTCATGAACACCGGCGGCTCGGGCAACAATGCCTTTGGCCAGTGGGCACTGGCGTCCAACACCACTGGCATTCAAAGTAATGCATTCGGTTATGCCGCGCTTTTTAACAACACCGCAAACGCGAACAATGCGTTCGGTTTTGCAGCGCTCGCCGGCAACACAACTGGAATACAGAACTCCGCGTTCGGTGATTTCGCGCTCTTCAGCAATGACAACACCGGAGCCGGCCTTGGGAACCTCAATACGGCAGTTGGCAAGTCAGCGCTCGCCAATAACGTTGATGGCGACAGCAACACCGCCGTGGGTGCCTTCGCGCTCTTCACCGAAAACGCTGTTGGTGGTTTCCCCAACGGCGTTTCAAACAACGCCGTCGGCCGTCAAGCGCTCTACAGCAACACGACTGGTAGTTTTAACCAAGCCATTGGTGTTAATGCGCTGTTTACTAACGATACCGGCTTTCAAAACGTAGCGATCGGTGACGATTCAATGTTTGACAACGTAATCGGCAGTGGTAACACAGCCGTGGGTAACGTGTCACTGGCTGACAACGTAAGCGGCTTTAATAACACAGTCGTGGGTATCGGGGCCGGTAGTAACATAGTAGCAGGTGACTTTAACGTCTATCTCGGCACAGACGTTGGGACCGGTCTTCCTGATGAAAGCGACACAATCCGCATCGGCAGATTCGTCGGCCCCGTTTCGACAAACTGCTTTATCGCCGGTGCCTTTGGCGTGAACGACGCCGCGAGCATTCCCCTTCGCATCGCCCCGGATGGCCACCTTGCCACCGGTGTCTCCTCCGCGCGATTCAAAAAGGACATCAAACCGATGGATAAAGCCAGCGAAACAATCCTCGCGCTCAAACCCGTCACCTTCCACTATAAGAACGACGCCAGGGAAACCCCGCAGTTTGGATTGGTGGCGGAGGATGTCTCGAAAGTGAATCCTGACCTGGTGGTTCTCGACCGCGATGGCAAACCATACACAGTGCGCTACGAAGAGGTGAACGCGATGTTGCTCAACGAGTTCCTCAAAGAACACCGCAAGGTTGAAGCGTTAAAGAACGGCTTCCAAGCTACGGTCGCACAGCAGCAGAAGGAAATACAAGCCCTCACGGCACAACTCAAAGAGCAGGCCGCGCAGATCCAAAAAGTGAGCGCCCAGATTGAAACGAGCAAGCCCGCTCCGCAAGTGGTTGTGAACACGCCGTAAAACCCAAACCGGCGTTTGCAGAAACGCCCTGCAATTCCAGAAAGCCGTCACGCTTTCAGCGCGTGGCGGCTTTTTGCTTTGTTCCCATTGGAACCACCCGCCTTCGCCAAGGCTACGCTGTGCCTGGCGTGCTGCGTCGCCGAATCATCGCTTATCGACCGAACATTGATGCGGGGGCTGCCGCCTCGTGCTCATCCGCTCCAGGCGGGCCCCCAAATGGTAGTTTGAACCCGGCGACTACGAACACCTCGGCGTCGGGCGAATCCGAAGTCGCACCAAGGAGCGGCGCGACAGTGACAAAGCTCCACCGTGTAGGATGAACATTGACGCTCGGTCCGATCAGGAACTCGTGTTCCGGGTGGCTCCGGGATCCCTTTTCGGTCTTGCGCTCCCACAGCATTTCGACGCCGACATTTATCGTTGGATCGATAACCGCGTAGGTGAGCGCGCTGCTCAACGCGATTTCGGTTTCGCGCTCCCCACCAGTCTCCTGTTCATAGATGAAATTCGCGGCCCAATTCCAGCGATTGGCGAAGGTTTCACCGAGAAGCAGCTTCAGCTCCCATACGTCGGACGCATTATCATTGAAATTCCATTCGCCGTAGAGCGTAGGATTGAGCGGTATTTTGCCCCACTTCGCGAGCGCATACCGCAATTCCACACTAGACCCTTTGTAAGAAGATTTGCCGTCTTCAATTCTCCAGTTTTGATATAGGTCGAGCTGGAATCGATACGGCAGGCCGATTTCGATTTCGTGTCGAAAGGCGTGCTCGACCTCGCCATCCTTGAATTCCGGCGTCCAGAAGTTGACATTCGCGATCGTTCCTGGCGGCCGCACGTAGACACGGCTCGTGCCAAATGTGCGCGTGGTAGTCCATTCAGGCTGTTGGTTTGGCCCTACTAACGTTTGTTGGCTGAGCCTCTCATCAGGGGCGACCCCTGTAACTCTCACTGCTTCTGCTGTTGCCTCACCTTCAGACGGCGTGGCGGCGGCATATTGAGCGACAGACTTATCTAGTGAACCAAAGAGCGCGACTGCGACCAATGCGCAGAAGCAAGGAGTGGATGTTTTCATTGGCGCCAACCGTAGCAACGCGCGGCGCGCTTCGCTGCCGCTGGAATGCTATTTTTTGACGGTCAGTTGCGCGGTGACAAATTGCGAGCGGAGCCGCCAGGCGCGCCGCATTCATCGTTAAAATGACGAAGTACGAATGTCGAATGACGAAGGAAATCCAAATGACCAAGCCCGAAGAGAGATGAAGGCTGCCATCTTTTCGTCATTCGAGCTTCGTCATTGATTCGTCATTCGCCTGCCACGCCGAAGCCTTGGCGAAGGCGGGTCATTCGGATTTCGTCATTCATTTCATTCCTGTGTCGTCGTTCGTCCTCATCGCTTCGACACGCAGAATCGCGCCGTCCCGACCCCAAGACCGCCGCAAGCCGCCGCTAAAAAAAAGCAACCCACCGTCAGCAACCGCAGCAGGAATATGATAAGTTCCAAGGCAAATGAAGGCCGCTTTGCGCATCGGCGTCGTTGCAGCCGCCGTTTTCGTGGTCGCGATGCTGGTCTGGCAGGGAGTCACGGCGCATGGCGCGCCCGATCCGATGCGGCCCAACACGAGCCCGACGGTTGCATTCCTCGATATCGGTATTCTCGTCTTCCGCGAAGGATTGGAATGCATTCTGGTGCTGGCTGCGATCACCGCGAGCATGACCGGCGCCAAACGCAGTCATCGCCGGCCAGTCGCGCTGGGCGCGAGTCTGGCATTCGTCGCCAGTTTGATCACGTGGTTCGTCGCCGTGCGAATCGTGGGTTCGCTCAGCGACAACATGTCTGCGCTCGATCTGCAGGCCGCAACCGGACTGCTTGCGGTCATCGTCCTGCTCGTCATCATGAACTGGTTTTTCCACAAGATTTATTGGGGCGGCTGGATTCGCGCGCACAATCGCCGCCGTAAAGCCCTGCTCGAAAGTGCGCACGCCGTCGAAATTTCCCAGCGGCATCTCTGGTGGGGCTTGATCCTGCTCGGATTCACCTCGCTTTATCGCGAAGGATTCGAGGTTGTCCTGTTTCTGCAAAGCTACAATCTCCGCTTGGGTGGCGCCGTTGTCCTCAAAGGCGCGCTGCTCGGCATCGTTCTCTCGGGGATGGTCGCGGTCCTCACGTTCGTCCTTCAACAACGTCTGCCGTATCGCAAAATGCTGATTACTACCGGCATTCTTCTCGGCGCGGTCTTGCTCGTGATGGTAGGCGAACAAGCGCAGGAGATGCAGCTGGCCCATTGGATCTCGACAACACCAATTAGCCAGCTGGAGATTGTGATTCCAGCCTGGATGGGACTATGGTTCGCCGTATTTCCCACGGTCGAAACGCTCGTCGCTCAATTGATTGCCGCGGTTTTGGTAATTGGATCCTACTATGCGGCTCGACACTTCGGGGGCGCGCCGCCCGAGAGCTCCGAGCCGGTCCAGGAAGCGCGAGCGGAAGCAGATGCAGCAATCGTGGAAAGTTTGGAAAGTTCGGCAGAGACAAGCTCGCCGCGGGACCAGTCCGTGTCGCCGCGGCGACCGGACGTGCGGCCCGCGTTCCCGGACAATGCAGCCGACACGGCTGCCACTACAGGCGTCAGATTTTGAGATCGAAGCCGTCCCATCAATTCAGGCCTCTGGCTACAATTTGGTAGGGCGCGACCGCCGGGCGCGCCGAAATGGACGGACGGTCCGGCGCTCCGCCTCGAGCATTTATGAGATGGATGCCTGGGTTCCAATCGACGGCCTCTGCAGAGAGTGCTAATTACAATTCTCGTGACCAAAATCGATAGGGCAGTGTTGTTGGCGGCCGGACGCGGCACGCGCATGCGTGAAATGACGGCTGAGTTACCCAAGCCAATGCTCGCAGTTCGGGGCAGACCGGTTTTGCAGCATATCGTGGAAGGATTGCGCGGCGCGGGCCTGCGCGAATTTCTTATCATTGTGGGTTACCGCGCCGATGCGGTGCAGAATTTTTTTGGGGATGGCTCCCGTTACAAGATTCAGATCCAATACGCGACCCAGAGTATTCAGGACGGAACGGGGCGAGTGGTCGATCTTGCGCGCAATTTCGTTGAAGAGTCACCATTCATTTTGAGCTACGGAGACATTTTGGTCGATCCGGCAAATTATGAGCGACTTCTCGATCTTCCCCGCGACATCGAAGCAATCATTAGTGTAACGCGCGGGGAAGATACAACGAAGGGCGGAGCGGTTTTCTTGAACGACCAAATGGAGCTTGTCGATCTTCGCGAAAAATCAAAACCGGGTGAGACAACCAGTCCGTGGTATAACGCCGGCATTTACGCACTTCGACCCAGCATTTTCGATTTCACGGCAAAGCTGAAACCTTCGCCGCGCGGCGAATACGAATTGACCGACGCAATCCGCGAGCTCGCACAGTCCGGCAAGAAAGTAAAAGCCTTGGAGCTAACGGGCGAATGGGCCGACGTGCGCGATCCGAAGGTGTTAGCAAAACTAAATCAGCCGTTGTAGGGCAGGCGCTCCGCCTGCCACACGCGCGCCTGACAACCGGAGGTGTTGTCCCTACAACTAATCACCGATCACCAATCACACCTTCGGCCGACGCTTCCTCGCCGATCTCTTCTTCGATTTCGCGTCGCCATTCGCGCGACAACCAGGGCCGGAGAAATCCGTAGAGCAAATAGGAAAGAAAAAGCACAGCTGGCATCCATTCGTAATTCATGACGGTGAAGACAAGCACCACGCTAATCACAAGAAATCGCGGAATCGATTTCTTCGTCTTCCAATTCACCGCCTTAAAGCTCGGATATTCAAACCGGCTAAACATCATGAAGGAAAGGAAGAGCAACAGCGGCGGCAGAAGGAATTTCCAGTTGCCGAGGCGATGTTCGCCCTCGGCGAGCCAGAGCAGAAAAAGTGTGATGGATGCGATGAGACCAGCAGCTGCGGGAATGGGAAAGCCGGTGAAATTCTTTTTGTTATCAGGATCGGCCGTTTGGTGATTGGCAGACGCAGTGTTGAACCGGGCAAGACGCAGCGCGCCGCAGGTCAGGTAAACGAACGCGATAACCCAGCATGCGCGCGGGAACTCCTGCAACACGACGCGGTAAACCATCAACGCGGGGGCAAGTCCGAATGAAACAATATCTGCGAGCGAATCGAACTCGCGACCGAACGGACTCTCGTGCCCACCCAGCCGTGCAAGGCGTCCATCCAGAAAATCAAAAACGAACGCGCCGAGCACAAACCAGATGGCGGTGTGAAAGAGATCACCAGCCGCATCGGGATTGGACGCCTGGAGCAACGCCCCCTCAAGAATTTTGAGCGTGGCCGTGAACCCGCAAAACAAATTCCCCGCCGTCATCAAATTCGGCAGCAGATAAATCTTCGGAGGATGCTCGTTCATTGATTGGCTCTCATTGATTGTGGGGGGAAGCTGTCAGCTTCCCCTACAGCCAAGGTTTTGGGGAGCCGCGCGATGATTGTCGAACCACCGAGGACGTGATCGCCTGTTTTCACGAGGAGTTCAGCGTTAAACGGCAAATATAATTCCGTTCGCGAACCGAAGCGAATCATTCCAAAGCGCTCGCCTTTTTTTAATTCGTCGCCGATCTCTGCCCACGCCACAATGCGCCGCGCAATCGCGCCTGTAAGTTGACGTACCACAATCGTGGCGCGCGGATTCTCAAAGGCCCACGTCATCGATTCGTTCTTCTCCGAACAATCGGGCCGGCGCGCATCGAGGCAAAGCCCCTCTCGATGCTGGCGGTAAACGATCCGGCCATCGATTGGCGCGCGATTCGTGTGCACGTCGAAGATCGACAGAAAGATTCCCACACGGCGCGTTTTCGCTTTCAGAACTTCATTTTCATCCATGTCCACGATTTCGCTGACCGTCCCATCAGCTGCGGCCACGATCAGACTTGGGTCTGTTGGCGACGCACGATCTGGATCCCGGAAGAAGGCGAGAGTGCAGAAGATCAGCAGTAAAAAAAACATCGATAACCATGGCGATACGAACCCGGCGCCTACCCCGGCCAGTGCCAAAAACGCAAGAATCCAGCGTGCTTCGGAGAGTGTTTGGAGGCGCATAAACGGAGTGTATTTTCCAAGCCAAAAAGAGGCTGGTCAAGACGGCAAAAATGGGTAGGGCCGCTGGCGGGGCGAACCACAATATCATGGGCTATCGGCCCATTCCTCCTTCAACCGGTAGCGGAAATAACCTCCTCCCGGCCACGAGATTATTAGTTGTTTCCCGGTCATTTCTAGTTATGCTGATTGCTGCGGGTTCTCTGGCCCGCTTTTATGGCGCAAGTTCAAGAAGAAATTCCCGTCGAAAAAGCGCGTGGCGGTGGCTCGACTGGAATCGGGGCAACGCAAAAATACGACGCCGCTCAAATCGACAAACTGGAAGGTCTTGAGGCTGTCCGAAAACGGCCTGGGATGTTCATCGGAGACCCCGATGAGCGCGGCCTGCACCATCTCGTCTTCGAGGTGCTGGATAATTCCATCGACGAACATCTCGCCGGATTTTGCACAAAAATCGAGCTGGTAGTCCACATCGATGGATCCGTTTCGGTGCGGGACAACGGCCGCGGCATTCCGGTGGATATTCATCCAAAATGGAAGATGCCCGCAATTGAACTCGTGCTGACAAATTTGCACGCTGGCGGAAAATTCGGACAAGGCGCTTACAAATATTCCGGTGGTTTGCACGGCGTCGGGGCGAAGTGCACGAACGCGCTTTCGGAATGGTTTAAAGTAGAAGTCTCGCGCGATGGCAAAGTCTATCACATGGCTTTCGCCAAAGGGAAAACAACCGACAAGCTCACGGTTATCGGTGAAGTCAAAAACAAGAAGGCCACCGGAACGCTCATCACGTTTTTACCCGATCCGACGATCTTCACGATCACGACTGAGTTTAAATTTGAACGGTTGGCAACCCGTTTGCGCGAGCTGGCATTTCTTAATCCCGGCCTTGAAATTACCCTTGCGGACGAGCGCACGGATCCGGCGAAGGACGAGAGATTTTTTTACAAATACGGCATCGAAGAGTTCGTAAAGCAGCTCGGCGAGAACAAACAGGTTCTGCATCCCAAGCCGATCGTGATTTCGCGGCAGCGGGATGAAGTCTTTGTCGATGTTGTTCTGCAATATAATGACAGCTATAACGACCAGATTTTGCCGTTCGCAAATTCAATCCCGAATCCAGACGGCGGCACGCACCTGACCGGTTTTCGCACGGCGCTCACAAAAGCCGTCAATCAGTACGCGAAATCGAGTAACCTCCTCAAAGAAAAGGATCCTTCGGTTTCAGGCGACGATGTGCGCGAAGGTTTGATTTGCGTTCTCAGCATCAAATTGCCCAACCCGCGATTTGAATCTCAGACCAAGGTGAAGCTCGTGAACACGGAGATCGACGGGATTGTCAACTCGGCCGTTTACGAGGGGTTGATGACTTACTTCGACAAAAATCCGCCGATCGCGCGGCGCATTTTCGACAAGGTACTAACCGCAGCGCGCGCACGAGAAGCGGCTCGGAAAGCGCGGGAAACGATTCGCAAAGGGGCGCTGACCGGTGGTGGATTGCCGGGAAAATTAGCCGATTGCTCGGAGCGCGATCCAGAATTGACGGAGCTTTACATTGTCGAGGGTGATTCAGCGGGCGGCTCCGCCAAACAGGGGCGCGATCGGCGCTATCAGGCGATCCTGCCGATTCGGGGCAAGCTGATTAATGTGGAAAAAGCGCGCGAGGATCAGTTTCTCAAAAACAACGAAATTCAGTCGATGATCACCGCCATTGGCGCAGGTATCGGAAAGCCGAAAGAGGATGGCAACGGCAAAGAAGAGGGTCGTTTCGACATTACAAAGCTGCGCTACGGCCGCATCATCATCATGACAGACGCGGACGTCGATGGTTCGCACATTCGCACTCTCTTGCTGACTTTTTTCTTTCGGCAGATGACCGAGCTGGTGCGCGCCGGCAAGATCTACATCGCGCAGCCGCCGCTCTATCAAATCAAGCGCAAAAAACGCGAGGAATACGTCGATGATGACGTCCGGCTAAACAAGATTCTGATTTCGCTCGGTGCGGAGGATGTGCGGTTGAAAAACCTGGCCGATGACAAAGAGATCACAGCGACGCAATTGAAAGACATTCTCGAATCGCTCGAGAAACTTGCCAAACTGAGCGAAGGAGTCCGCCGGCACGGTGGCGATTTCGAAACTTATCTCGCCCAACGAAATTCCAAGTCGGGCAAGCTCCCAACCTACCTGGTGAAGGTGAGGGAGGGAAACGAGGAGACCGTCCATTATTTTCACGATGAAAAGGAGGTTCGCCAATTTCATCATGAGAATCTCGATCTTAATTTGTTCGATACCGAGCTCGGGCAGGAATTACTTCCGCTGGGGGAATCGCCGGTGCGCGGCAATGGCAGCCGCAGACGTGGAAAACTCGTTGAGCTACACGAGTCCGCCGCGATCCAGAAACTGATTGCCGAGCTTGCCCGCAAGGGCCTCAAAGTTGGTCATTACGCCGTCAGCGATCGGCCGATCTTCGAGCTCGTCGAAGGCGAAGGCGAAAAAGCCGTTTCGCATCCTCTCTTTTCGATTCCCGAAATTCTTCAGAAGATTTTAGAGATTGGCCGCCGCGGGGTTCAAATCAAGCGCTTCAAGGGCCTCGGCGAGATGAACGCAAAAGAACTGTTCGAGACCACGATGAATCCAGAGAAACGCAAACTCCTCAAAGTAGACCTGAACGATGATAACGCCGTCGATGCGGATAAAATGTTCACGATTCTGATGGGCGACGTCGTCGAACCCCGCCGCCAATTCATCGAGGACAACGCGCTCAACGTGCGGAACCTCGATGTGTAAGATTCACGATGGGGGGCCTGTTTCACAAACTTCGGCATCCGCTTCGCTGCTACGTCGTCTGCGCGATTCCACGTTGCGGAAGCAACTTGCTCACGGACGGTTTACACGCCACTCGCCGGGCAGGCGTGCCGAAGCAGTTCTTCCTCGCAAAGTTCGAATCCCGTTACGGGGCAGATCACGGACTCGATCCGGTCAGCGACTACGCAGCGTACGTGCGCGGCGTCGTCCAGGCGAAAACGACCTCGAACGAAGTCTTCGGCTTTAAATTGATGAGCTGGTACCTGGACGATTTTTTGCTCCGGCTGCGCGGAGCGCGTGTCTTCGGAGACGCCGGAACAGGCGATCTCAAGCTTCTCCAAAATGCTTTCCCGCGTCTCCACTTTGTCCACGTAGTCCGGCGCCACAAACTACGGCAGGCCTTGTCAACGGCCCGCGCCCTTCAGACCGGGCTTTGGAAAGTACAAAAGGGAAAGACTCCTTTGCGCGAACCGCAGTTCGACCCCGAATTAATCGAGCAATGTCTGAAAGAGGCCGAACGACAAGAAAAGCTGTGGCAAAACTTTTTTCAGCGGCTCGGCGTCGATCCTTTCCACGTCGAATACGAAAGACTATGCGAAGATTACGAGTCGACGATCCGTGCGGTCCTGGATTTCTTACGAATCTCGCTGCCGCGTGATGCTCGCGTCGGTCCTCCCCGAACGGTCAGGCAAGCAGATGAGATTTCACGTACGTGGGAGGAACGTTTTCTCACGGAGCGCCCGGCCTCGTGTCCTCCTGCCCAAGCATAGCCGTCATGTATAACGCGAACGAAAAAGTAGAGCCGATAAATGTGGCCGACGAGGTGTCGAGATCGTTTCTCGATTATTCGATGTCGGTCATTATCTCGCGTGCGTTGCCGGATGCGCGTGACGGGCTCAAGCCATCACAGAGAAGAATCCTCTATGCGATGCACGATCTGTCGCTCTTTCCAAATCGACAGCACCGCAAATGCGCGAAAATCTGTGGCGACACGAGCGGTAATTATCATCCGCATGGCGAAGCGGTGATCTACCCTACGCTCGTTCACATGGCGCAACCGTGGGCGATGCGCGAAACGCTCATCGATGGTCAGGGCAACTTCGGCTCAGTCGAAGGCGATCCGCCGGCGGCCATGCGTTACACCGAAGCGCGCATGACCCATCTCGGCGCTGCACTCATGACCGACATGGACAAGGACACGGTCGACTTCGTCCCTAATTACGACGAGACCCGCACCGAACCGACCGTCTTCCCGGCAGCGTTTCCGAACCTGCTCGTCAACGGCGGCACCGGCATCGCGGTTGGAATGGCGACCAACATTCCGCCGCACAATCTCAGCGAAGTAATCGATGGAATCTGCGCGCAGATCGACAATCCCGATATCACGCTCGAGGAGCTGATGAAATACGTGAAGGGACCCGACTTTCCAACCGGGTGCGTAATCTGCGGTGTCTCGGGGATCAAACAATATCTCGAGACCGGCCGGGGCAACATGAAAGTGCGCGGCAAAGCAGGTATCGAGGAACTCAAAGGCGGCAAAGAGCAAATCGTTATCACGGAAATTCCGTACAACGTCAACCGCGCCACACTCGTTGAACGGATCGCCGACCTCGTAAACGACAAGGTGCTAACGGACATCAGCGCGGTTCGCGACGAGTCCGATGAAAACACCCGTGTCGTCATCGAGCTGAAGCGCGACGGGAACCCACGGATCGTCATCAACAATCTTTACAAACACACCGCGATGGAAAGCTCTTTCGCGGTGATCATGCTCGCGATCGATCACGGGCGACCCAAATTGCTGTCGCTGAAGGAGGCGAACGCCTGCTATATCGAGCACCGCCGCGAAGTCGTGCTGCGCCGCACCCGTTTCGAACTGCGCAAAGCAGAGGAGCGCGCGGAAACACTTGAAGGTTATCTGATCGCGCTCGCCAATCTCGACGAATTTATTCGAATCATTCGCGGCTCGGCCAACCGTGATGAAGCGCGCGTGAAGTTGCTGGCCTTCGAATTTACGAAGAAACAAGTCGAGCAAATCGGCATTATCGTTCGGAATCCGGCGCGGCTGATAGACGGGCGCTACGCATTCAGCGAACACCAGGCGAATCAGATTCTCGACCTCCGCCTGTACCAGCTCACCGGCCTCGAGCGCGAGAGGATCGACAACGAATACAAAGAGCTGATCAACACGATCAAAGACCTGCGCGATATCCTGGCGAAAGAGCAAAGAGTCTTCACCATTATCAAGAAAGAGCTTCGCGAGATTCGCGATAAACATGGATCGCCGCGCCTGACGGACATTGCGCCCGCCGAGGCCGAGATCAACATGGAAGATCTCATCGCCAACGAAGGTTGCATCATCAGCGTTACACATGGCGGTTTTATCAAACGCACCGCCGTAAGCGCATTTCGCGCGCAGCGTCGCGGCGGCAAAGGCGTGATCGGCATGTCAACACGCGAGGGCGCGACCGAGGAAGAGGAAGGCGATTTTGTCGAGCACCTCTTCACCGCCACGACGCATGACTACTTGATGTTTTTTACCCAATCGGGCCGCGCCTATGTTGAAAAGGTTTACGAGATTCCAGAAATGGGACGTGCGGCCAAGGGACGTTCCATCGCAAATATTCTGGAGCTGCGCCCCGATGAAAAGATCGCCGCGACCATCCGAGTTCAATCCAAGACATCGGGGACCGGGGCGACCGCCGTCGATCAGACTTGGGACGAAAACCTTCACATTGTTTTCGCGACACGCTCGGGCATTGTCAAAAAATCCAACCTTTCCGACTACGCCAATGTGCGAAAGGGTGGCATCATCGCGATTCAGATCGAGGAAGGCGATTGCCTGATCGCCGCAAAACTTACCAACGGCAACAATGAGCTTGTGCTGATCACAAAGGAAGGAATGAGCCTTCGTTTTCATGAAGAGCAGTTGCGCGACCAGGGACGCAACACGGTAGGTGTGTGGGGTATTCGACCAGATAAAAAGGACCACGTAGTTGCCATCGCAATTGTCGACCCAAGCGCAATGTTGCTGGTGGCCGGCGAGAATGGCATCGGCAAGCGAACACCATTTGATGATTACCGCCGTCAATCTCGCGGCGGCAAGGGCATCATCACCATGAAAACCGGCGAGAAGACCGGCGATGTTGTCGGCGCGCTCACAGTCACCGATAAAGATGAGCTGATGCTTATCACAACGAAAGGCCAGATGGTGAGGACGCGTGTAAAGGAAATCCGCGTGGTCGGCCGAAACACAATGGGCGTGAAGTTGATGGACTTGCCCAATGGCGAGAAGCTTCAGGCCATTGCACCGGTCGTCAGCCAGGCCGAAGAGGAAGCGCAAATCGCTGAAGCTCCCGTCGAGACGGCGTAACAGGTTTTCATCCTGCCGGGAGTAAGATCACCACGGTTGACGGTACAAAGAAGAAAGGAACACCGGCCGGCGGTGTTCCCTTCAATTGTCGCTGGCGCCCAGCTCAGTAACCACCGGAGCGATGCGTAGTCGTTGTACTGGTCGCTCCCGTAGCGGGCTGGGTTATGGCAGTTTCATGTGTCGTTGTGGTCGTCGTCGTTTCGGCTTCTTTCGTTGCGCAGGAGCTCAGGAGCATCATGGCGAGCGCCGAGAACAAAGAAGTAAGAATGAGCGATTTTTTCATAACGGTTGTTTCCTCTTTAAGAACAATTCGTCACAAGTCGCTTTGATAGATGTATTAAAGCGAATAATTCCAGTTAAATTTCGATCCTGGCCCGCTGTCGCTTGATCTCGCCACGCCGGCGTTTCCCTTCCAGGATCTTTTGCTTTAATGCGCGAGGCCGTGGCGATTTTCGGCGTCGAGCTTTTTCGCGTTCGGCGATTTTGGCCATTCGAGCTTTTTCCTGAGCTTGTTCAATTGCATCGAGTAAGCGTTCACGCGCCAGTTTGCGGTTTTGTGCCTGGGATCGCGAATCCTGCGCGGTGACGCTGATTCCGGTCGGAAGATGCCGCAGCGTCACGGCAGTCGCGACCTTGTTGACATTCTGACCGCCCGGTCCTGCCGATCGGGCAAATCTTTCTTCAAGATCGGCGTCTAGAATACCCAGGCGCTGCATTCGCTCGGCCAGCGTGTTTTTCGACATTACTCCGTTTTACACTTCCGGAACATTCTGGCGCCCGTACCGCAACACGCGCGCCATCCAGGTCAGTTCGTCGAGGAATTTATCAACGCGCCGGACATAGTTCTCGTCGAGCAATTTTCCGCCTTTATCGAAAAGGTTTCCTACTTTTCCGAAGTTTACGTCTTCGAAAATCATGACCAAGCCAAGCTCACGCATCACCGGCATGAGGTTTTCGATCACGCGCGCGCCGCCAAATTGGCCGGCAGAGACGCCGCAAATGCCGACGGCTTTGTGAATGTATTCCTTCAAGTTCATGTCGAGCGCGTGCTTGAGCAACCCGGGATACCCGTGATTGTATTCCGGCGTGACAATGATGAGGCCGTCGCAACGTTCGATGGTCTCCGAGAATACGGGGTCTTTCATCTGCTCGCCCGCGTCATCCAGTTTCATCGGCAACGTGCGAACATCGATCAGTTCCGTTTCGACATTGGCTCGCTTTTTCGCCTGCTCAAAAACGAACCGGGCTACGTGCTCGCTTTCGCGACCTTGCCGCGCCGTGCCGAGAATCAACGGAATGAAAAGAGGACGCTCCATTTCGAAGTTACTCGGAAAGCTGCTCCACTGATTGCGGCTCGCGTTCCGGCTGTTCACCGGTCGGCAATCGCCATTCGCGCTGTTTGCAAAATGGTAGCGCCAAGAGTTTTCCGAGGGTGAGCTCCTGTTCGTCGCGGTAGGCGGCGACGCCGATGGTAACGGCGTCTTGTGGCACGTCGCGGCGCAGCGTGCGATGAAGTTTGTCCCACCAGCAGAAAATCGTTCCCCAGTTGGAGTTCGTCTCGCGCTGGACGATTGAGTGATGAATGCCGTGCATGCGCGGCGTGACGATAATGAGGTTCAAAACGCGTTCCAGTTGGATCGGGAGGCGCCAGTTGGAGTGATGAAAGAGCGTCGCAGTTTCGAATGTGATAAAAAAAACGAGAAGCATTATCGGAGCAATCCCGAAGGCAATCACTGCAAGCGAAAGAAATCCGACGGAAAAAATCATCTCGCCGAAATGGAATCGCGCGGCAGTGCTCACATCGAGGTCGAGATCGGTGTGATGCACGTTATGAAATCGCCAGAAGAGCGGGATCATGTGATTGGCCCAGTGCCACCACCAGTAAGCGTAATCCATCAGTAGAAATGTCGCGATGCAAGCGGCCCAGGCAGGCAGAGCGAGCCAATTTAGCAAGCCAATGCTCTGATCCTGGCCCCACATCGCTATCGTGAGTGGGATTGGCAGCATGGCGAGACGGACGACGGCGAAACCCGGAATCGAGAGCACAAAGTTCCGCACCAGACGATGCAGCGCGTTGAAATGCTGGCGGCGCAGCGGGAAGCGCCATTGCAGCCAGAACAGGGCGACAAATACACAAATCACCAGCGGCCGGCCCACATAATCGATCAAAGGAATTTTTGGCACGACTGGGAGCATGGGCTGGTATCCTTCTTGTTCCTATTCTTACTCGTGCTCTTGCTCTTCGGAGCAGTATTGGAATAAGAGCAGGAGTATGAATAAGAACAAGAGTAAGAAAAACAGAGGGAGTTCGTGGTAACTCGCCGGGCCCTCACACGCCGATGCGCCGGAACATGAAAGTAGTGTCCGGTTTTAGCACTTCGCCGTTCATCTCAAGCAACGGGTAGGCGAGAAAATTGATCGGGCCGCTCGCCGGCTCGGGGTCAACCATCAGATCGCGCCCTTTCGTCAGCTCGAAACGATTTGCCGGATTATGACCGAAGTAGTAATCAGCCAGCTTTGGATTTTTCCACGCTTCGCTGATATCCACCGGCACCCAGTTTCCATCGGCGAGAAATTCGGCCCAGCAATGGTAACCTTCGATCGTGCCTTCGTTTTTATCGGCGGGAATCGTCGCGCCAATCGCAAAGCGCGCCGGTATTCCGATGCTACGCGCTAAAGCAATGAAATAAGCGTGAAAATCGCTGCAGTTACCTGTTCTGGCGTCGCATGCGTACATGGCGTCGCCGCGGCCCCAACCTGTTCCTGACTTGTCGTAGCGCATCCGGCCCATTACATGGTCATAGAGTGCTTTCGCCCGGTCGAGATCGTCGGTTTTCCCTGCGGCCGCCTTCTGCGCGAGCGTCCTGAAGGTTTCATTAATTGGCACTAGCTTCTCCGGGCGTAAGTAACGCGCAGTTTCCGCGCTGCTTGCAGGGTAGGGGGCCTTCTCCTTACGAACCACGCGATACCGCACCTCGACCGTTTTGCCGCTGTCTTCGGGCTTGGGGTGGAGGACGCAAATGTCGTTGCCGTAATCGCGGTCCTGCACTTTCTCCCATTTCATTGGGATGTTCACTTCTTCCTCGGTCACGGTCTGAAAGTTGTCTGTCTTTGCCAGCGGCATCCAAATCCGCGCTTCACCTTTGATCTCCGGCAGTTTGACCCGGTAGACGAACTCGAACTGATCGGAACCTTTGATTATGCCGGGCTCCGCAGCGGCCTGCGCACCGAGCACGGTTGCCAGAAAAAAGATCGGGACAATTAGAATCTGCATGGGACCTCTGGCGTCGGGCTGAAGCACTTAATCCGGTGTTAGCCTGGCGATACCTTGTGCCACGTGCCGTTCTCTTCTTTCCAATTGTAAAGTGGTTTTCCGTCGATCTTATGAACCGACGTCTCTGTGACCGTCATCTTACCGGGCTGTCCGGTGAGAAAGAAATCAATGTCGTAGGTCTTTCCGTCGGCACCTTTCATATCGACGCAGGCGAAGTATTTCCCGCCGCCAAGATCGGACAGCCGATCGTCATGGACTTTTATCAGGTCGAGAGCGAGGTCCTGGCCCTCGTACGTCACGTGAAACTTGCCGTCGACGCTCTTTTTGCTTTCCGCGTCGATGTTTTTCTTGATGCCAACGGAAATATCAGCCGTGCTGACGTGCTTCTCCTCACCACCTTTCTTCGGGTGTTCCGCGCCTTTCTTTGGATGCTCGGTCGTTTTCTTCGGGTGCTCCGGATGCTCCTGGGCAACGATCAGCGCCGTCGGTGTGAAGAATAGTGCAATAGCTACTGCTACAATAAGTTTTGAGATCATATATGAATTCCTCCGTTTACCTTCGTCTGCTCGCACTTGGTTGGATGTCTCCATAGAGTTTTGCTGGCATCTGAGCCAAGGAAGCAAGCATGCTTATCAACTTCTACTTGCTTACGAGACGCATCACGCAGGGGCTTTATTCCGCTCGCCGTGCAAATTTCTTTTCCCCAAACCGCCCGCGGTCGAAAATTGGCCGATACTCGGGCCTGTTTTACTCTCTATTCCCTACCCGATCTTGATAACCTTTTTAAGTTGGGTTCTTCCAGTCGATCGGGCCCCACTAGAAAAATCGCCTCTGACGCGAAGGAATAAAAGCCCCGGCGGGGCATCCTCCATATTGTCACTATGAAAGCTGATTGCGTTTGCCGCATGGGTGCCGCCTGCCTCACTGGTTTCATGGCCATCGGGCTCATCTATCCGGAAACGGCATCGGCGCTCGCGGAGGAAGCTTCGCCGGCGAGAACACGGGCGCCCGACTGGGAACTCACTGATCTGAATGGTAAAGCGGTAAAGTTTTCGGATTTCCGCGACCACGTTCTGATTGTGGATTTCTGGGCGACGTGGTGCGTTCCGTGTCGCGTAGAGATCCCGCACTTTATCGAGCTACAAAAGCAATACGGTGACAGGAGTTTGACGGTCATCGGCGTTTCGCTGGACGAACAAGGTCCGGAGGTCGTAAAGAAATTCGTAAAACGATTCGGCGTGAACTACCCGATTGTGATCGGAAACCAGAAAGTCGTCGAAGCGTACGGTGGAATCGATGCCATTCCCACTACCTTTGTAATTGATCGACAAAGCCGCATCGTGAGCCGGCATATAGGCTACAACGACAAAGCGGTCTTCGAGAAAGAAATTCAATCACTGCTGTAGCAGCGGTTCAAAAATTTAGCAGCAGATTCCAACTGGGCCGGCAACAATGAAACGAGTCGCTACTATTTTGCTCGCAAGTCTGGCCCTATTCGCGTGCATAGCAATCACAGCCGACGGCGCCGGGGAGAAATACACCAACCGGCTCATTCAGGAGAAGTCGCCTTATCTGCTTCAGCACGCGCACAATCCCGTTGATTGGTATCCGTGGGGGAAGGAAGCTTTAGACAAAGCAAAAAAGGAGAACAAGCCGATCTTTCTCTCGGTCGGTTATTCAACCTGCCACTGGTGTCATGTAATGGAACGCGAGTCATTCGAAAATCCCGAAATCGCCAAGTTGATGAACGACAACTTTGTTAACATCAAGGTGGATCGGGAAGAACGGCCGGACATTGACCAGGTTTACATGACCTTCGTGCAGGCGACGACGGGCAGCGGCGGCTGGCCGATGACGGTGTTTCTGACACCTGATTTAAAGCCGTTCTTCGGCGGCACGTATTTCCCGCCTGAGGACAAATGGGGGCAGCCTGGCCTACCGAAGGTGCTTCGGCAGATTACGGAAGCATGGAAAGCAGATCGCGACCGCATCGTCGTCGGCTCGGACACAATCATGCGCAAGCTGCAGAGCGTGACTGAAGTGGCTGGCGGTAATGAAAAATTGAATGACGCCGTCCACAGCAAGGCCTACGGCCAATTCGCATCAAACTTTGACGCGAAGTTCGGCGGGTTTGGCGGTGCGCCAAAATTTCCGCGGCCCGTTACGCTCAACTTTCTCTTTGATCGTTACGGTGCGGACCCGAAGTCCAAGGAGGGAAAGCAGGCGCTGGAGATGTCGATCTTTACGTTGCGCAAAATGGCTGAGGGCGGGATCCACGATCACATCGGCGGCGGATTTCATCGTTATTCCACCGACAAATTCTGGCACGTCCCGCATTTCGAGAAAATGCTCTACGACCAGGCGCAAATTGCAATCGCGTATCTGGACGCATTCCAAATCACCCGGGAGCCGTTGTTCGAAAAGACCGCACGCGACATTCTCGATTACGTCCGCCGAGACATGACCAGCAAGGAAGGAGGATTTTACTCAGCCGAAGATGCTGACAGCCTGCTCGCGCAAGGCAAGCCCGAGCACGCGGAGGGCGCGTTCTACGTGTGGACGAAGGATGAGATCGATAAACTTTTTGGAGCGGAGCGCGCGAAAATCTTCGATTTTCATTACGGCGTCGAAGCGGGCGGCAATGCACCCGAGGACCCACAGGGCGAATTCGAAAATAAAAATATCCTGATTCAACGCCACGATATTGGCGACACCGCGAAGAAGTTTGGCCTGGCGAAGGAGAAAACCGAACAACTACTCGGCGAAAGTCGTAAGCTGCTGTTTGACGCGCGCGCGAAACGTCCGCGCCCGCATCTTGATGACAAAGTGGTGACGGCGTGGAACGGGCTGATGATCTTAGCATTCGCTCGCGCATATCAGGTGCTCGATGATCCCGAGTATTTGCAGGTAGCAAACAAAGCTGCTGATTTCATCCATCAAAAGCTTTATCGCGCAGACACAAACACGCTGCTTCGAAGTTACCGACAGGGCGCAAGCGACGTGAGTGGGTTTGCCAGTGATTACGCGTTTCTCGTGCAGGGCCTGCTCGATCTCTACGAAGCTTCTTTCGATGTCCGATGGCTCGAATGGGCAATTAAGTTGCAACAGCGTCAGGACGAAATTTTCCGCGACGCGAAGCAGGGCGGTTATTTCACGACCAGCGGCAACGATGCGACAGTGCTTTTGCGAATGAAGGAAGCCGATGACATGGCGGAGCCGTCGCCCAATTCTGTCAGCGCACTCAACCTTCTGCGCCTGGGCTATATACTGGATCAGGATGCTGCACGACGGCGTGCCGAGCAGACGCTCGGTGCATTTGCAAGACAGCTCGAAGCGGCGCCTTCGTCGATGCCGCAGATGCTGCTTGCGCTTTCCTGGTCGCGCTCAAAACCGAAACAGGTGGTGGTTGCCGGCAAGGCTGATGACCCGGCAACGCAAGCGATGTTACGCGAAGTGCACCGGCATTTCGTGCCGCATCGGCTGCTTATTTTAGCCGATGGCGGCGCGGATCAGGAGTTCTTTGCCAAGCACGTTGAGTTCATGAATAGCGTCGGCAAGATCGACAACAAACCAACGGCCTACGTCTGCGAGAACTTCGTCTGCCAACTTCCGACCACTGATCTCAAAACGCTCGCCAATCTTTTGACGCGTCCTGCGCCCGCTAAGGCTTCAACCGAAACCTCGCGATGAGTTATTTACGTTCACTGAAGCCTGATGCAGGCCTTCTGCAAATTCTCTGAGGCGAGCTGGCGCGATATGACTGAAGTCGATTTTCAGCAGTTGGTGGATCGGCAATACGCGCCGCTGTTTCGTTTTGCCCTCAGCCTGGCGAAGTCGGAAGCGGACGCGGCCGATTTGACTCAGCAGACATTCTTTCTTTGGGCATCCAAGGGCGACCAATTGCGCGACCGCTCGAAAGCAAAGTCGTGGCTTTTTACAACGTTGTATCGCGAATTTCTGGGCCGGCGACGACACGAAGTTCGTTTCCCAAAGGTCGAGTTGGATGATGTGCGAGAAGAGGAGATGTCGATCTCACCGAATGTGAATGCGTTCGACAGCGCGACAGTGTTGCAAGCTTTGTACGAAGTGGAAGAGCCGTTTCGCGCGCCGCTCACGCTTTTTTATCTGGAACAATTTTCGTATCGGGAAATCGCGGATGTGCTCGAGGTGCCGATCGGCACAGTGATGTCCCGATTGTCGCGTGGCAAAGCGCTGTTGCGCCAGCAGCTGTTCTCAAAAGAGGAAGTTCTCGGAAATAAAGTCGTCGCCTTCCGATCAGACAGAAGGGAAGAATCACATGGATAATCGGGAAGCCAAATTCATTTTGAACGCGTATCGACCGGGCGGTCAGGACGCGAGTGATCCGCGCTTTGCCGAAGCGCTCGAACAAGCCCGGCGCGATCGAATCCTGGAACGTTGGTTCAGTGAGTCAATTGAATTCGATACGGCCATGACCGAGAAATTGCGCGCCATCGAAGTCCCTCCCGACTTGCGAGAAACTATTCTTGCGGGCGTAAAGGTGAGCCGTCCGCTCCGCTCGCCGTTCATCAAATGGGCAATTGCTGCCGCACTGATCTCAATGGCGATTCTCGGTTCTTTGATCTGGCACGAAACGCGGCCGGCGCATTTGGCCGGATGGCAGAACCAGGCTCTCGATGTCGTTTCGTCCCTTGTTAAGAACGAGTTGAGTTTCGACGCGCAATCGCATAACCCGGGTGAACTCCTGGCCTGGTTGCGCGTGAACCATGTACCAGCCGCACAAACTTTGCCGCAAAATCTCGACAAACTGGAGAGCCTCGGTTGCAAGACATTCTCCTGGGCCGGAAAACCTGTCTCTGTGATCTGCTTTATGCGCTCCGACGGCGGGCTCATTCATCTCGTTACGATGAATACGTCAGCCGAATTCGATCGCAAGCTCAAGCGCCAGCCAAGAGTCGTGCAGCAAGATCATTGGGCGACCGCAACGTGGCGTGAGGGCGAGATGACGTACATGCTAGCGCTGGAAGGCTCGCCCGACCAGCTCCGGTCCTACCTATAACCTTTGATGGCAGGCTATCTGAAACGTCGGAGAGAAGTCGCAGTTTGCATGGCAGTTCTATCATCTGCTGTCATCGCATCGGCTCAGGAACCGTCGCCGCCGAAAATCGATCACATTCTGTTGAAAGTTGCTGACCTAAAGAAGTCGATCGCTTTTTATCACGATTTGCTTGGCTTGGAGATCAAATCGCAGAGCAAAGACTTTGCGATGCTGCAATCCGGAAACGCGGGCGTTTTTCTTTCCAGCACTCAGGGGGATTGGGACGAGAAGCGTCCGGTGAATGCCCGTCCGGGGTGGGGGATGTATCCGCATTTCCCCGTTGTCGATGTTGCGGCAACCGTGGAACAAGCACGCAAAGCCGGATACAAAATTGCTCAGGAACCGCGGAAACATAACTGGGGAACGGAAGCCTTCGTGGCTGACCCTGACAGATACGTTTGGGCGTTCGTCAACGGACCAAAATAAAATGAGAGCCTGGATTCTTCTCATTATCTTCGGCCTCGCCTACGTAGGCGTAGCGGCGCGTACCAAGGGTCAGACTGGCGAAAACGTCGACGTTCGCGCAGGAATTAACCACGACGATTACGATCGCTTGTTGAAAAAATATGTGAACGAGCAAGGACTCGTGAACTACGGCGCATGGAAACAGAACCACGCAGACCTCTCCGCGCTGGATGAGTACCTCAAGCAATTCGCTCTGAAGATCGATAATCCCGCGCAGGGCAATGAAAAAGCGGCATCACTCGTCAATGCTTACAATGCGTTCATGCTCCGCTGGATTCTCTCGAATTATCCAACAGAGAGCGTCTGGTCGTTGACAGATTCGTTCACGGCAAAGCACAACGAAATCGGCGACCGCAAAGTATCGTTTGATGACATCGAGCACGGAGCGTTGCGGCCGTTGATCGGTTATCGCGCGCATGCCGTCCTGGTCTGTGCCGCACGCAGTTGCCCACCACTTCAGCGCTTCGCCTATACGGGCGACAAATTTGAGAAGCAGGACGATCAGGCGTATCTCGCCTGGCTGGCACGCGACGATCTCAACCATTTTATTCCGAACGAGAACAGAGTGGAAATCTCCAGCATCTTTAAGTGGTTCAAACAGGATTTTGATAAAGCTGGCGGCGTACCCAAAATCCTTGGCCGATATGCACCGGAACCAGTTCAGAAGTTTGCCGGCACTGGGAATTACCAAACGAAATATATTTCCTACAATTGGGGCTTGAACGACCGAGGGCCCCACGGACGCAACTACAGCAGAGCGCGACTGCTGTTTGACAGCATTTTCAAATGAAACCAGAGCAGCTCGGTGACGAGTGCGTCAAGGTAGTGCCTCATCTCGTGAATCTGGCAGGTCCAGGAAAGGTCCAATGGCATGATCCGCATTTGACAGGCGATTTGGAAAAACGTGTTCGAACGCAGATCTCGATCATTGTCCCGGTATTGAACGAGGCGTCGTTGATACGGCCATTCCTTCAGCATCTGCGAGAGCGAGCGCCCGGAGCGGAGATCATCGTTGCAGACGGCGGAAGCTCCGATGGCACAGATCGGCTCGCTGCCGGATTTTGTGATCACCTTGTTGAGAGCGATCGCGGTCGTGGTAGGCAAATGAATGTCGGTGCGCGCGCTACGCGCGGAGACATCCTTTGGTTTGTCCATGTCGACGCTCGACTGCCATTGCAATGTTTGGATGAGATCGCGCGCATCATGGATAATCCCAGCGTCGCTGGTGGATTCTTTCGGATTCGCCTGCCACGAGACCTGGTTTATCGACTCACGGACAGCTTTGCTCATTACGCCGGCATTCTGCTAAGAATGCGCTGCGGCGATCACGGCATATTTTGTCGGCGAACGGCCTTCCTCGACATTGGCGGATTTCCCGAGGTGCCGCTAATGGAAGATGTCGAATTCTTTCGTCGCCTCCGCCGCTGCGGTCGTGTGGAGTACACTGAGCGGCGGCTCCTCGTAAGCCCCCGCCGATACGAATCAGTTGGGCGTGTTCGCCTGACACTCGCTTACGGACTTATCGCAACGCTTTACATTTTTGGCGTCCCGTTATCGACGCTCGCATCGATTTACAATCGCATGTGCCGCGACGGGTGCCAGGTAGTTGCCCCGGTCACGTAATCAAAGAGCCTGCGATTTCGAGACTGCTCGGCTGAGATGCACGCGCCCGTAGCGGATAATCCGTATCTTTTTATGGGATAGCAAATGAATGGAGCAAGGTCATGAGAATAATTACGATAGCAATCGCAGCAGTTGCCGCTCTGTTGACGGCGGATGCACTCACAGCGGTCGCCGAAGAACCGGTAGGCACGAAAGTAAAGGAAGCAGCCAAGGAGACCGGGGAAGCAATTAAAGACACCGCGAAAACGGTGGGAAAAAAAACGAAAGCCGCAGCGAAGGCCGTTGGGAGAACTACAAAAGACACCGCGAAAACAATCGGCGAAAGGACAAAAGAAGCGTGGCGAGATACGAAGGCATATGCCAGCGAAGACCGTCCGACTTATCACAAAGGCGCAGGGCAAAGGCTTAGTGACCTGAAAAGTGAGATCGCGGACTTGAAAAGCCGCCGATCGGAAGCAGCCGACCCTGAGGCTTTTGATCGCCAGCTTGATTCGCTAAACCAGCAACAAGCGAAAGCCGAGGGAGAACTGACTCACGTGAAAGAAGCCGCAGGAACGGATGATTACTCCGAGGCGCGCAGGCAGTTTGACGCGACAATTGGCGAAATGGAGGACGGGGTCGCACAGGCACGAAAACAATTACGCGGCACAGGCTCACAGTGATGGCGAAGAAGCTGGACGGAGGAGGCCACGCCAGCTTCACAGGTTTTGGGCTACAGTTTTTCTAACTTGCTCAGGCTCACTGGCTGAGTCCTATTTGGCGCGATCAAATGAGTGGTTTGCGTTTGGGGGTCAATATCGATCATGTGGCGACGTTGCGTCAGGCGCGTTACGCCACGATGCCGGAGTCGAAAAATGCCGAGCCTGATCCACTGGTGGCGGCGCGTATTTGCGAGCAAGCGGGTGCCAGCGGAATCGTCGCCCATCTGCGCACGGATCGTCGCCACATTCAAGATCGCGACATCGAACGGCTGCGCGCAAATATCATGACGAAGCTGAATCTCGAAATGGGCAACGCCGAAGAGATCGTTGATGCGGCGCTGCGGATTGTGCCGGACGAGGTCTGTCTCGTTCCCGAAAAACGGCAGGAAGTTACTACCGAAGGCGGTCTTGATGTTGTGGCACAACGAAAGGAGCTCGAAACCACGATAAAACGGCTTCAGACCTCCGGCATCCGTGTCAGCTTGTTCATTGATCCGGCTTTGGAACAGGTGGACATCGCGGCTGAGCTCGGCGTGCAAATGGTCGAGTTGCATACCGGGAAACTGGCGAATGCGTTCACGGAAAAAGTTGAAAAGGAGGAACTCGAAAAGTTGCGCGCAGCGGCGCGAGCCGCGTCAGAATCACACCTCCAGGTCAACGCAGGCCACGGCATTAATTACAAAAATATTGAGCTGATTCGCCAAATCCCTCGCCTGACCGAGTTGAATATAGGTCACTCGATTGTCTCGCGGGCGATGTCCGTGGGACTCGATAACGCCGTGAAGGAAATGCTCGCTGCGATTGCGAATTATCCCGGATGAGTGTGCTCGGCATCGGCGTCGATCTTGTCGAGTGCGCGCGCATTCAGCATTCACTCGACCGTTTTGGGGATCGATTTCTCCATCGTGTTTTTACCGACGGTGAAATCGAATATTCGATGTCGATGAAATTTCCGGCGCGCCATTTGGCGGCGCGTTTCGCAGCGAAGGAAGCTGTTTCAAAAGCGTTCGGCACCGGAATCGGCAAGGCGATGGGCTGGCGCAACATCGACATCCGCAAAAAATCAACCGGCGAACCGTTTCTAGTCTTTTCAGGACCAGCGCAGGAGCTCGCAAAAAAGCGTGGTGTCACGTCTGCTTTCGTTACTCTCAGCCATACCGAACATCACGCTATCGCCTGTATTGTGCTTGACCGTTAATATCACTGACCGTTACGCCAGCTGACATGACCATGGAATCCTATCGACACGTCATGGACGTGGTTGGCACCGCCATTGATGGCATAGGTGTATTTGTCATTATTGGTGGCGCCCTCGTAGCGACTGCGCGACTCGTCTTTCATCGCGTGCATGACACCGGCAATTACTATTCGCTTTACCGGCAGGACGTCGGCCGAGCGATTTTACTCGGCCTCGAGTTTCTTATTGCTGGTGATATCATCCGGACGGTCGTTGTAGCGCCCACAATGCAAAATGTGCTGGTCCTGGGTTTGATCGTGCTCATCCGCACGTTCCTCAGTTTGTCATTGCAACTGGAGATTGAAGGAAAATTGCCGTGGCGCCGTGCGAACCAACAAACCTAAAACCAGATAGCGGCCTGAGGGCAGGGCACCTCCAACGTTCGCTGTCGATGCGTGCCGATGGAGCCAGGTCGCCCTCGGCCTGCGGGCAACGAACGATTTAACGATTTCTGGTACGACTTCTAATTGAACCTACAAACAAACAGATCGAAACGCTGCTAGCCTCGCGGCCGAACTTCAGGCGAACAATATACCAATCCTGTCTGAATGGGCGGAGCCCGCGGTCCACGCAACACACCTTCATGAAACGACCGTTGATCCGCATCACGTTCGTCATCATCGCTCTGGCAGCTGCCGCCGCCCTCGTAATTGGCAATCTCGCACGCCACGCGGCCGGCCGTAAGCTGCGCGAGGCAATTCTTTCAGAACTTCAGCCAGTCGCGTTGAAGAACTGTACGTTGAAGCGCTTCGGGAGCGCTAGTGACGGCGGATACCTGA
>WNGB01005875.1_pt1 | contig 29042 bp, 25 predicted proteins | sample 5400681 | NCBI WGS metagenome assembly WNGB01 (sample SAMN13153367, study PRJNA577476) | soil metagenome | isolation source: 115 cm soil or saprolite under grassland replicate 2 | place: USA:California | collected 2016-06-15
TCAGTCTCAGGCCGCGCCGAACGTCAAGATCGCGCTGCTGCCCGGCAGTAAGGATGTGAAAAGCGCCAGCGTCAACGGCTCGGAGGGCTGGGGAATCTTGAAGCAGGCGAAGCGCAAAGACGCGGCATGGAAGCTGCTGGAGTACATGGCCAGCCCGGCCTGGCAAAAGAAGGCCGCCATCATCGCTGGTGACTACCCTATCCTGGCCTCGCTGTACAGCGACCCCGATCTGCAGAAGAACGTGCAGGACTTCGCAATCTACGGCGAGCAGTTCAAGTACCTGGCGGTGCGCCCGCAGGTGCCCGGCTACGCCCAGAAGTCCGACATCATCCAGAAGCACCTGCACGAGGCGCTGCTGCAGAAGGCCAGCCCGAAGGACGCGATGGACGCCGCCGCCGCCGAGGTCAACAGCGCGACAGCCGCTCCGTGACAAGGTGACAAGGTGACAAGGTGACAAGGTGACAGGCCTATTGAGGTTGACTATCATCTTGTCATCTTGTCATCTTGTCATTTGGAAAGACGCACATGGCTGAATCAACCGCCCGCGCAACCCGCCAGTCGCCCAGCCGCCGGGGAGGTGAGCTCTCGGAGCGCGCGCTCGGCCTGTTCCTGATCGCCCCGATGACGCTGGTGCTGCTGATGGTGGTCGGCTACCCGCTGGTCAGCTCGTTCGTGCTGAGCCTCTACCGCGTCAACCTGGCCAACCCCGAGCAGGGCCAGCCATTCGTCGGCCTCGGAAACTACCTGTTCGCGTTTCGCCAGCCGGCCTTCTGGTACTCGGTCCAGCGCACATTCTACTTCACGATACTGTCGGTCGCGCTGGAGCTGGCGCTCGGGCTGCTGTTCGCGATCGTGCTCAACGAGCGCTTTCGCGGCCAGCTCTTCGCGCGCCTGTGGATGATCGCGCCGTGGGCGCTGCTGACCGTCAGCAACGGCGTGCTGTGGGCCTGGATGCTGAACCCAACCTACGGGGTGATCAACACCATCCTGATGAGCATCGGGGTGCTCGACGCGCCCAAGTCCTGGCTGAGCGACACGTTCTGGACGATGAACGTGATCATTCTGGCAGATGCCTGGAAGACCGTGCCGAACATGACGCTGCTGCTGCTGGCCGGCCTGCAGCCGATCTCCGACGACCTGTATGAGGCGGCCGAGGTCGACGGCGCGACGCGCTGGCAGAAGTTCACGCGCATCACGCTGCCGCTGCTGCGCCCGGTCATCCTGGTGGCGATCGCGCTCCGGACGATCGGTGCGTTCAAGGTCTTCGACATCATCTACGTGCTCACCGGCAACGGCGGCCCGGCCGACAGCACCAAGGTGATCTCGTTCTACGCCTACGACCAGGCCTTCCGCTACCTGTACTTCGGCTACGGCTCGGCCATCGCCTGGATGATCACGGCGTTCATCCTGGTCCTGATCGTGATCTACATGCGCCTGCTGCGCAGCGAGGTCGAGCTATAGTCTTTCAGATGTGTATTTGAAGTGGGCGGGGTTTTGGGGAGGGCCTGCATCTGCTCAGTCCCTGGGCGCTCCGGGGCCTGCTGCTGTTCTACCTGGTCTTCACGCTGCTGCCGCTGGTCTGGCTGTTCCTCAGCACGATCCAGACCCAGGCCAGCCTGCTGCGCGTGCCGCCGCGCATCGTGCCCGAGGGCGTGACCTTCCAGAACTACGTCGACATCTTCAAGCCGGCGTCGTTCGGCGAGAACAGCGGCCAGTCGACCTTCTTCCTGGCGCTGCGCAACAGCGTGATCATCAGCCTGGGCACGACGGCGATCGCGCTGATCTTCGGCACGCTGGCGGCCTACGCCTTCGCGCGGTTTAACATCCCGCGCAAGCGCACGCTGCTGCTGATCGTGCTCGGCAGCCAGCTGCTGCCGCCGATCTCGCTGATCATCCCGCTGTTCCGAATGTTCAAGACCGCCGGGCTGCTCGACACGATGGCGTCGCTGATCCTGGCCTACTCGACCTTCAGCCTGCCGTTTGTGGTCTGGATCATGGTCGGCTACTTCCAGAGCGTGCCGATCGAGCTGGAGGAGGCCGCGCGGATCGACGGCGCGAGCCGCTTCGGGGCGTTCCTGCGCGTGGCGCTGCCGCTAGCCGCGCCTGGCCTGGCCGCGACGTCGATCTTTACGCTACTGAACGCCTGGGACGAGTTTTTCTTCGCGCTGATCTTCACCTCGACCTACGCGGCCAAGACGGTGCCGGTGGCGCTGGCCGAGTTCATCGGCCGCCACAGCGTCAACTGGGGCCTGCTGGTCACCGGCGGCTTCATCGCCAGCCTGCCGCCGATCGTGCTGTCGCTGGCGTTCTACCGCTATATTGTCTCGGGCCTGTCGGCCGGCGGACTGAAGGGATAGCCGCTGACAAGATGACAAGGTGACAAGATGACACGGTAAGCAGACGTCATCTTGTCACCTTGTCATCTTGTCACAGAGAGAGGGGCATGAATATGAAATTAGCATTGATCGGCGGCGGCGGCGTCCGCTCGCCGCTGTTTGTCGCCTCGGCGCTGCGGCGGGCCGAGCGGGTCGGGCTGGAGGAGCTCTGCCTGATGGACGTCGACGCCGAGAAGCTGGCGATCTTCGGCGGCCTCGGCCGCGAGGTCGCCCGGCGCGCCGGCAGCCGCGTGCGCATCACCACCACCACCAACGCGCGCGCCGCGCTTGAGGGCGCGAAGCATGTCGTCACGACCATCCGCGTCGGCGCGGAGCAGGGGCGCGTGCTCGACGAGCGGATCGCGCTCCGGCACGGCGTGCTCGGCCAGGAAACCACCGGCGCCGGCGGGTTCGCGATGGCGCTGCGCAGCATCCCGGCGCTGCTGGGCTACGCCGAGCTGGCCGAGCAGGTCAGCCCCGGCGCGTGGATCTACAGCTTCACCAACCCGGCCGGACTGGTCACACAGGCGCTGCGCGACGCCGGCTTCAGACGGACGATCGGCATCTGCGACGGCGCGAACGTCGGCCACCACGCCGTCGCCGAGTGGCTGAAGGTCGACCCGCGGCGGCTGCGCGCCGAGGTCTTCGGCCTCAACCACCTCTCGTGGACGCGCCGCGTGCTGCTCGACGGCGAGGATGTGCTGGCGCCGCTGCTGCGCGACCCGGCGTTCCTCGCGGGCACGATGATGAAGCTGTTTGATCGCCCGCTGGTCGACCGGGTCGGGATGTGGATGAACGAGTACCTGTTCTACTTCTACTACGCCGAGCGAGCCGTGGCGAGCATCAGCGCCGACGAGAAGACCCGCGGCGAGGAGATCGTCGAGCTGAACAAGCAGCTGCTCGGCCGGCTCCGGGCGATCGGCGTCGAGCGCGACCCGGCCGCGGCGCTGCGGGCCTTCTATGCCTACCTGAACCGTCGCCACGCCACCTACATGCACTACGCCCAGCCTGACGCGCCGTCGATGGAGCAGGCCGACGAGGTCGTCGACGAGGCGCATACCTCCGACGGCGAAGGGTACGCCGGCGTCGCGCTGGGCATCGTCGAGGCGATGGAGACCGGCGAGCCGCTCTACACCGCGCTGAACGTGCCGAACGAGGTCGCGATCGAGGGCATGCGGCCGGGCGACGTGGTCGAGGTCAGCTGCGTGGTCGATCGCGACGGCGTGCGGCCGCTGCCGATCGGCGCGATCCCCGAGCCGCAGGAGCTGCTGATGCGCGGCGTCAAGCTCTACGAGCGGCTGACGGTCGAGGCCATCCGCACGCGCTCGCGCACCACCGCCGTCGCCGCGCTGATGGCGCACCCGCTGGTGCTCTCCTACTCGCGCGCCAAGCCGCTGGTCGACGAGTACCTGGCGGCGCACCGCGAGTGGGTCGGCGAGTGGCCTTGATACGTTTTCAGGTTGGAAGGTTGGAACGTTCGAATGTTCCAACCTTCCAACCTTCTAACTTTCTAACCTTCCAACGCTATGACGCACGACTACGACATCCTCCTGCTCGGCAGCTACTTCTGCGACCTGATCTTCACCGGCCTGCCCGAAGTGCCGCGGCTCAGCCTCGACCTGTTCGGCAGCGACTTCGACATGGTGCCGGGCGCGAGCTACCGGACGTCGGTGGCGCTCAAGCGCCTGGGCCTGCGCGCTGGATGGCTGTGCGACTTCGGCGACGACTTCTTCAGCCGCTTCGTGCTCGACATGGCCGAGCGCGATGGGATCGACACCAGCCTGTTCCGGCTGCACCCGTTCCCGCTGCGGCGGGTCAGCGTGTCGTTCTCGTTCACGCACGACCGCGGGTTCATCAGCTACATGGACCGCATCCCGCCGCCCTCGCCGATCGAGGCGGTCGAGCAGATCCGGCCGCGCGCCGTGCTGATCTCGCACCTGGCCTACGGCGACGAGCAGGCCGCGCTGGTCGCCGCCGCGCACGCGGCCGGCGCGATCGTCTACATGGACTGCCAGTCGGATCAGGCGACGCTGGCGACGCCGGGGGTCTGCGAGGCCCTGCGGCGCGTGGACGTCTTCGCGCCCAACGCCGCCGAGGCGCTGCACCTGACCGGCGCGGCGACGGTCGAGCAGGCGCTGGCGCGGCTGGCCGAGCTGGCGCCGCTGGCGGTGGTCAAGTGCGGCGGCGCGGGCGCCATTGCGCGCTCGGGGGAGCAGGTCGCGCGGGCGCCGGCCCTGCCGGTCGAGGTGTTCGACACCACCGGCGCGGGCGACTGCTTCAACGCCGGCTTCCTCTACGGCTACCTACACGGCCACTCGCTCGACACCTGCCTGCGCAGCGGCAACATCAGCGGCGGGCTGGCCACCACCTCGCGCAGCGCCGAGGCTCTGCCGACGGCCGAGCAACTCGAACACCTGCTGCGGCGGTACCCGATCGACGAGCGGTAGTTGTGTGTTGTCCATAGGGGTGGGGTGTGAGGGCGGGGCTGCGCCCCGCCTTCACACCCCACCCCTACTATTCTGTGGTACAATCGCGATCGACAGGGCGGGCTGCGTGTGTGGACATCCGGCGCGTCGTGGCGGAGAATAGCGATGACCGAGGAACAGCCGCCGGCCGATCGCGCGTCGGACTGGGCGGCCTGGGCGATCAGTGTGCTCAACGGCGCGTTCGGCGACTACCTGCGCGACCGCGGGAACAGCCTGGCGATCGATATGGCCTTCTACCACCAGGGCCGGCCGCTCGCGCTCACACTGGAGAGCCTGCTCCGCGCGCACCCGCGCCCGACTCCCAAGATCTGCGTGCTGATCCACGGCCTGTCCTGCGACGTCAGCATCTGGTCATACGGCGACACCCCCCAGGACCCGGACACCTCCTACGGCGCCCTGCTCCGGGCCGATCTCGGCTACACGCCCTTCTTCGTCCGCTACAACACCGGGCTGCCGATCGCGGAGAACGGCAGGGCGCTGGCGGCCCTGCTCGACGATCTGCTGACCATCTACCCGGCGCGCGTCGACGAGATCGCGCTGATCGGGCACAGCATGGGCGGCCTGGTGCTGCGCAGCGCCTGCCACGAGGGCGTCGAGCGGCGATCCGGGTGGGTCGAGCAGGTCAGGCAGGTGTTCTACCTGGCGACTCCACACTCCGGGGCCAACCTGGAGAAGCTCGGGCATATCACGACGAAGGTGCTGCACGCGGTGCCCAACCCGATCACCAGGCTCGTCGGCGATATCATCAATCTGCGCAGCCGGGGTGTGAAGGACCTGCGCTCCGGCAATCTGCTGCATCCTGACGAGACGGACGAGCCGCCGCGCCACGGCTGGAAGGCGCTGCCCTGGCTCACGGGCGCGCGCCACTACATGATCGTCGGCTCGCTTACCGCCGACCTGGCGCACCCGGCCGCCGCGCTCTTCGGCGACGGGCTGGTCCACGCGCCGCGGCCGCACGAGCCCTGGCACGTCGACGACGAGGAGCCGCCGATCCCAGGCGAGAACGTACGACTCTTTCCCGGCGTGCACCACCTCAAGCTCGCCCACGACCCAGCGGTCTACCAGCAGATTCGAGCGTGGTGCGCGAGCGAGTGATCCCGACGTTCGCGTGAGGGCTTTTTCTCACCACAGAGCACACAGAGACCACTGAGATGTGGGAACATAGAGCCGAGAACCGAGAACCGCTCAACAATTGAACAATCCTCTGTGTGCTCTGTGCTCTCCATTGAAGGAGCGGCTAGGTCATCTACTCCCGGGTAAACCGGGGAGCTTGCGCCTGGTCCCGACTGCCAGTGACCCACGACACACCTGACCCATGCTACGCGGCAGTTGACCGACGCGATTGGCCGGATGACGCCCGCTGGCTGCGGAACGACGGCCCACCAGGATCGAACGGCTCAAGCCAGGATTGCAAGCCGGGCGGATCGCTCCGCACCTTGTCGAAACTGGTATGTTGATACCTTACCCGTTTGCGCTGCGGCGTAGACCTACCCCGAAGGGTAGGAGAGGAATCCAGCAAGCTGGCTCCGTAGGATCTGACGCCGAACGGTATCAGCTGGCAGAACAAGTGTACCATAGATCGGTGTTTTTGGCAAGACAATGCGGTATTCCGGCGCTTCCCCACCCGCTTAAAAGCGGCGTGTCCCCGCGCCGGAGCCATGGTGTATCAATACGAAAGGAGTCCCCTTCCTATGGATTCAAAGACGATTCGGCAGCTCAGGGGCGCAAACGATCTCCTGCAGGATGCGGTCGAGTCCGGCGCGCGGGCGATCGGCGAGGCGCACCAGGCGGTCGCGCGCCGGCCGTATGCGCTGCTGGAGCAGATCTGCGTCGTCGCGGCTCCCGCGCGGGCGATCGAGCGCGCCCAGCAGACCGTGACGGCCGGCGTCTACCAGTCCATTCGCACGATCAACCGCATCGCCGGCAGCCTCGCGGCGCAGGGGCTGGACTGGCTGGAGGAGCGCGAGAGCCGCGTCGACACTCCTCCGACGGACTGGTGCCTACTCACCACAGAGCACACAGAGAGCACAGAGGGCAGTTCTTTGATCTGAAAAATCTCTGCTCCTTTGGACTTTGGTACAGAGAATTACGGTAATGTTATTTTAAGCGGCCGTGTCGAAGTACTCGCGCCAGGAGACGATCTGATCGTCACGCAGGACGAAGATGATTGCATCCTCGACGGTGTGACGGCGGCCATCCGTGCGACTAGTCTCGCTCCAGGTCCACTCGGCCGCACCCTGGTCGCCGTCGAGCAGCACGCGGGTGACGACCAGCTGCACGTCGAGTGCCGCCGCGAAGAACGACTCGGCAGCCCTACGCAGTGCGTCATAGCCCTGCCAGCGTCCGCCAGGTGAAATCAGCACGCCATCGGGTGCGAAGTCAGCGACAATCGCCACGGGGTCGGCCCGCTCCCAGGCGCGCGCCTGCCGCTCGACCAGCGCGTGGGCTTCTGCTCGGTTCATCGCTTGCTCATCCTTTCGAAGGTTCTTGAGCACGTTCCACTGGTTGCGTTCCAGGTCGCAGGTCACAGGTCGCAGGTGGCATCATCGTGCGCCATGCGCCATGCGCCATGCGACAAACGGTACAGCTGAAATGCTTGGCACGAAACCTTGTCTTATGTACAAAGGTCATGTTATCCGCTCAGGCGATCGTAGTTCAGCCGAAACAGCTCGATCGCGCCGGGCACGTCGGCCGGGCCGCGAATGTAGTAGCTGACCCAGCCGGTGTCCGGCAGGATGTGGTGGCGCTCGGCCTTCCCCACCGCGATCAGCTCGTCGCGCACGCGCACAGGGAACGGCAGGTCGGCCAGCCGGCTGCCGTGCAGGTGCCCGATCTCGTGGTTGCGGACGTGAAACTCGACCCCGCCGAAGCGGTGCGGGTGCGCGCTTACGCCCGGCCAGCTCAGCACCTCGCGCTCGATTGTCTGGGCGATCGATTCCATGGTATCCTCGTTCCAGTACACGTCGGCAGACGTTCGTATCGCGTTCGCTGGACGGAGGACCGACGACGGGAGACGAATCGCGCCGTCGTCCGTTATTATGTCAATAAATACTGGCCGGCTCAGGCGGCTGCGCCAGCCGCCTGACCGTTTCCAGGGTATCGATCTCCTCGACCGGCTTGTCGTCGCGCACGCGCACGATCCGCGGGAAGCGCAGCGCGTAGCCGCTCTTGTGGCGCGCGCTTGGCTGCACCACGTCGAACGCGACCTCCAGCACGATCTTCGGCTCGACCAGCCGCGCCCGCCCGAAGTCCTTGATCGTGTGGGCCTTGAACCACTCGGTCAGCTCGGCGATCTCACGGTCGGTCAGCCCGCTGTACGCCTTACCGATATTCAGCAGTGTCGGGTCGTCGGCGCTGGCGCGGACGGCGAACGTGTAGTCGCTCAACACGTGGCGGCGCTTGCCATACCCGACCTCCACGGCGGTCACGACCACGTCGAGCGTCGCCAGCGCCTTCTTAACCTTCAGCCACTCGCGGCCGCGCCGGCCCGGCTTGTAGACCGAGGCCGGGTCCTTGATCATCAGGCCCTCGTTGCCGCGCCCGCGCGCCGCCTCGAACAGCGGGTCGATCGCGTCGACGTCGTCGCAGCGCACCAGCAGGGACGGGGTTAGGGGTCGGGGGTCAGGGGTCAGCGTTTCAGATCCCGATCCCTGATCCCTGACCCCCGACCCCTGACCCCCGAGCAGACGTTCGAGCCGCGCGCGTCTCTCCGCCAAAGGCGTCTCCAGCAACACCTCGCCGTCCTGGTACAGCAGATCGTAGGCGACAAAGATCACCGGCGTCTGCGCCTGGACATCCGCGCCGGCGGTCTTGCGGCCGAGGCGCGCCTGGAGCTCCTTGAACGGCAGGATGCGCCCGTCGCGCGCGGCCAGCACCTCGCCGTCGAGAATGAACTCGCCGGGCAGCGCCAGCAGCGGCGCGTGCAGCTCAGGGAAGCGATGGGTGATCTCGTCGAGCGTGCGCGAGTAGATCGCCAGCCGGCCGCCGGACGCGTGAACCTGGCCGCGGATGCCGTCGTACTTGTCCTCGACGAAGAACTCGCCGGCGATCGAGCGGCGGATCTCCTCGGGCGCCTGGATGGGCGAGGCCAGCATGAACTTGAGTGGGTGGAACAGCCGCATCCGCGCCGCGTCGAGCTGGCCGCGACGCGCCAGCAGCGCCGTCTCGCCCACGTCGCCCAGCAGCATATTGGCCCACTGGACCTGGTGGACCGTCGCGCCCGCGTAGCGCGCCAGCGCGTCTTCGAGCTGGCCCTCCTGCAGTCCGATCCGCAGGTCACCGCCCATAATCTTGATCAGGTATTTGGCCTCGACCGGCGTGGCGCGCCGCAGCAGCGCGGCCAGCAGCGGGCGCTTCTGCGAGGGGCCGCGCGCGGCGGCCAGCGCGACATAGAGCTCGGCGACCTGTGCCAGCGTCAGCGAGGGGGTTGTGGCGGCGTGCCCCTCAAGCGCGATCTCGGCCGCCGCGCCGGCCTCGCCCATCTGCGTCGCCAGCGCGCCGAACGCCTCGGGCGCCAGCCCGCCGATCTCGCAGACGACGTCGCGCACCACCGCCCAGCCGACGTTCAGGATGCGCTCGTCGGCCAGCGCGAACGGCCGGCCGGCGAAGAAGCGCGCCGCCAGCGCGAGATCTGCGTCGGACAGCGTCGCGAAGTACTCCTTCAGCAGCGCGGCCTTCTCCAGCTTTTTAGTCGTCGCCGCCAGCCGCTCGCCGACCTGGGCGAAGTCGTAGAAGCGCATGCATACCTTCCGGTGCCGATCCGCGAAGGCACACGAAGGCACGCGAAGAAAAAAGTTCGGGTCTCTCCATGTACCTTCGTGGATTCTTTTTCGATCAGGTGGAGTGTAGCACAGAGTGACCTGCGGCGCTACGCCACGCCGCGCGCTCGCGCGACCGCCTCGCGCACGCCGGGGACGACCTCGGCGGCGAAGATCTCGATCTGGCGCAGGCGATCCTCGGTCGGCCAGAAGACGAAGGTGTCCATGCCAAGGTCCACGGCGAAACGCGTCAGCTGCTCGACCCAGTGGGCGACGGGGCCGTCCAGCAGCCCCTGCGCCGGCCCCGCGGCGATCCGGCCCATCAGATTGTATACGCGCCGGATATCCTGCGGGCGCCTGCCGGCGCCCAGCGCGGCCTCGTCGATCCGCTGCTGCATCTCGGGCAGGCGCTCGGGCGGCACATACGTGATGCTCGGGATCCAGCCGTCGGCGAGCCGCCCGGTTAAGGACAGCATGCGCGGGCCAAGCGCGCCGAGCCAGATGCCGATATCGTGGGCCGGGCGCGGACCCGCGCGCGCCCCCTTGATCGCGTAGTGCCGGCCCTCGAAGCTCACCGAGCGCTCGCCGCTCCACAACAGACGGATGATCTGGATGGCCTCCTCCAGCGCCGCGACCGCCTCGCCAGGGGTGCGGACCGGCCCGCCCATTGTGGCGATGGCATCCCACAGGGCGCCGGCGCCGAGGCCCAGCTCGACCCGCCCGCCGCTCAGGACGTCGAGCGTGGCAACCGACTTTGCGAGCATCGCGGGCGGCCGCAGCGGCAGATTCACCACGTTCGGAAAGAAGCGCACACGGGTGGTGGCCTGCGCGAGCGTCGCCATGAGCGTCCACGTATCGAGAAACCTGGCGTTGTAGGGGTGGTCCTGGATGCCAATGAGCTCAAGGCCGGCGTTCTCGACCGCACGCGACATGCGCAGCGGCCAGTTCGGATCGTCGGCGGAAGGATCGACGTTGCCGCCAAACGCCAGTGGTCGCCCAAGATCGCCCATACCTACCTCCAGACGACAAATGATCAGCCACCTCTGCGCGCTCTGTGGCTAGTACAGGGTTGCGGAAGTACGTGTCGGGTTTGGGCTGCGACGGCTGGTTCGGTGGTTCTGCGGTTCCGCGGTTCTGTGGCCGTGGAACCGCAGAACCACCCCATGATAACCGGAAACCCTTTTCTGGAAAGCGGTACTAGCGTCTCGCTGCCGTGCTACGCCAGCGAGGGGATCGACAGCACCTGCCCAGGATAGATCAGGTCCGGGTCGGCGACCTTGTCCGTGTTGGCCCAGTAGATATCCCAGTAGCGATTCGCGTCGCCGTACGCGTAGAGTGCAATGCCGCTCAGGGTATCACCGCTCTGCACGGTGTAGAAGCCCGGCCCCTGGCCTACAGCCTGGCTCTGGACGACATAGGGCTGCACGGCGCCATCCGGCGCGCCGCTGAGCGCCGGGATGGCCAGCGTCTGGTCTGGATAGATTAGGTCCGGATCAGCGATAATGTTGCTGTTCGCCTCGTAGATCGCCCACCACTGGCCGGCGTTGCCGTACACTTGCAGCGCGATGCCGCTCAGCGTGTCGCCCGGCTTAACGACATAGTACGAGATGATCTCCGCGGCTGCGATGTCCTGCGTGGCGCTCGCCGGCGCGGCCGGGATCGCCAGCGTCTGGCCAGGGGTGAGCTGCGCCTCGGCGAGCGCCGCGTCCACGACGGCACGGCGCGCCGGTTCGCGCAGCGCCTTCGAGCCTCGCGCGCTGCCCTGGCGGGGCGCACTCTTGAGCAGCGCCAGCAGCAGGGCGTCGTCGCGCTGCGCGACATCAACGGCGACCCGCGAATCGACAGTCGTGACGGCTACGGCCGGCCGCGCCGCGGCCGGCGCCGCGAGCGCGATGTTGCCGGCGGCCGACAGGGCCAGCGCGCCGCCGAGCAGCGCCGCGCTGCCTGCACGCACAGGTAGGCGCGCCCGGCGCACCCGCCGCGCGCGCGGATCGGCCCGCGGCGCGTATGCCGGCTGGCTCAGAAGCGCGCGCAGCAGCCGGCGATCGTTCTCATCCAGGTAGAGCCGTTGGGCAAGCAGTCCCCGAAGCAAGCGCAGATCGTCGGCGTGCTGGTCGTGCGGGCGGCAGGCGGCATGAAGATCCATCACTGTGGCTCCTTTCCGCTGAACCATGACAACACACAGGGCAAGCCACCGGCAATACACCGGCGTGGGCAGTGCTCGGCGGTATGGCGCGTAGTATGCTCGACCACAGTATACAGCATTCGTACCTGTATTACTATCGGCGCGGTGGATCGGTGCCGATCCGGATGAGAGCATGGGGCCTCTCGGCAATAGAGCGCGGACAACAGGTCGCCGGGCCGGGCAGGTGGCGCGCGACGCAGGCTTTTCCGGAGATTTTACGGCATATCGACCCAGCGTAAAGCGCGAAACGTGGAAGGCGTGCGATCACGCCTCACGTTTGCTTCAAGATAAGCATCGTGGCAGATTGGCAATCTGGTGGAGGTGTGAGGGCAGATCTATGCTTCGCCCCCACACTCCGGCCTGATCAAGGCTGGCCGTGGATAGCTATCTCGTAAGCGAGCGCCGTGTGATCAGGCGGTAGATCGCGATGACGATAACCGCGCCAATGACCGAAACGACCAGCGTGGTGAGATTGAAGCCGGTCGTCAGATCGACGCCGGTCAGCAGCGAGCCCAGCCAGCCGCCGACGATCGAGCCGACGACCCCCAGGCCCAGGTCGCCCCACAGCCCGTAGCCGCCCCCGCCGCCCTTCATAATCATCCCCGCGATCCAGCCGGCGAGCAGTCCGATGACGATGGTTGCGATGAATCCCATAGTGAGACCTCCTTTGCTATCTCCTTATACGCTCAGGTTGGCGCTACCCGCGCCCCTCGGCCAGCCCCTTGACCTTCTCGAGGGTGTGCTTTACCTTCAAGATATCCTTCGGGTTGCCGCCGGCGACGAAATCGCCCAGAAAGCCGCCCGGCGGATCGTACTCCAGAGTGTACCGGAGCCGCGCGTCGTTCCCGCCCATGCCCAGGAAGCCACCGGACTTGTCGACGTCGAACATGTGCGTCACCGGGCCGCCGCCGCTCTGTGTCACCACCTTGAGCTTGAACGCCGTGGCGTCGACGCCGGCGATCGCGCCGCTGCTGACCTCGCCACCGCTCTTGAACTGGAACGTGCCACCGTCCTGGACCGCGCTGACGTTCATGATCTGCTCGACATCTGGAAACCAGAGCGGCCATGTGTTCGGGTCGACGAGCACCGACCAGACCTTCTCCGCTGGCGCGTCGATGTCGATGTGCTGATCGAACTTGACAGCCATGCCACACCTCCTTTGGGAAGCTATTCCACACTTTGGCGGAAGCAGGGTGTAACCACCACAGCGTATAATACCACCTTGATCGGTAGCATTTGGGGAATATGACGATGGACGAGCGATCTTTGTCACACGATCAGCGTACGCGCGAATCGCAGCTGGCGGATCTGCGGTTTGCCGCGCTCTTCGAGCACTCGCCATTCGCGATCCAGATCTGTGCAGCCGACGGACGCGCGCTGCGCGCCAATCGCGCCTACAAGGAGCTGTGGGGCATCGCCGACGCGCAGCTGGCGCGCCTGAACGTGCTGGAGCATCCGCTGCTGGAGCGCGCCGGGCTGACTCCCTTCATCCGGCGCGCGCTTGTGGGCGAGTATGTCGCCATCCCCGCGAAGCGCTACACGCCCGATGAGGCGCCGACGATCGCGGGCGACCGGGCGCACTGGATCAAGACGTTCATCCTTCCGGTGAACGATACGAGCGGAGCGGTGCAGGAGATCGTGATCCTGTTCGACGACGTCACCGAGCAGGAGCAGACCTATTTGCAGCTCGAGCAGCGCGTCGCCGAGCGCACCCGCGAGCTCTCGACCTTGCTGGAGGTCTCGCAGGCCGTGACTGCGACGCTCGACCTCAAGGCCCTGCTCGGCCTCGTGCTCGACCAGATCAAGACGCTGATCGACTACTGCGGCGCAGCGATCTTCAGCATTCGCGACCGCCAGTTCACCATCCTGGACTACCGCGGCCCGATCGACGACGATCACCTGGCGCGCCTGAGCTTTCCGATCGAGCAGGCCGGCGCGAACCAGGAGGTCCTGCGCCGCCGCGCGCCGGTGATTATCGACGACGTGCGCGGCGACACGCCGCTGGCGCGGGCGTTCCAGGCAGCCGCCGGCGATCAGCTTCTGTCGACTTTCGGCTACGTGCGCGCCTGGATGGGCGTGCCGCTGATGGTGCAGGGCCATGTGATCGGCATGCTCAGCCTCGACTCGGAGCAGCCCGGCTACTACAGCTCGCATCACGCCGACCTGGCCCAGACGATCGCCAACCAGGCGGCCGTGGCGATCGAGAACGCGCGCCTGTTCGAGCAGGCCCAGACGCTGGCGGTGCTGATGGAGCGGCAGCGCCTGGCGCGCGAGCTGCACGACTCGGTCTCGCAGGCGCTCTACGGGATCGCGCTGGGCGCCCGCACCGCGCGCGAGCAGCTTGCGCGCGACCCGCGCCTGGCGGTCGAGCCGCTCGACTACGTGCTCGGGCTCGCGAACGCCGGCATGGCCGAGATGCGCGCGCTGATCTTCGAGCTGCGGCCTGAGTCGCTGGCGTCCGAGGGGCTGGTCGCCGCGCTGACCAAGCAGGCCGACGCGCTGCGCGCCCGCCACCGGCTTGACGTGCGCGCCGACCTGGGCGACGAGCCCGAGCTGCCGCTCGACATCAAGGAGACGCTCTACCGGATCGCCCAGGAGGCCCTGCACAACATCGCCAAGCACGCGCACGCTAGCCGGGTCGATCTACGCCTGGACCCGCCGGCTCTCGATCGACATTATGTCGTGTTGGACATACGCGACGACGGGATCGGGTTCGACGCTGCCGGATCATTTCCCGGCCACCTGGGGCTGCGCTCGATGCGCGAGCGCGCCGCGCGCCTCGGCGGCGCGCTAACCGTTGACAGCGCGCCGGGCCGGGGCGCCCACATCCACGTGCGAATCCCGGTGCGGGAAGCCTAGCGCAGCAGCACATGCTCATCCGCTTCTCATCCTCGAACACCCTTGCTGTGCTATACTAGCCTCAGCCGATCCATGGTGGGGATGGGGGTTTGGGGCCGCGCCCCGCCCCCAACACCCCACTCCCAGCCCAGATTATCAAGCTGCCCCAGGAGAGCCGCGTGCGGTCGCCCTTCTTTCGACGACGCTGGACGATCATTCTGCTCGCGCTGCCGATCGCGCTGGCCGCCGGCGCGCTGCGCGACCCGCTGCCTGCCGCTGCGCCGAGCGCGCCGCAGCCAGCAGTGGCCGCCGTCGCGCCGCGTGCCGCTGCTCCAGCGCCGGTAGCACCGTCGCGCCGCGCCGCCCCAGCCGCGCCGCCTGCCGCCACTGTGCCGGCGCCAGCCGACACGCCGATCCCAGCCGCTGCGGCCACGCCGACGCCACGCCCTGCCGGCGCGACGCCGCGCATTGGCATCCAGGCCGGCCACTGGAAGTCGAGCGAGCAGCCCGACGAGCTGGCGCGGCTGCGCACATCCTCCGGCGCCTTCGCGGCCGGCTACAAGGAGGCCGACGTCAACCTCAACGTCGCGCAGCGCGTCGTCCGGCTGCTCGAAAGCCGTGGGATGGTCGTCGACCTGCTGCCGGCCACCATCCCGCCCGGCTACGATGCCGACGCGTTCGTCGCGATCCACGCCGACGGCTCATCCAGCGGCAACAGCCGGGGCTTCAAGATCGCAACGCCCTGGCGCACCTCGCGCGCCGCGCAGCACCTACTCGACACCGTGACCCACGAGTACGCCAGGGCGACCGGCATGCCCTGGGACGACGCGATCACCTTCAACATGCGCGGCTACTACGCCTTCAACAATCGCCGCCACACCCACGCGATCGCCAGCACGACCCCGGCGGTGATCGTCGAGATGGGCTTCCTGACCAGCGCCGCCGATCGCGCAGTGATCATTGGCCGGGCCGACAACGTCGCGATCGGGATCGCCAACGGGATCATCCGCTACCTGAACGAGCGCGACCCGCGCGACGGCGCCGCGCTGCTGCCGCCCAGCTTCAAGACACAGCGCCCGATCGACGCGGGCGGCGTCGACGTTCGCGCCGCGCCGCGGGACGACGCGAAGGTTCTGAAGCACGTCGGCGCGGACGGCCGGATCTTCATCTTCCAGGAGCGCGACGGCTGGTACCAGGGCGTCGTGCGCGGCGACTTCCGCGTCGTCGGATGGGTCCGCAGGGATCAGGTGGCCAGCACCGACGACCCGCCGCCGACGCCACCGCCGGACACGGATTCGTAGCGTGGTTTGAACAGGGAAGCGTCGAAACGGCGGAGTGAGCGGAAGGTGGCACGAGCGGCCTTCCGCTTCGCTTGTGCCTTCGAAACGCCACGCCGCCGATCAATTCCGGCGTGAGGAGCGTTTATTCAGGTAGGACGAGGCTTCGCTTGGCGGCGATCAGCTTGACAGTTTGTCGCATGGCGCATGTCGCAAGATGAAGCCAACTGCGACCGTTCGGTTGAGCTCACGACGAAGCCTGCGACCTGCGCCCTGCGACCTGTGACGCACATTGTAACGCGCGCAGGAACCTTTCCTTGTAAGGAGCCACGGAATGGAAATCGATGAGCGATTGGGCAATCCAGCGGAACGAGCGGAAACGCTTCCGGGCCTTCCGGCGCTCCGCCGTTCCCCGTACAAACCTCAGGCGCGGCGGAAGCAGAAGCGGCGATCGCCCGCGTCCGCCAGCAGTGGGCGCCGGTCGTCGCGGCGCTGGTCGCGGCGTGCCAGGGCAACAAGGAGGCCGCCGCGCAGGTCGCGCCGCTCCTCGACCAGATCGAGCAGCAGGACGACTGGCGCAACCTGGCCGCCGCGCATCCTGGCCGGCGAGCGCGACCCGGCCGCGCTGCTGGCCGGCCTGGACGCCGCCGACACGCTGATCGCCGGCGACGTGCTGCGCGGGCTGGGGTTTGAACGAGGAAGTGGCGGAACGGCGGAAGCAGCGGAAGCGGAAGAGGGTGGAGCGTCGGAGCAGCAGCAGGGCCTCACGCTGGAGCAGCTGCTCGACCTGGTGGCGCAGGCGTGCCGGCCGGACGCGCCGGCGGGCCTGGCCGAACGGCTGCACGCCTTCACGCGCGGTCTGGCCGGCAACGCGGGCGCAGCTCCCGAGCACCGCGCGCTGGGCCGCGCGCTCAACGCCGTGCTCTCGGGCGAGCGCGCGCCGGACCTCTCGGCGCTGCCGGCGGAGCTGGCGGAGCTGGTGCGCGCGATGATCGCGGGAATTTGAACGAGGAAGCGCGGAACGGTGGACCCCGCGGAAACGGAAGCGCACGGCACAGCGGAATGCTCGCCCGCGGCAAGCCGTGTCCGCGCACCCCAGCGGAACGGCGGAGCCCTCAGGACCGGAAGCCGACGGCACAGCGGAGCGAGCGCCGGCTGCGCACCGTGGCCTCGTATTCTCCGAGCGCATCGCCCTCTTTCCGCGCCTACCACCACTCCGCCGTTCCGCGTTCAAGCGCCCGTTCAAGCTGCTAGCACAACCACGACAGGCTTCCTACGGTAGATAGTATACAATCGTCACTTCTATCTATCGTAGGAGATGCTACAATGACACGGCAGCCAACTCACTCGTACCGCGGCTACGACTTCTCACTCACCGATCGCATCATCGGCGCATGCATCGAGGTTCACCGTACGCTGGGCCCAGGATTCCAGGAGACCATCTACCAGCGCGCGCTGGAGCTGGAACTCGCGTCCACTGGTCTCGAGTTCTCGCGGGAGGTCGAGATTCCCGTCTATTACAAAGGGCAGCAGATCGGCACTCGCCGCGTCGACTTCGTGATAGAAGGCTGCATGCTCGAGATCAAGGCCAAGTCGGTCTTTGCCCCTGAGGACTACGTTCAGGCCGAGTCCTATGTCAAGGCCGCTGACTGCGCGCTGGGCCTGCTGGTCAACTTTGGCGGTCTGAAGATCGAGATTAAGCGCATCGCCAACCATGCGGGAAATCGGCACTGATGGTACAATTTCACAACGCAGTCAGCTGAAGCGGAGGTTATTCTGTTGCCGCCATCCCGCCGCTCAGTCGGCTGAAGCGGAGGTCGTTCCCGTTTCTTCCGTCGCATCCCTGCCGCTCCTTCCGCCCTTCCGCCCTTCCCCGTTCACACGCTGATGATAGAAATAACACTAGTAATCGAACATCCTGTCGACCTCCCCGCCGTCGCCGAGCACGAGCTGGTCGAGCTCGTGTGCCCGGCCGCCCGCGGCGCCCGGCTGGAGCTGAGCGTCGACGGGCAGCCGCTCGATCCGTTCCTGCGGCCCGGCGAGGCGGCCTGGCGCTGGCGCTGGAACCCCGGCCCGGCGGTCGGGCTGCACCGGCTGGCGCTGGCCGTGGGCGAGGCCGATAGATCAGAGACGCGCCATACGTGGACGCTGCGGGTGGCCGCGCGCAAGATCGACCAGGAGCGCTACGAGACGCTGCTGGACGACCTCCAGCGCGCGGCCTACGGGCTCGCGTACACGCTCGCGGGCGCCGGCGCGGAGTCGGCCGGGCTGGCGCGCGAGGCGCCGTGGCGCAGCAGCCCGGCCGAGGAGTACTACGCGCTGTTCGAGGAGCGGCTTGCCACATTCGAGCGCGCGGTGCGGCGGATCGCCGCGCGCCCGCGCGAGCATCTGCGCGGCGCCCAGGAGCAGGCGCCGATCGGCCAGGCCGCCGGGCTTGGTCCGGCGGGGCTGGCCGAGATCGCGCGCGGGCCATTCGACGAGGCGCCCGCCGATATCGCCCCGGAGCTCCAGGCGGCGCTGCGGCCCGGCGGAGGATTGCTGCCGCGCGGCGTCCCGGCGGAGCGCAGCCTCCCGACGACCGACATCTACGAGCACCGGCTGCTCAAGCAGCTGCTGGCGCTGCTGCTCCGGCGGGCCCGCTCCGTCGGTTCGCTGGCCGAGCGCGAGGCCGCGCGGCTTGCCGCGAACGAGGCGTTCGCCGGCGTGAGCACGCGCCGGCGCCGCGCCGAGCAGATCGCCGCCGGCTGTGCTGCGGCCGCGCGCGATCTGCGCGAGCTTCGGGCGCTGCCGTTCCTGGCCGATGTGGGCTCGCTTCCGGCTTTCCGCGGCGCGACGCCGCCGCTCCAGCGCGACGCGGCCTACCGCGAGGTCTACCGGATGTGGCAGGGGCTGCGCCAGCAGCCCTACCTGGCCTTCGACAGCCCGCTGTTCGCGCTGCCGATCGCCGACCTGCCGCGGCTCTACGAGGGCTGGTGCGCCATCCAGGCGGCGCGGGCGCTGCTGGCGCTCGGCGGCACGGTGCGCGAGCAGCGCCTGGTCGAGCGGCGTCCGCCGGCGAGCGACGAAGACGACCTGGAGTTCGCCGTCGCGCTGGCCGAGCAGGCGCCGCTGCTGGTGATCGAGCGCGGCGCGTGGACGCTGGCGCTGCGCTACCACCCCCACTACCACCCCTTACGAGACAAGGAGGCAAGGAGACAAGGAGACGGTGCTGATGCCAATCTCCTTGGCTCCCCTTCTCCTGGTCTCCGTGTCTTACGGCTTGGCTCGCTCGACCGCCACACCCGCGTGCCCGACCTGGCGATCGAGGTTCGCCGCGACGGAGAGCCGCCGCGGGCGCTGCTGCTGGACGCCAAGTACCGCCTCGACGCCGAGGGCCGCGGCGTGCCGCAGGATGCTCTGGCCGACGCCTACGCCTACCGCGGCGCGATCGGCTGCAACGGCCAGCCCGCGGCCCTCGGCGCGCTGCTGCTCTACCCCGGCGCAGGCGCACTCGAGCGCTACCCCAGCGGCGTCGGCACGATCCCGCTGCTGCCGGGCCGCGCCGAGCTGCTGGAGCAGGCCCTGGCCGACTGGCTGCCGTATTAGGCATAGTGGTGAGGGTCGGAAGCCCTTTCCCCACCTTCCCACCCCTCCATGACCGACGGTACGACCACGTGTGTCGTTCTGAGATCAGATTTTGCCTATTTTTAGTGTCAAAATACACAAAGTGATACTACATACCATTGAACTACGCCTTAGCGGAGGCTTCCATAGAGAAACTGAAAGGGGAGGGGTTTGTTCAAACCCCTCCCGCTCGAAAAATGTATCTGAAGGACGATAGAAGAGTCGTCGAAGAATCCCTTTACAAAATCTTCACACTTTACGCATGCTGCACGAATTGCCTCTTGAAAAGCCCTAAAACGTGTGATATAGTAGGCCCAAGGTTTGGTTCCCACGAGGTGCCCCGGATGCTTTGCCCGCTGCAAGCGCACTCCAGTGAGCTTATCGTTTGTCCAAACCCCCGGTGTTTAACCAATTCAGGAGTGGATCGTAGTCGATCCGAAGGAGCATGGCGAGCGATGAGCTACGCGGACAAAACGTTGACGTGCCGGGATTGTGGCACGCAGTTCGTGTTCACGGCGGGTGAGCAGGAGTTCTACGCGCAGAAGGGCTTCACCAACGAGCCGACGCGCTGTGGACCCTGCCGGCAGGCGCGCAAGCAGGGCGGTAGCCGAAGCAGCGGCGGCTACAGCGATCGGGATAGCTACGGCAGCAGTGGCGGCTACAGCGATCGGGACAGCTACGGCGGCGGCGGCTACGGGTCCAGGCGGTCGAGCGGCGGTGGTGGTGGTGGTGGTGGTGGCGGATTCCGCGGTGAGCGCGAGATGCACACCGTGACCTGTGCCAACTGTGGCAAGGAGGCGAAAGTGCCCTTCCTGCCGCGCGGCGACAAGCCGGTCTACTGCGACGACTGCTTCCAGCAGCAGCGCCGCGCCAGCCGCTGGTAAACCAGATCTGATAGACAACAGCAGAGGGACGGAGCGAGTGTTTCGCTCCGTCCCTCTGTCTTTGCCATCGGTTCCCGACTGTTCTCAATCAGGCGCTCTTGACTGTGGCCGGCGCGCTCTCGGTCTCGGTCGCCATCGACTCGCCTTCGCGCTTGCTCTGCCAGATCGCCCAGAGCAGCGCGGCAAGGCAGACCACCATCGCCGCGATCACGCCCACGCCGATCGGCTGGCCAGGCAGGCGCACCGTCACCACGATCGGCGCGATGATCACCGCGACCAGGTTGATTACCTTGATCATCGGGTTGAGCGCTGGGCCGGCGGTGTCCTTCAGCGGGTCGCCGACCGTGTCGCCGACGACCGCGGCCTTGTGCGGCTCGGAGTGCTTGCCGCCGTAGTTGCCCTCCTCGATGTACTTCTTGGCGTTGTCCCACGCGCCGCCGGCGTTGGACTGGAACACGGCCATGAGCTGGCCCGACAGGATGATGCCGGCCAGGAAGCCGCCCAGCGCCTCGACGCCCAGCAGGAAGCCGACCACGATGGGCACCATCACCGCGATCACGCCCAGGCTGACCAGCTCCTTCTGCGCCGCCGCGGTCGAGATCGACACGGCGCGGGCGTAGTCGGGCAGCACCTTGCCCTCCATCACGCCGGGGATCTTGAACTGCCGCCGGACCTCGTTCACGATCTGCGAGGCCGCGCGTGCCACTGCGCGGATCGTCAGCGACGAGAACAGGAACGGCACCGCGCCGCCGATCAGCAGGCCGATGAACACCAGCGGCGCCGAGACCACGATGCCGGTCTGCTGCAGCGTCGCGAAGTCCTTCGGCAGCCGGCCGAGGTCAATCAGCTGCTGCTGCACCTTGGCCGTATCGGTCAGGTAGGAGCCGAACAGCGCCACCGCCGCAATCACCGCCGAGCCGATCGCGATGCCCTTGGTCACGGCCTTGGTGGTGTTGCCGACCGCGTCCAGGTCGTCCATCACGTTGCGGGCGTTCTTGTCCAGGCCGGCCATCTCGCCGATGCCGTTGGCGTTGTCGGAGATCGGGCCGAACGAGTCCATCGAGATCGTGTTGCCGGTGAGCGAGAGCATCCCGATGCCTGTAAGCGAGACGCCGTACAGGATGGCGGTGAACTGCGTCGCGACCGGCTCGCCCGAGTAGGTCAGCACCGACGACAGGATCGACAGCGCGATCACGATGATCGCCCACACACTCGACTCCATGCCCAGCGCCAGGCCGGAGAGAATGTTAGTGGCCGCGCCGGTCAGCGAGGCCCGGCTGGTTTCCTTGACTGGGCTGAAGTGCGTCGAGGTGAAGTACTCGGTCACCTTGTCGAGCACGATCGCCAGGATGATGCCGGACAGCGTCGCCGCGAACGGCCGCCAGTCGACCGCGCCGGTCGCCGGGTTGACCATGAAGAACGGCGTGATGATGGCGAACCCAATCACGGCGATCACGGCCGCGAGGTAGTAGCCGCGGTTCATCGCCGCCATCGCGTTGCGCTTGCGCTCGTCCGTGCGGACGAACTGGTTGCCGATGATCGAGGCCACCACGCCGATGCCGCGCAGGATCAGCGCGAAGACGACGAAGCGCATGTCGACGCCGGGCAGTCCGGCCGCGGCGTTCGAGGCGGTGCCGAGCACGATGCCCAGGATCATCGCCGAGACCAGCGTGACCTCGAAGCTCTCGAACACGTCGGCGGCCATGCCGGCGCAGTCGCCGACGTTGTCGCCCACCAGGTCGGCGATCACGGCCGCGTTGCGCGGGTCGTCCTCGGGGATGCCGGCCTCCACCTTGCCTACCAGGTCGGCGCCGACGTCGGCGGCCTTGGTGTAGATGCCGCCGCCGACGCGCATGAACAGCGCGATCAGCGAGCCGCCGAACCCGAAGCCGAGCAGCGCGTCGGGTGCGGCGATGCCGAAGACCATGAAGATCAGCGTGCCGCCTAGCAGGCCAAGGCCAACGCACAGCATCCCGGTGACCGAGCCGGACTTATAGGCGATCTGGAGCGCCGGGTTGTAGCCCTTGCGCGAGGCCGCTGCGACGCGCACGTTGCCCTCGACCGCGACGTTCATCCCGATGAAGCCGACCGAGTACGAGAACAGCGAGCCCATCAGGAAGGCGATCGCCCGGCCGACCGCCACGTACAGCGTGGCGCTGTCGCCGAAGACCTCGTTCGCCTCGACCGTCGGCGGGACGACCAGCACACTGGCCGCCATCACCAACGTCAGCACGCCGATCAGAATGACGATCGTGCGGAACTGGCGGCCCAGGTAGGCGTTCGCGCCCGCCTTGATGAACCCCCAGACCTCCTGCATACGCGCCGTGCCCTTGTCCTGCGCGAGAACCTGTGAGCGCAGGACAAAGGTGTAGATGAGGCTGAGGATGGCGATGCCAAGTACGATCAGGACGGCGATTTGTTGGGAACCGTTCAATTGACCCATATGGACTCTCCCTTGTACAATTGTTATAATAACATCTACTTCATGAGCGACGCTGGGGTGGGAGTGTGGGGTTGGCGTAGCCCCGCCCCGCACTCCCACCCCAGCGTAGATCGACTATTAAGCAAAGACTGTCATGCCGCAACCTTGCCTTACGAGAGCTATGAGAAGGGACGGCGTATTGTAGCATGGCACGTCTGTGCTTGCAATTAAGGTCACAAACGGGGGGCGCTGTACATGGTCTTGGTATCGCCAGGTTTCGTCATCGGCGCCGATCACATTATAGCCCATTGGATGAGGCATCAAAGTTACGAAGCTTTTACCTGGGATTAAGAATGGTTTCGTCGCCAACCCGATGGTGATTTCCGCCGCACCGCATGAGGACAGCTTGGCGGGAATGCTTTTCTAATTCTGGACGGAAGACGGACGGCCGCGCAATTCGTCTCCCGTCGTCGGTCCTCCGTCCAGCCAACCCGATACGAACGTCCGTCGACGTGTGCTATGCCCCGGACTGCACGGCTGCCGCGATCGCGCGCCAGGCATCGTCGAGCTCGCCGGGGACATAGGGTAAATAGCCGAACACGCGATCGAGCACGCCCTCGTAGCGCGCGCGGATCGCCTGGCCGATCCGGTCGAGCGGCGCCTGGACGGCGAAGACCTCCAGCATCTCGTCGGTGATCAGCGCGCTCATCTGGCTCCAGCGCTTCATTGCCGCCAGGCGCGAGAGCTGCTCGCCGATGTCCTGCCAGCCGTGGCACTCCAGCACCACCCGGTAGGTCGGCGTGGAGGCGTAGAAGGCGATCTGCTCGCGCGCCATCGTGCGCGTCGCGTCGATCGCGGCCTCGTTCGCGCCGGTGATCGCGAACACGCTGCTGACCAGGGTGACGTCGGCGAGTGACCGGCCGGCGCGCTCGGCGCCCGCGGCGATCTGCGGCCGCACGACCTCGTTGAGGTACTTGACGCTGTGGAACGGGTGGACGTGAAAGCCGTCGCAGACCTCGCCGGCCAGCCGCGCCAGCCCCTCGTTGACGCCGGCGATATAGATCGGGATGCGCGGGTGCGCGATCGGGCCGGGGTTGAAGAACGGGGTCATCAGCGTGTGCTGGTAGAACTCGCCCTGGTACGCCAGCTTCTCGCCCGTCTGCCAGGCGCGCCAGATCGCGCGCAGTGCCGCGATGTAGTCGCGCAGCCGCGCCACCGGCGAGTCCCACGCGACGCTGAAGCGCCGCTCGATGTGGGCCTTCACCTGCGTGCCAAGCCCGAGGATGAAGCGCCCGCCCGAGAGCGCCTGCAGATCCCAGGCATTCTGGGCCATCACCATCGGGCTGCGCGGGAAGGCGATCGCCACTGCGGTGCCAAGCTCGATCCGCTCGGTGTGTTCGGCCGCGACCAGCAGCGGGTAGAAGCCGTTATGCTGCGTCTCCGGCGTCCAGAGCGCGCCAAAGCCGACTGCCTCGGCGGCGCGGGCGATCCGCGCGACGTCGCGTAGGTGAGCGGCGTCGATTGCAAGTGCGGCGTCGAGTTTCATGCTGAAGCCTTTCTACTTGCTCGATAGCCAACCAGAAATGGTACAATAATACCATCACAAACGACTGTCGAATGCTGCGATTGGGAGAGGTTGTCATGCCCTCACCATTTCCCGGTGTGGACCCGTACCTTGAAGGGGATCTGTGGACCACACTGCATTTCGGACTGAGCGCGGAAATCATTCGCCAGATCGCGCCGCGGCTGCGCCCACGTTATGCTGCATTGCCCGTAGAACGCATGGTTCTGGATACACCGGACGATATATCAGTGACAACTGTTGATATTTACCCGGACATTGGCGTGGTTGAATCGCCCGAGCAGTCACGCTCCTATGAAGAGGCTACAACACTTGTCGCACCGTTACAGCTTGCGACCGTTATACCAAAACGCATTCCCCACGTTAGCATTGAGATCCGAGATACGAAGCGGCGCCGACTGGTAACCGCAATCGAAATGCTCTCGCTGACAAACAAACGCGGTAGAGGGCGTGAGGAATACCTGGCAAAGCGGAGACGTGTTCTCCTTAGCACCGTGCATTTGCTCGAAATTGATCTCCTTCGGAGAGGGCAGCGCGTGCCTATGGAGCAGCCGCTCCCAAACGCACCGTACTTCGTTTTCCTCAATCGCGTTGAGAAACGGCCGATCAGCGATGTATGGCCTATCGCGCTTGACCAACCGCTGCCCAAAGTTCCCCTTCCACTTCTTCCCGGCGACGCTGACGTAGAGCTTGACTTGCAGGCGGCATTCGACTCGGTTTATGATATCCTCAGCTATGACACACTGATCGATTACTTGCAATTACCCGACATTCCGCTCGACGAGGAAGCGCAGGCGTGGGCCAATCAGCGATTACGCGAGGCCGGACTTCGTTGATAATGGAGCAGAGCACATGCCACGGCAGAAGACCACCCGGCACAAGGGCATCACGCGGGTTGACCGCGACGCCGGCTATCACGCCGACGGCCGGCGCATCACCGCCACGCACGGCTACTTCGCGCGGGTGACGTGGCAAGGCGTCACACACCGGAAATTCTTCAGCGACAGCGTGCATGGCGATCGACTCGGCGCGCTGGACGCGGCGCGGGAGTGGCGCGACGCCAAGGAGCAAGAGGTCGGCAAGCCGCGCACCGAGCGAATGGTCTTCGGCACCTCACACACCGAGACAGGCATTGTCGGCATCCGGAAGATCGTCAGCGGGCCGTGGGGCCACGAGGCATACGAGGCCAACTGGGTGAACGAGGACGGCACGATCGGGCGCACGAGCTACTCGATCACCAAGAACGGCGAGCGCAAGGCCCTCCGGCTGGCGATCGCGGCCCGCAATCGCCACGAGGCCATCCGGCGGACGACCAAGTTCGAGGGCCGGCACCAGAAGAAGCCGTCGGACCAGCAGCCCATATCTCCGTCGATCGAGCATGGGCGGCCGACCGATCGAGCTGCCGCGCCGGATCGGCTGGCCGCGATCGATCCGGCGCAGTTCGAGCCGCCGTCGTTCAGCCTGCCCTCCTTCGGCGCGCCGCCGTTGCGGCTGGAGGACTACGAGGGCGATTAGGGAGGCTCCACTTTTAAAACATCCCAGTAGAGATGGGCTTGATCTCCAATCTCATGTCCCCCGCAGCGTCTCACCGGCGGCCACCGTCCGCCAGTCGCCGTCGCCGATCGCCAGGGCCACCGGCTCGCCCGACTCGACCGCGATCTCGACGGCGTCCGGGCGCGCGGTCACGCGCAGCTGGCGCCCGCGCCACTGGATCGGCATGCGCAGCGCGCCCCAGTGCGCCGGGATGTGCGGCTCGAATCGCAGGCCCTCGGCATGCGGGCGCATGCCGAGGAAGCCGAACGCCAGCGCCTGCCAGATCCCGCCGAGCGCGGCGATGTGGACGCCGCCGCTCGCGCCGGCCCAGCCCTTGCGGGTGAAGTCCAGGTCGATCCGCGCCGCCTGACGCAGGTAGCGCTCGGCCCGCTCCAGGTCGCCCAGGCGCGCCGCGACCAGCGCATGGAAGCTCGGGCTCAGCGAGCTGTCGTGCGCGGTGCGCGGCTCGTAGTACCGGTAGTTGGCCGCGCGCACATCCGGCGCGAAGCTGTCCCACAGCAGAAACATGAGCAGCACCACGTCGGCCTGCTTGAGCACCTGCATCTGCTTCAGCGCCTCCCAGCCGAGCTTCACGTCCATGGTCTTCTCGGCGGTGTCGTGCCCGGTTAAGTCAACTTCGCGCAGCTGGTGGTAGCCCGCGAATTGCTCGAACACCTTTGTGTCGGGATCGAAGCCGGTCACCAGCCCATCGGCGACGCGCCGCCAGTCGTCGAGCTCCTCGTTTTTTATGTCGAGTTTAGTTGAAAGCGTCTGCCAGCGCGCCGGATGGCCGCTCTGCAGCTCGGCCGCGACGGCCAGGCCGCGCCGCAGCGTCCACTGAGCCATAACGTTGGTGTAGGCGTTGTCGTCGACCGACTCGTGGTACTCGTCGGGGCCGATCACCTTGCGGATATGGTAGCGCCCGTCGTCGCCGAGCACGGCGCGGCTCGCCCAGAAGCGCGCGATCTCCAGCAGCATCTCGGCGCCGTAGTCGAGAAAGAACTGCTCGTCGCCGGTGGCCTGGCGGTACTGCACGACCGTGTAAGCGATGTCGGCGGCCAGGTGGTGCTCTTCGATGCCGGTCAGCACCGCCACACGGCCGAGGCCCGGCACGTTGATGAACGGCGGGGTGGTCTCCTCGCCGTTGTCGGTCGACTCCCATGCGTACAGCGCGCCGCGGTAGCCCATGTCGCGGGCCTTGTGGCGGGCGCCGTCGAGCGTGTGGTAGCGGTATATCAGCAGCGCGCGCGCCGTGGCCGGGGCGGTGAAGAGATAGAATGGCCAGACGAAAGTCTCGTTGTCCCAGAACACGTGGCCGCGGTAGCGCTCGCCGGTCAGCGCTCGCGCGCCGACCGAGACGCGCTCGTCGGGGTGCGCGGCGCCGCTCAGGTGGTAGAGCGCGAAGCGCACCTGGCGCTGGGTCTCCTCGACGCCGGCGATCTCGGCGTCGGCCTCGGCCCAGCGGGCGGCCCAGGCCTGCGTGTGCGCGTTGAGCAGCGCGGCGCCGCCGGCCTGCACCAGGCGGCTCAGCACCATCGGCGCGGCCAGCGAGGGATCTGCCGTATCGCGCGAGGTGACGACGGCGACGAGCTTGCGCAGCTCGTAGACGTGCCCCTGCTCGGCCTGCCACGCCCACCCGCGGCCGACCAGCCGGTCCTCCAGGATCGGCGTGCCGGCGAGCGAGTCGCCCATGGCGTCGCGCAGGTCGGCATGGGCGGCGAAGGCCAGCACGTAGCCCGACTGGAGCGTCTGCATCGTAAGCAAGGACCCCTCGGCGATCTCGCGCGCCTCGACCGGCGCAAGGTGCACAGTCGCGTTCTCGTTGGTCACACGCCCATCCACCAGGCTCTCCAGCTCAACGCGGCCGCTGTAGTTCTCGGGCATCAGCATGAGCAGCTGCACCAGCGCGTGCCGGTCGTCCAGCGAGGCGAAGCGCAGGCTGCGCAGGCTGGTGATCCGCCCGGCGCCGTCACGCACGCGCCACTCGCGCAGCAGAATGCCCTGGCGCATATCGAGCACGCGGCGCTGGCCCAGCAGCTCGACCTGGCCGAGGCGCAGCTCCTGGCCCTCGACCACGATCCGCACCCGCGACCAGTCGGGCGCGACGACAATCTCGGGGATCGGCTCCTCCAGCTCGGGCGCCTGGGGTCGCGCCGGCGTATTGAAGACCCCGGCCACGAAGGTCGCGGGGCGCGACACGCCGCTGCCCTCCTCCAGCGCCGCGCGCGTGCCGCAGTAGCCGTTGACCAGCGCCATCACCGCCTCGATCGACGGCTCCAGCGCGCGGTCGAACCCTTCGACCTCCAGCAGCCAGCCATGCTGTTCGACCATTTCCCCTCCTAATCTCCAATGTTCTGATCGCGTGAAACGTGAAACGTGAAACGTGATCTCCCATTCACGCTTCACGCTTCACATTTCAGGCTACCTAACTGGTCATGAACGGCAAAGGCCAGCCCATCACGAGAGCGGGTGCAGCGACAGCACGTTGACGACGTCGAGGTCCAGCGGCGGCAGGCAATCGGGCAGCCCGTGCGCCACCATGAAGTGCCACAGCTCCGGCCAGTTGGTCGTGCGCAGGCGCCGCAGGCGGATGCTGCGCGGAAAGCCAAGCTGGGCGTCGTAGTCGGCCTGGACAAAGCGCACCTCGGTACACTCACACCCGGCCGGGGCGCAGTAGATCGTGTCGGGCTGGCTGTCGAGCTGCCTGATCTGATCGAACAGATCGCTCACCGTCCGTGGCCCGCCGGGGCAGCTGTTCTCGAAGACCTGGACGACCCGCTCGCTCGCGATCTCGATGTCCAGGCGACACCAGGATGGCGCCTGCATGACCAGCCGGTAGCGTGAGAAGGGCCGCGCACCCCAGCGCTGCCGCGCCTCGGCGAGCTCCTGCGCGCGCGCGGCGACCGAAGGCGGACGCGCGAGCAGCAGGCCGGCCATCCCGCAGGATACCAGCAGCAAGACGCCGGCGATCAGGGCGACGCGCCGCACCAGCGATCGTCCGTGACGCTCCATAGCCCATGCCTCCCGCGCAGCCAATATCTCGGAGGCATTACTGTACACCTGGCTCTATCCATTGTCAACGACGGCGTGGGCAAGGATC
>WNGB01003461.1_pt1 | contig 29036 bp, 25 predicted proteins | sample 5400681 | NCBI WGS metagenome assembly WNGB01 (sample SAMN13153367, study PRJNA577476) | soil metagenome | isolation source: 115 cm soil or saprolite under grassland replicate 2 | place: USA:California | collected 2016-06-15
CCAGCAGTGCGGCGAACAGCGCGCATCGGAGGATCATGACGCCGGCCGCATCTTCCGATGGACGGCGATCCGTGGTCGGCTGACCAGAAGGAGAGCGCGTAGCCGCGATCATGGGGAAACGCGGCGATTATAAGCGGTCTGCCTCTCGGGTTCGCCGCGTGATCATGCGCGAACCCTGGCTGTGCACCCGACAACTGCGCTGCACGCACGTGACTCGTGCTCGCGGGGCAGTTGTCCGTAGTCGCGGTCGCGGCGCTCACGCTGGCCGTGACAGGTCTGTCGAGAGGATCGAAAGCACTCGCCGGCGGCGCGCTTGGAATTCTTGGCTACAAGGTTTCAATGCTGGTCCCGGCGGTGGCCGTGATAATCGTGCCTGTCATGTCACAAAGTCATCCGCGATAGCGACTTTCCGGCCCAAAAGAGCCGTTTCTGCCTGAATCCAGCTGGCCGGGTGTTTGCGGAGATCCCTGTTCCCGCTGGCGACCATTGAAAGGCTCGCGAACGCCGGATTCGCCGCAAAGATGCATCATCGACTGACCTTGCTCGTCCTGTCCGCTCTACTGTCGCTGACGGCGGGATTTCCTGCGGCCGACGGCCAATCCGGGCTGGGCGTGCGGATTACCTCGCCCCTCGGCCGCTCGGGAGTCCCGGGGACGGTCCGGATCGTGGCTCAGGTGCGCGCACAGAGCACCCTCGTTCAACGCGTGCGGTTTTTTGTCGATGGCACGCTGCTCCGAGACGCGGCAGAAGGTCCACCCTATGCAGCCGAGTGGGTCGACGAAAATCCATTTGCGCCGATCGAGATCAGGGTCGAGGTCACCGACGATCATGGCAACAGCGCGCGTGACAGCGTGATGCTCAAGCCCCTCGAGATCGAAGAGGAGTCTTACGTCGCCAGCGTCCTGCTCGAGGCGGCGGTGCAGGACAAGACCGGACGTTTCGTCGGCGGCCTGCAGCCCGGAGATTTCCACCTCACTGAAAACGATATCCCGCAGCAGCTCGACCTGGTGCGCCAGGAAGACGTGCCGACCACCTTCACGCTGCTGATGGACAGCAGTCAAAGCATGGCTCCGCGCGTCCGGTTTGTTCGCGCCGCCGCCGCGCGCCTGGCCTCCCACATGAGGCCGCAGGACCGGATGATGGTGGTTCCGTTCTCGAAACACCTCGGACCGGTGACTGGCCCCACCAACGACCAGCGAACGGTGTCCGACGCCGTGGACTCGGCGGAACCGCAGGGCGGGACCGCAATTGTGGACAGCCTGATCGAACTCACGTCCCGCCTCTCGCGTGTGGAAGGACGCCGGGCGATCGTGCTCATCACCGATGGATACGACGAGCACAGTTCGGGCGCGATCGGCGAGGCGCTGCAGGCCGTGAAAGCGGCTCGTGCGACGGTCTATGTGGTAGGCATCGGGGGGATCGCGGGGATTTCGCTGAAGGGAGAACACTTCCTGCGGCAGATCGCGAAAGAAACGGGCGGACGAATGTTTCTTCCCTCCCGCGAGGAAGAATTGTCGAATATTCACGACCTGATTGCTGCCGACGTTCAGCATCAATACGTGCTGACCTATACACCGACCAATCAGGACATAGACGGAACATGGCGGCGTATCGCTGTGTCGTTGTCCAAACCGGATCTCAAGCTCAGGACCCGCGCCGGGTACTTCGCACCGAAGCCCGCGCCTGTTCGACCTTCCCTCGAGTTCACCATCACGGACGAGGAAGATCGTTTCCTCGAAGTGGCGGCCTCTGATGTCGAGGTGATGGAGAACGGGGCCCCTCAGACGGTTGACACCTTCGAGGAGTCGGTATCTCCGGTTTCGATCATCCTGGCCCTTGATACCAGCGGCAGCATGCGCAAGGCCGCCGACGCGGTGAAGGACGCCGCGCGTCGCTTCGTCGGCGCCCTCAGGCCGCAGGACAAGATGGGCGTCGTCCTTTTTTCCGATCGTGCCCAGCTCGTCCAGGATCTGGCGAGCGAACGAGACCGCAGCCTCGCGGCGATCGATGAGTACAAAGTCGCCGGCGGCACGGCTCTTTACGACGCGCTGACCGATTCGTTCGCGCGTTTGAAGCGAGAGGAAGGACGACGGGTCGTCGTCGTCGTGACCGACGGAAGGGACGAGGACAATCCCGGCAAGGGGCCCGGGAGCACCCACACGTTGGCGGACGTTCTCAAGGACGCTCATGAACTCGACGCGGTGGTGTTCGGGATTGGCCTTGGACCGTCGGTCGATCGCGGTGTGCTGCAGAGCCTCGCGGGCACCTCCGGCGGCGAAGCCTATTTCCCTGAAGATCCGACGACCCTCGACGCGACGTACAAGCGGATTCTCGAGAACCTGAGACGGCGCTGGATCATCCGATACACCTCTACGAATCCGTCGAGGGACGGAGCCTGGCGCCCCGTGGAAATCAAGACGCAATTCCCCGGCGCGGTCGTGCACAGTCGCGGCGGGTACTTCGCGCCGGGAAAGTAAAGCCATGAGCACTCTGGGACTGACCTCGATCGCGCCGGAAACCGTCGTCACAGGGGAGCTGACACTTGCCGACGTTCTGGCGCGCCGGGTGACCGTCGAATGGTTCGAAGCGGTCGCCGTCGTGCGCGCCATCACGGAGGAATTGGGACGCTCGTCCGATCATCCGAGCACTCCAGACCTCGGACAAATCTGGCTCGGTCAGGACGGCGTTGTTCGTCTGTCGGGCATTTCGTATGAGGACGAGCCGGTGAGGCGCCTGGGCCAGCTCCTCCAGGCGCTGCTGAACCAGGCCGATCCGCCCGTCACGCTGAGGCTGATAGCCGGCAATGCCACGGCGCCCGTGCCGATCTACACCGGGCTGCGAGAATTCGACGATGCGGTCGCCTACTTCGAACGGCCGAACCGGCTTGGAGTTCTGCGCGGACTGCTCGCGAGAGCCGAAGCATACGCGGCGGGAGATCCGGCCGCGAGCCAGGCCTTGCGGAGCCTGGACGACGTGGCGCCGCTGCCGGCGCGCCGCGCGACGCGGCGGCCGATCGTTGCGAAATCGCTGCGGCGGATCGTCACGGGTGTGTTGATTGCGATCGTAACGATCGGAGCGGCATTCCTGCTGGTGCGATCGTATCGTCAGGGAGAACGGTTGCCGGTTGCACGCCTCACGACCACTGCGCAGCAGGCGACAGACGCGGTGAGCGCCGTGATGCTCTCGGGAATCTCGGCGGTGACCGAGCGGATCGGCATGGGGAGCCTGGTGGCGCATGCCGAGTCCGTGAGCGTGGCCGTACCGCTCGTCGACTTGAAGCGCCCGAAGCGGGCCGCTTCGCTGCGCGGGCGGTCTTTTGCCAAAGATGCCGGGACGATCCAGGCGTTCGACCTGGACAACGAAGTGGCGATGACGCTCCCGCCGGCTGTCAGCGCTGTGTCGCCCGCGCCGCCGGCCGGTCGAGCCGCTCCGGCCGCAGCGCCAGCAGTTGCAGCCGGCGCGGTTGACCCAAGTGTGTATTCGCCGGAGTTCCCGAACGTCGTTCCCCCTACCGCGATTCGTCCTCAGTTGCCACGGGTGTTACCCGAGGGCGTGCCTGCGGCAAATCTAAGCCGGATCGAAGTGCTGGTGCAGCGGGACGGCACGGTCGAATCGGTCAAGCTCGTTCAGGGCTCGCGCCCGACGGTGAAGGACGGCATGCTGCTCAGTGCCGCCAAGACGTGGCGCTTCGCTCCAGCCACCAAAGACGGCGCTCCCGTGCGGTACCGGAAAACGATCTGGATCATCACGGAGTAGCAGGGGCCGCACTCCTGCCAGCGTCCCCGGTGCCTGCTGATCCGCGAACCGCACCTCCCACTGCCATCATCCACAGAAGCAGCGTGCTCCACGTGTACACGGATCCGACCGTAACGGCCAGCCGGACCGAAAGAAACGCCAACAGAAAAAAGGGTATCAGCAGACCGGCGCAGGCGGCATAAACCCAGCGGCGATCGTGCTCCCGAAACGTCGCGAGCCCGGGTCCGATCAGGATCCAGTGATAGTAGACCCACCCCAGGGGCGACGACAGCAGGCACGTCAGATACAGGATACAGACTGCGCGATCGACGCTGCGCGTCCGAGTTGCTGCCCAGAGTCCAACGAACAGCACCGTAAGGGAAACGATCGCCGCCGACATCGTCAAGGTGAGGCTCGGCGCCGAGGTGCCCGCCAGTTGCGCCGTCGGCACGGTGACCCGGGCGAGTGGCGCAATCACCGACGCATTCATGGCCGCCCAGGTCCACTGAACGTCGCGAAGCACTGCCAGCCATTCGCGGTGGGCCCCAAATCCGAACACGAGAGCGCCAGTGATAAAGCAGACGCACATCGCAGCGGCTGCGGTGGCCACTGCCGCCCCCCCACGACGAAGTGCCAGGTAGAGTACGAGACCGCGATTCCGGCGCGGCCCCACCGTTCCTTTCGCAACTCGATCCAAATCCACGTCCCGAGCGCGGCAAGAATGCCTGTCAATTGTCCGGTGATGAACCACGCGACCGTTGGCGCGGCCGCCAGCAACAGAAAAGCGATCACAATGTACGTGCGTCGCGAGAAGTGCAGGGACAGTTCGGCCTCGACGGCGGCCAGCGACACTCCTGCGAGTGCCACATTGATCGCCGTCCAGCAGATGTAGGCCTGTCGCACGGGCAGATACGACAGCGGCCAGACCAGCAAGTGGAAGTGAGGCGGGTTCAGGTCCCAGAACTGCCTCGAAACCGTCTTGGAGAGTGGGATGAGAGTCGCGACGCTCGGCGCGTACAGGTTCTCCCCGTGGCGCGCGTGCAGGACGGCGTAATAGAACTTTCCGAAATCGTTGTAGTGCAGCGCGACCAGGACGTTGTTCGACACCCCGTATATCAGGGTGAGCCACAGGAGGGCGGCGATGACCAGAGCGACCGTAATGACGGCGTACAAATACTCGATACTGTCTCGCGGACCTCGCACGGCCGTCATGATACCGCCGCGCCGCCGAACAGGCCCAGAGGGTCCCGTAGGGCGCTGTGCCTGCTACAAAAGGCTACTATCCGGCTGACTTTTGTCACTGATTCACCAACATTCCAGCGGTCCTAAAAACTGGTATATAAGGACTTAGCAATCTTACGGTGCAACTTGACGTGTGTTGAGCTGGCCCGGCTGTTGCGATTGACTGAGTCGTATGGCTCACCGCGTTCGAACAAGGCGCCGCCACCGGCCTGGTGCCATTCGGTTTTTCGCCGTCGCCGCCCTCGGAGCGCTCGCCGCCGTCTCGGCCGGCGTTGCTCTGAGTCAACGCGACCTCGCGACTGCACCTGTCGATGGCGATGCCCCGATGGCATCCGTGCCGGCTCCGCCGCCCCTCGCACCGCTCGATGCGTCCCTTCCGGGCGTCCCACAGCGAGCCGTGTTCCCGTATTCGGTGGTGCCCGGTGGCGTCGAGTCTGTGTCCGAACTCCGAAAGGCCATCGCGACCGATCCCGTAGTGGCCGACCACTACAAAGGCTTCAAGCTCTCGAAGGCGCGTGTGGAGCGCCTTGGCTCCCCCAAAGTGGCATACGTGTCGTATCGGGTTGGCGACCACGTTTACTGGACGCGCAAGCGCCTGCTGCTGCCGGCGGGGGAGCGGGTCATCACCGACGGACAGCTCGTCGCGCGCACCCGTTGCGCCAATCAGCTGGGCGACGTGCCCGGCGCCATTTCGCCTGCGGAACCCGATTCCGCGGTCTTGAACGGACCCACAGGCAGCAGCCCGGCGCTCATCGCGACGAGCGGCCTCGGTCTTCCGCTGGGTGCCGTCGCCCCCTCGGTCAATGCTGGCGCGGGGCGTCCCGGACCAGGCACCTCGCCGGGCCTCGCCGGACCTGTCGCCGGAAGTGTGCCGCCGGGAGCGGTTACTCCCGGAGCTGTTCCCACGGCACCACCGGTGCTGCCCGAGGTGCCTGACGGGTCTTCTGGTCCGGGTGCGCCATCCGACCCGACTGACCCTGGTGGCACTCCCGGGATTCCTGGCCCCCCCGGGCCCCCGAATGCGCCGCAGGGTCCGAGTACTCCTGAGGGTCCGAGTACTCCCGGCAGTCCAGGTACTCCGGGAGTGCCCGGCACCCCGGATAATCCCGGCACTCCAGGAGTGCCCGGTACGCCGGACAATCCCGGCACTCCTGGGCCACGGCGGCAACCACCGCCAGTGATCACCGATCCGTTTGTTCCCGTCGATCCGCCTGTTTTCACTCCTCCGAATGACCCGGACGTGCCGCCGCTGATCCCGAACCCTGACCCTCCCGGCGGCCCCGAGCCTCCGCTTCAGCCGACGCCCGAGGCTGGGGTACCGGTCCCGGAGCCCGGCGGCTCGATGATGCTGATGCTGATTGGCCTGGGAGGTTTGGTGGCGCTGCGTGTCAGGACCCGCCGCCGGGGCTGACACCGCCGATTCGTCTCTGCGCCGCGCGGTACTCGTCGCGATTGACAGCCGTCGGGTCCAGTTCTCTTGCGGTCTTCAACGCTCGCGCGGCGTCTTCGAGGCGACCCGCGGCGGCGAATACCACGGCGGCGTGCAACTGCAGATCGATATTCGCACTATCCTGGTTGATCGCTCGCTCCAGCAATGGCAGGGCGCCGGCGTCGTCGCCGAGCAGGTGCTTGATCCACCCCAGGGTGTCGGCGATCAGGGGCGCACCGTTCGTTATCCTGAAGGCGCGCTCTGCCAGCGGCAGCGCGTCCGCCGGCCGGTGATCTCGCACGGCAGTCGCGTACGCGAGATTGTTCAATGCCACAACATCGTTCGGATTGTTTTCAAGAGTGCGCGCGTACGCCGTGCGCGCTTTGTCGGACTGACCGGTCGCTTCGTAGAGGACGCCTAGCGCTCGAAACGCGTTGCTGAGGGTCACGTCAGCTGCGGTGGCCTGTTCGAGCGCGTTGACCGCGCCGCTCAGATCACCCTTCGCGCGCCGCGCGTCCGCCCGCAGCAGCAGCTTGCGAACCGGCAGCGCTGCCGTTCGTTCCATGTTTTCGAGACGGCGCGCGGAGAATTGCGCTGGCAAATCGGTCTCAGGATCGATGGGTGGATTGAGTTCACCGGCGGCGGCAGTGGAAGAGCGGAACGGCGCGCACAGCGGGTCCCCGAGGATCACGGTCTGCCAGCTGAGCGAAGGCATCGCGCGGTAGAACGCTTCCGCGAGATTCAGTCCTGACACATAGGCGGGAAACAGGATCTCCGGGCGGACCGCTGCATCAAGATAGGGCTCGGCAACCTGGCCTGCGGCACCCGCCACGCCCGCGCGAACCAGGTCGGCGGTGAGGGACTGAGAGGAGGCAGCGTACTCCGCCGCTCCTGGTTTCCAGTCGGCGGGCGGTTCCGTCATGGTCCGTGCGTCAGTACTCAAGAACATCGACGCCAGCGCCCCCGCCGCGAACGTCACGGCCGGTGCGCGCACCTTGAGCGCCGGATCGTTCGAACCCCAGGAGTAGTAGCCAAGCGCCCCGCCGGAAAGCGTGGCGGCGGCCGGCGTTGCCTCGAGCAGTACCTGCACGCGGTCGGGCGCAGTACGCAGACGCTCGGAGGCGGTGGCGAGCCACTCATTCGGCTTGTCGGCAGAAGCCCCGCGCTGGTCGAGCACGATCGTGCCGATGCTGTCCTTGGCGGCCAGGCTGCGATCCACAAGGGATGTCGCATCCGCGACGCTGAAGCCATCGAGACGCGTCACCAGGTAGATATCCTGCGCGGCATGGCTGAAGGTCGCGTGCACAGCGGAATCGGGTCCTGCGTAAAAGGGATTCGGTACGGGTCCATCAACGGGCACCGCTGCACCCGACATCCTGCGATAGAGCAGCGTCAGTTCAGAATCCACGCTTGCGCCAGTCCCGCTGCGGCCCGGCGTCCCCGCAATCCGCAGCGGAATGCCCTTGGTCAGGACGATGTAGAGAATGCGGTCCTGGAGGTTTCCGCTGGAGAGCGCGCTCGCAATGGGTTGTTCGATCGAGCCGACGAACGCGGCCCGGCTGATCTCATCTGTGATCGGCGCCTTCAAGTGGATCACATTTGAGCGCGGAATTGCACGTTTTTGCACGTAATAACCAGCGATTGCCTTCGATGCCTCGCTCGCATCGTTGACGATCACCAGCAGGTTGTCGGGCGACTGCGCCGCAGCACGACACGTTGTACACAGCGCCGCCGCGAGGACGAGACAACGGAAGAGGAGCTGCCTCACGAATCGCTCGCCGCCTTCCGGTTCACCGGCGCCCTGCGGCGCCGCTAGTCCTGGCTGGTACTGAGCAGACGCGGTTTCGGCGGGAAATCCGCACGAAGCGGCATCGCCGGGTCGCCGATCGATGGGTGACTATGCTGGTAGACATGCGTCCCGGCGGTCTCGATGCGCAGAGTATAGGCGATAGGGAATTGATCCAGCAGGGCGACGACGGCTTTGAGTACCGCAGGGGCGAACACGTTTTCATCTTCCGGGGTCAGCGATGAAATGAAACGAATCTCCATACGAACAAGCCTCGCCCTCTTTGACGTTTCCTGCGATTTGCGGTGAGCGCTGACGAAATTGCAATTCACGTTCCGCCTGACTGAACGCCTCCAGATGAGGTGTACGCATGCGTGCGGCTGTATCCAGAACCCGGCACAGAGCCGCCAGATTCTGCGCCACAGCGAACTATGTTCCTCCCGTGGGTGGCATTCGCCGCGCGGCCGGCACAGGTGTGCGGACTCGATCAGAACGCCGCGAGCATCCTCGTGGCGAGGCGCAGGGTCTCGGTGCTTGGCGCATGTGGTGTCGGCACCGCGCCGCCTGCCCTTGGGCGCGCGAGCGCCGCCAACGCGTAGCCCAGGGCGACTGGATTGTGGCGCAGGATCCCGGAAGGGGTTGTCACCGCGATGTCCGCCGTTACAATCCGCGTGCGGAAAGACCACGGGCGCCGCCCGTCGTGCACCACCGGGCGCGATCCCTGGCGGGCGTAGGCCGCCAGCGTCGCCGGGCTGATCGGCCGCCGATTGACCAGTACGTAATCGAACAGATCACCGCCGGCATGGTAGCGAAGTGCTGCGAGATGATCCGCCAGCGAGAAATCGTCGGTTTCACCCGGCTGTGTCATCAGGTTCGCGACATACACGCGTGTCGCAGTGGCGCGTTCGACGGCGATTCGCATCTTGTCCACGAGCAGCGTGGGAATGACGCTGGTATACAGGCTGCCGGGACCAGCGACGATCAAGTTGGCCCGCCCGATCGCGTCGAGACATTCCGGCAGCGCCGCTGCTCGCGCGGTCAATCGCACCCGATCGATACGCGCGCGGCGCGCGGCAATTGCCGTTTCGCCGACGACTTCAGCGCCATCGCTGAAGTCCCCTCGCAGCCGCACATCCGCAAGCGTGGCGGGCAGCACCCGGCCGGCCGTACCCATGATTGCGCTGAGCGAGCGAATGGCGCCCAGGAGATCGCCCTGCACGCGCGTCAGCGCCGTCAGCAGAAGATTGCCGATCGGGTGCTCCCCCTCCACACCTTCGCACCGCATGCGCTCGTGCAGCACGTCCCCCAGCGGCGATCCGAGCGGAGTCAGGGCCGAAAGACAGTTTCGGATGTCACCGGGCGGCAGCACGCCAAGCGCGTCCCTCAACTGGCCCGAGCTACCGCCGTCATCCGTGACGGCGACGATGGCGGTGAGGTCGCCAATTTTGGTTGTCTGCGCCCGCGCGTGGACCAGACCCCGGAGCACGACGGGCAATCCGGTGCCGCCGCCCAGGGCGACACAGCCCGCGGAATGATGCGGCGCAGGTTGCGCGGTACCAGAGGCGAATGGAAGAAGCACGCCCCGCGGAGCGCAACACGTGTGCCCCCGCTAAGTGTTGCAAACTGACAACGAGAACGAAATCCGCCGAGTAAAGGGGAATTCTGGGGAGGATAAAGTCACCGTCAGAGATGATTTCTACGCTAGCGCCCGTCGACTACCCGGAACTCTCGCTTGATCGGCAGTCGCACATCCCCTAACGCTTCTGTCGAAGGGTGGCTGTGCTGATGCACCTCCGTACCTGCTGTTTCAATCCGAAGGGTGTAGGCGATGGGGAATTGGTCCAGCAGGGCGGTCGCAGCGCGCAAGACGGCCGGCGCGAAGAGGTTTTCATCCTCGGGCGTGAGGGATGAAATAAACCGAATTTGCATGTGACGACCTCGAGATGTGTGGACGCTTGTAACAAGCGAGTGACGACGATTTTGCAATCTGCATTCCTCCGGGCGGGTGCGCGCGCGTCCGAACGTGCCAGAGACACTGCGATTTTTCAAAGGCTGGGCGTTCGCACAGATTCTCGTCGGCAGCGGACAATGTTCTCTCGGGACGCGGGATTTCGCGTCGTCTCAGCGCGGGTCACAAGACGGGCTTCAGTCGTGACACCGCACGCTCTGTGGCATATCCCATGCTCAGCTCGCCCGTAGTCCGGTCGCGCACAAGTCGGAGTGGCCGGGAGTCTGGAAGGTTTCATTACCATTGCTGTCATCGTCGCTCGCACCGTGGGCCGGTGCGTCCGTACCCGGGGAACCGGACACGGGCGGACGGGTCAATTCCGTCACCGATCTTCTCAGTGGCATCTCCGGGACGCTGGGGGTGCCCCTGGCCCTTCTCCAACGTGTGCGCGGCCGATGGCGGTTCGCCGGGGACAGTGGCAACCTGCCGCGGCCTGTCTCCCCGGCACTGATGTCGGTAGCAGAAGAGGGACCTCCGCGTGACCCATTCTGGACGGCACTGCTGTCTGGTGACGCACCGGATTGGCTGCTCCTGGTGCCCGGAAGTCGAGAGGACTGGCAGGAGCGGCCAGGCCTCGCCGCATCGCTGGATCGGATCAGCACGTTGGCGTCGGCGATGAAGCAGGTGCAGCGCAGGCGCGCGATCGAGCGGGCCGGCCGGATCGCGTACATACTCGGCCGCCGGCTTTCCCCGCTCACCGACGCTGACCGGATCTACACAGAAATCGTCCGCGCCGCCGCTCGCGTATCAGGAGCGGAGCTGGCGACGCTCGCGTTGTACGCACCAGAAGAGCGCGCACTGCGGATCGTGAGCACGTTTGGCTATCCGCATGCGATCGTCGAACACCTGCGGCTCGAGCCGGGCGAAGCGCTGATTGGCCGGGTCTACGCGACACGTCAGCCCTTCTTTGCGGGCGCTGGTTCGGGTCCTCAAGCGTTGCCGCTGCGCCCCCGGTATCGCACTGAATCCTGCATTGTCGTCCCTGTGCTGGCGGACGGTCTTAGCCTCGGTGTGATAGGTGTGGCGGATCCTCACGAAGCTGACCAGTTCACACGCGACGATCTCGTTGCCCTGCAGCGGATCATGCCAGTCGCGTCACTGGCGCTCGCGCGTCAGCGCACCTTGCGGGACATGGAACTGCTCGCGATCGCTTCGCGCATCGATCCTGTCACGCGTCTTGCCAACCGTCAGTACCTGATGCCGCGTCTCGAGGCGGAGCTCGAACGCGCGCAGCGCCTGCAGCAGCCGCTCGCGATGATGCTGATCGACGTCGACGACTTCAAACGTGTGAACGATACGTGGGGGCATCTCGAGGGCGACCACCTCCTGCGCGAGATCGGCGCGCTGCTCAGCGACAACGTCCGCCTGTTCGACGTGTGCACGCGGTACGGAGGAGAAGAGTTTGCGGTCTTGATGCCCGGCGCGCACGAAGTGGTGGCTCGGCAGGTCTCCGAACGCGTCCGGCAGAGTGTCGAGGATGCATTCCGCGCAGGCTCCGGGGGGCCGAAAATCACGTTGAGCGCGGGGGTCGCCTTGTATCAACCCGGGGACACGGCCGAACGTTTGATTGGCCGGGCGGACCAGGCCCTGCTCACCGCAAAAGCGCAAGGGAAAAACGCGGTTCGGTTCGCCGGCGGCGGTGAATTGTGAAGCTCTTGACGGGGCGCCCGCCGGCGGGTAACATGACCGCTCCCCGTATCAATTCAGATGATTACGCCGTCAGAGCCTGTCGCGCTTATTGGAGAAAGCGCTTCGATTGAAGCCTTGCGCGGCGAACTGGGCTATGCCGCGCGCTGTGACGCGAAGGTCCTCGTCACGGGCGAAAGCGGCGTCGGCAAGGAAGTGGTCGCACGACTGATTCACGCCGGCAGCAGCCGCAGCCGTTCGTCACTCATCACGGTGAATTGCGCGGCGCTGACCGAGACGCTCCTCGAAACGGAGCTTTTCGGGCATGTGCGGGGCAGTTTCACAGGCGCGTACCGGGATCGGCCCGGCGTACTCGAACAGGCCCACCGGGGCACAGTGTTCATGGACGAAATTGGCGAGACGACCCCGCGCATGCAGGGCCTGCTCCTCCGGTTTCTGGAGACAGGCGAGATCCAGCGCGTGGGTTCGGACCGTCCCGATAATCGCGTTGACGTACGCGTCATCGCGGCGACGAATCGCGATCTGCTCGACAAGGTTCAGGAAAAGACTTTTAGAGAGGACCTGTACTACCGGCTGAACGTCATCCAGATCCATGTGCCGCCCTTGCGCGATCGGATCGACGACGTGCTCCCGTTGCTGACGCGGTTCCTGGAGCAGTTCGCCAGGACCTACCGCGTTCAGGTCCCTTCCGTTTCGCCAGACGCGGCCGGCATCCTGCTGTCGTATTCGTGGCCGGGGAATGTGCGAGAGCTCAAGAACCTTGCGGAACGACTGGTCGTGCGCGATGGATCGCAGACGATCGAACCCAAGGATCTTCCCTCCGAGCTCGCCCGCCGCCGCGCGCGTAATCTGTCGGTCAACGCGGCTGCGCCGGTCTGCAGTCGTGCGGACCAGCTGTTCGATTCGATGGTCGTGCAGCGCGAATCATTCTGGTCCGCGGTCTACCCTCAGTTCATGCAGCGCGATCTGACGCGCGACGACCTGCGCGCCATCGTGGCGAGAGGGCTCGAGCGCACCGCAGGCGACTACCGTGGCCTGATCGGCCTGTTCAACATGCGTGCGGAAGACGTGAAGCGGTTCGTGAGCTTCCTGAAGAAGCATCAGTGCGAGCCGGCCCAGGAAGCGAAAGCGGGGCGCAGCGGGTCTGCCGCGAAGGGCCGGAAGAGTCCTGATCAACGGCCGAACCGCGCGATCGCCTAAGATTCGCCTGTTCGAATCAAATCGAGCAAGGTTGCTGCGGCGACCGGCTTAACCAGGTACTTTCCCCCCAGGTGTTCGGCTTCCGAGCGGAGCACTGGATCGTCGAAACCGGAAAACACGATCAGCTGCGTGTTCCGGTCGACGTCCTTCGCGAGAACAGCCAGCTGCAGGCCGTTGAAGGCGCCAAGCCGCACGTCCGTGATGAGCACATCGAAGTGCTGTTCGCGCAGCCGCCGGCGCGCCTGCTCGAAGCTCGAACAGCCAATGACCTCATATGTCGGATCGTCGCTGAGCGCGCGAAACAGCGCCTCGAGCAACGATTCGTCGTCTTCCACCACCAAGATCTGTCGTGTGGGCCCGCCCGACTGAGCCGTAGAACCGGCGTGTACGAATTCCATCAGAGAATTAAAGTATACATCGTCGATGCTGCTGATTTCGTCGCCGCGGTTCGGCGAACATACCACACCACCCGGGCATCCCGAGCGCCCGGAAAGGGCCGAGGTGTTTGAACAGGTGTCGGACGACTGGCGCGACAAGGATGGACGGGTGGTCGAGCCGCGGCCGGCGACGCGAGAGGAGTTACTGCGCGTGCACGATGCGGCGCACGTGGACGCGATCGCCGCGACCAGCGGCCATGCGGTGATGCTCGATGCGGACACGTTCACCTCGCCGGAGTCGTACGAGATCGCGCTCCTCGCCGCGGGCGCGGCAGTGCAGGCGATGGAACATGCGCTCGACACCGGTGAGATCGCGTTCGCGCTCGTCAGGCCGCCGGGACATCACGCCGAGCGTAACAAGCCAATGGGATTCTGTCTGTTCAACAACATCGCGGTCGCCGCTGCCGCAGCACTCGCGCGCGGACTCTCCCGGGTCGCGATCGTCGATATCGACGTCCACCACGGCAACGGCACCCAGTGGACGTTCTACGACGATCCCCGCGTTCTCTACATCTCGACTCACCAGTTCCCGTTTTATCCCGGCACTGGCACCGCGGACGAGACCGGCATCGGGAAGGGGAAGGGCTTCACGCTGAACGTTCCGCTCGCCGCCGGCGCGACGGATGCGGACTACGCAAAGGCGTATGCCGTGATCGGCGAACGCCTGCACGAATACCATCCCGAGCTATTGCTCGTCTCCGCCGGCTACGACGCGCACACGGACGATCCCCTGGCATCGATGCGCGTGTCGACCGCCGGCTACGCCGCCATCGTGCGCTCGCTCGCGAAGACCGCAGCGTGGATCGGCTGTCCGATGGCGCTGGTCACCGAGGGGGGCTACGATCTCGCAGCGCTGCGCGCGTGCCTGGACGCGAGCCTCGACGTACTCGCACCTGCCTCGCCGAAGCCGCAGGGCGGCGAAGGCGGAGGATATAATTAGAGGATCGTGCCGGAGTACAAGCCGCAGACAATCGAGAAGAAGTGGCAGGAGCGCTGGCGGACGTCGCGCGCGTTCGAGGTCACTGAAGATCCGTCGAAGCCGAAGTTCTATTGCCTCGAGATGTTCGCCTACCCGTCCGGGCACGCGCACGTCGGCCACGTCCGCAACTACATGATCGGCGACGTCGTCGCGCGCATGAAGCGGATGCGCGGCTTCAACGTGCTGCATCCGTTCGGATGGGACGCCTTCGGCCTGCCGGCGGAGAACGCGGCGATCAAGAACGGCACGCATCCCGAGACCTGGACGCTCGAGAACATCGCGCACATGAAGGGGCAGCTGCAGCGCCTGGGCATCAGCTACGCCTGGGAGCGCGAGATCGCCACGTGCCTGCCTGAGTACTACAAGTGGAACCAGTGGCTGTTCCTGAAGATGCTCGAGCGCGGGCTGGCATACCGCAAGCGGTCAAGCGTGAACTGGTGTCCGAGCTGCAACACGGTCCTCGCGAACGAGCAGGTCGTGGACGGCGGCTGCTGGCGGTGCGGCACGCCCGTCATCACGCGCGAACTGGAGCAGTGGTTCTTCAAGATCACGCAGTATGCCGACGAACTGCTGAACGGCATGGGGGAGCTGGAGTCGTGGCCCGAGAAGGTGCTCACGATGCAGCGCAACTGGGTCGGGCGGTCAGAAGGCGCCCGCGTCCGCTTCAAGCTGGACTCCGCCGGGGACATCGAAGTATTTACGACCCGCATCGACACGATCTACGGGGCCAACTTCATCGTCCTGGCGCCCGAGCATCCGCTCGTGCAGCAGTTTGCGGATGCCTCCGCAGACCCGGCAGGATTCCGCGCGAAGGTGGCGAAGTTTACCGCGCAGGATCGATCCGCGCGCATGACCGGCGAGGTCGAGAAGGAAGGCTTCGACACAGGGCGCCAGGCGATCAATCCGTTCACCGGGAAGCCCGTCCCGATCTGGATCGCCAACTTCGTCCTGATCGACTACGGCACGGGCGCGGTCATGGGTGTGCCGGGGCACGATCAGCGCGACCTCGAGTTCGCACGCAAGTACCAGCTGCCGATCACCATCGTCGTGCAGAATCCCGATAATCCTCTGAACGCCGACACGATGGCCGAGGCGCACGCCGGCGAAGGGGCGCTGGTGAACTCCGGCGAGTACAACGGGCTGTCGTGGGAAGAGGCGAACCGGAAGATGACGGCGGAGGCGGAGACGCGCGGCATCGGCCGCGGCACCGTGCAGTACCGCCTGAAAGACTGGGGGATCTCGCGCCAACGCTACTGGGGCACGCCGATCCCGGTGCTGTATTGCGAAAAGGACGGGATGGTCCCGGTGCCCTATGAGCAACTCCCCGTGGTGCTGCCGAAGATCGCGGAGTTCAGCGGACGCGGTGACTCGCCGCTTGGCCAGATCCCGGAGTTCGTGAACGCGACGTGTCCGGCGTGCGGCGGCCCGGCGCGGCGCGAAACGGACACGATGGATACGTTCGTCGATTCGTCGTGGTACTTCTTCCGCTTCTGCGATCCGAAGAACGACCGGCTGCCGTTCGATCCGGACAAGGTGGGCTACTGGGGCCCGGTGGATTTCTACAGCGGCGGGGTCGAGCATGCCATCCTGCACCTGATCTACTCGCGCTTCTTCACCCGTGTGTTCCGCGATCTGGGCATGACATCCCTTGGCGAGCCGTTCGCGCGCCTGCTGACGCAGGGAATGGTGCTGAAGAACGGACAGGTCATGTCGAAGTCGAAAGGCAATGTGGTCGACCCCGACGACATGATCCAGAAGTACGGAGCGGACGCGCTGCGGCTGTACGTCATCTTCGTTGCGCCGCCGGAAAAGGAAATCGAGTGGACCGACGCCGGCCTTGAAGGCAGCTGGCGGTTCCTCGCGCGCGTCTGGCGGCTGGCGGATTCGCTCGCTGAGACGATCGGCGGCGAAGGCATTCCCGAACCGGGCACGCTCGAGCTGAACGACGCCGAGCGGGCGCTCCGCCGGAAGACGCACGAGACGATCCGTCGCGTGACCCTGGATCTCGATCCGCGCGTCCATCTGAACACCGCGGTCTCCGCGATGATGGAACTGGTCAACGAGCTCTACGCATTCTGCGGCGCGAGCCGCTGTCTTCCGATCGGCGAGCAGCCCGAACAGGTGGGAGCGATCGAGCGGCCGGGGACAATCGCCGTCCTGAAGGAGGCGATTGAAGCGCTGGTCCGCATGATTTCGCCGTTCGCCCCGCACATGGCGGAGGAGCTGTGGGAATCACTCGGCCACACGAACGGCGTCGTTGCCGCCGGCTGGCCGAAATATGACGATGCGGTCGCGAAGGCCGAGGAGGTCGTCGTGCCCGTGCAGGTGAACGGCAAGATCCGCGGCCGGCTGACGATCCCGGCGGGAACAAGCGAGGAACAGCTCCGCGAGCTCGCGCTGGCCAATCCGCAGGTGAAGCTGCATCTCGAAGGCAAGCAGGTAAAGAAGCTCGTCGTCGTATCGGGCGGAAAACTCGTCAGCATCGTCGTGGGATGAGAAACATGAAGCACGCGTGTCGCCTCGCGATCGTTATTCTCGCCATGCTCGCGCACAGCGGCTGCGGCTACTCGCTCGCGGGCCGCGGATCGTTCCTCCCCGCTTACATCAAGCGGATCGGCGTGCCGATGTTCACGAACAACACTGCTGTCTTCGATCTCGACCGGCAGGTCACTGAGCGCGTCCGCAGCGAGTTCATCGGCCGCGGCAAGTACACGATCGTCCCGGATGCGACGGGCGTCGACGGTCTGCTCACGGGCGTCATTTCGTCCGTGACGCTGTCGCCCGTGGCGTTCAACACCGCGCAGCAGGCCACGCGTTATGCGCTTACGTTGACCGCGTCCGTCGAATTCAAGGACATGCAGACGAACAAGGTCCTGTGGTCAAACCCGTCGATGCAGTACCGGGAGGAGTTCGCGCTCAACCCGACGAGCGCGCTCGACACCAGCACGTTCCTCGGCCAGGACGTCAACGCCCGCGAGCGCATGGCCAACGAATTCGCGCGCGCGCTCGTGAGCGCGATCCTCGAAGCGTTTTAGAGATATGCCCCCCGTTTCTCCGACGGACGTTCGTACCAAGATCGCGAAGCGCACGCCCGATCCGGTCTACCTTCTGCTTGGAGACGACGATGCGGAGATCTCGCGGCTGGCGGGAGACATCGCGTCAGTCGTCGAGGACGAACTGCGAGTGTTCAATGTCGAGCGGATATATGCGGGCGAGAAGGGAGTGACGGCGGCGTCGATCGTCGAGGCGGCGCGGATGCTGCCGATGATGAGCGATCGACGAGTCGTCGTCGTGCTCCGCGCCGAGAAGCTGCTGAAGCCGAAGCGTCGCGGACGGCAGGCCGTCGAGGAGATCGAGGACGGCGAGGCGGATAGCGAGCCGCCGAGCGACCTGGATGCGCTGACGGAGTACTTGCAGGATCCTTCGCCGACGACGACGCTCGTGCTTGCCACGTCGGATATCGACAAGACCCGTCGCGCCGGCAAGGCGCTGATGAAGCAGGCCACGGTCGTCGAGTGCTGGGGCCTGAAGACGGAGAAGAACCCGCGGTTTACAGATTTCCGGGCCGCCGCGCGAGTGGCGGAGCAGCTCGTACGGAAGGCTGTGGCGGAAGCGGGCCAGCAGATCGACCCGGCGGCGGCGCGCCTCGTCGCCGAACGGGCGGGTGTGGACATCGTCCGCCTGCGCGGCGACATCGAGCGGTTGATGCTCTACGCAGCGGGAAAGCCGAAGATCACGCTCGCGGACGCGCAGGAAGTTGTCAGTGCGGAGGCGGCGCAGGACGACTGGGCGGTGACCAACGCAATTCAGAACAGGAACGCCGGCGAGGCGCTGCGACAGCTCGCGCTGGCGCTGGACGCCGGCGCCGTGCCCTACATGATCCTGGGTCAGCTCGGCTGGTTCGTGCGCGACAAGCTGGGAAACACGGATCCGCGGCGGATCCCTGCCGCCGTGGAGGCGCTGTTCCGCGCGGATCTCGACCTGAAAAGTTCCGGGGGGGACCCGAGGGTCCTGCTGGAGCGGCTCGTCGTCGAACTGTGCGCGTCATCGGGGCGCCGAGTCTGACGGACGCTTGGGCGCCGAAGCGCACGGCGCGAAGGCGCCTTAGGCTGCGGCGCTTCGCTTGCTGACCCGCTTCGCCAGGCGTGACTTGTAGCGCGCGGCGGCGTTGCGGTGAATGACCTTCTTGCCGGCCATCTTGTCGACGAGCGAGATCGTGTTGCGGAGCGCGTCCTTCACTTTCGCCGGATCGCCCGAGTCGATGGCGGAGCGGATGGCGCGAAGAGCGCCGCGGAGACGGGCACGGTACTGACGGTTCGCCTCGCGCTTGACGAGACTCTGACGGTGCGCTTTGACTGCGGATTCGTGGCTAGCCATAAACCACTGATTCTAGCACACTAACCTCAGCTGCGACCCTTCATCTTGCGTATTTCCCGGCGCTCCCGTTTGTCCGGCGTCCCCGCGCCCGGTCGTCTGAACGGCGTCGCGAGGCGCGCCATGTTCCGCAGCTCGATCTCCTCCGGGCTGGGTTTCGGCGTGACGTCCTCGTAGAGCAACCGGGCCTCCGCCTTCGGCAGGTGCTTTTCGGCGAGCGCGCGGACGATCACCTTCTGGTGGCGGCCAAAGCCGCGCGAGATCTCGATCTCGTCCCCTTCCCTGATATCGCGGTGAGGCTTGACGCCCTGACCGTTGACGTCCACCTTCCCGCCTTCGCAGGCCTTCTTCGCCTCTGAGCGGGTCTTGAACAGGCAAGCCACGTCGAGCCACACATCGAGCCGCACAACCGCATCATACGGAAAACGGGGACAGTCCCCATTTCCACGATCCTGAAAACGGGGACAGTCCCCGTTTCCATGATCCTGAGAAAAATGGCCGTATTTGCTGATCGCGGAAAACGGGGACAGTCCCCGTTTTTCCGCGTTGGAAACGGGGACTGTCCCCGTTTTGTCAGTCCTGCCGCAGCGCGCCATCTGGCGCAGCTCGATCTCCTCCGGACTCGCCTTCGGCGTCACGTCCTCGTAAAGCAGCCTGGCCTCCGTCTTCGGCATGTGCTTCTCGGCGAGGCCGCGGACGATGACCTTCTGGTGCCGTCCGAACCCGCGCGAGATCTCGATCTCGTCTCCTTCCGTGACGTCGCGGTGGGGTTTGACGCCTTGCCCGTTGACATCGACCTTGCCCCCTGCGCAGGCCTTTTTCGCCTCCGAGCGCGTCTTGAACAGGCACGCGACGTCCAGCCAGACATCCAACCGCATTCGTTGATCTTAATCCGCTGTGGTTCCGCCTAAAGGCGGAAGCTACAGGTTGGAAGAACTCACTCGACGCGCAGCGCGCGGATGGGATCCAGTCGGGCCGCACGCCGCGCAGGGATCCATGTAGCGGCCAGAGCGATGGCGGACAGGAGGACCGCGACTCCTGTATAGGTCAGCGGATCGTGGGCCGTCACGCCGCGCAGGAAGCCGGCGGCGAAGCGGCCGCCTGCCAGCGCCAGTGCGACTCCTGCGGCGATGCCAAGACCGACCGGCGTAGCTCCCTGCCGCAGCACCAGCGCGCGGATGTGCGCCCGATCCGCGCCGAGCGCAATGCGCACGCCGATTTCGCGCGTGCGCAGCGCCGCGACGTAAGCGGCGACGCCGTAGATGCCGATTGACGCCAGCGTCAACGCAAGCGCCGCGAACGCGGCGAAGAACGCCGCCCCCATCCGCTGCGGCATGACGAGTCGGCGCACCTGCCACTCGAACGTCGTCACCGCCGAGAGCGGTGCGGCGGGGTCGGTCGCGCGCAGCTGATCCCGGAGCGCCGGCACGAGCGCGCGCACATCGCCCGACGTCCGCACCAGCAGCGTGCCGCGATCCATCGCGAACGGTCCGGTCGGCTGCGCGAACGGCGTGTAGAGAAACGGCTCCGGCTTCTCGTCGAGCGATCGAATCTTTGTGTCCTCGACCACGCCGACGATGTCGATGACGTTCTTGTCGTCCGCCATGATACGGCCGGCGAGCGGATCCCGGCCGCTCCAGAAGCGGCGGGCGGCGGACTCGTTGATGATGCCGACGAGCGGAGATCCGGTCTTGTCGTTCGCTGTGAATAGGCGGCCGCGCAGCAGCCGGATGCCGGCGGCGGCGAAGTACTCGGGACCGACGTTGGCGACGTAGACGTGGCTGTCGTCGCCCGGCTTCGTCGGATAGCCGTCGATCGCGGCACTCATCGACATCGACCCGTTGATCGGCAGCATGTTGGTCCACGCGGCGGCGGTCACGCCTGGAATGGCGTGGACCTTTACGAGCGCGGCGTCGAAGAACTCGCGCGCTCGCGGCTTGTCGAAGCCCTTTGCCGCGGGCGTCAGCGTCGTCGTCGCGACACCCGCGGGGTTGAAACCGAGCGGGACCCGGAGCGCCGCCGCGAAGCTCTGGAGGAACAGCGCCGTTCCGGTCAGCAGCACGAGGCTGAGCGCGATCTGAACGGCGACCAGCGCCGACCGCACGCCGCTGCGCGGACTGACGCGCGACGCTCCGCGCAGCGTCGCGAGCGAGCTGACGCGGGCCGCCTGGAAAGCGGGCAGCAGTCCGGACAGCACCACGGTCGCGGCCGCGATCACCATGGCGACGGCGAGGGCGTGGCGATCGACGGCGAGCGGCAGCTCCTGAATGTCGATCCCGCCGGGCAGCTGGAACCGCGCCATCAGGCGGAGCGACACCGACGCGACGATCAGGCCGAGCGCGCAGCCGAGCACGGCGAGGACGACGTTTTCAGTGAGTACCTGGCGGAAGATCCGTGCCGGTCCCGCACCGATCGCGAGCCTGACCGCAATCTCGCGCTGGCGCGCCGCCGCCCGCGCGAGCTGGAGGTTCGCGACGTTGGCGCAGCCGATGAACAGCGTCAGCATGACGACGCCGGCGAGCAGCCCGACGAAGGTGTAAATGCTGCCGGCGCCAGGCGCGCCAATCAGGCGCGACCGCATCGACTCCATCTCGAGGCGGTCGCGTCCCGATCCTGCGCGCGGGTGTTGTCCCGCGTACATCGCGTCCATGGCGTCCGCGGCGGCGGCAGACGATACGCCCGCGCGCAGGCGGCCGACGGCGTTGAGCCACGAGAAGCCGCGGTTCTCCAGCGCACCGGGCGTGCTCCACGGAGTCGGCATCAGGCGTGCCGTGGCGGCGAGCGGCAGATACAGTTTCGCCGGCCGCGTCAGTGACGTGCCGCGGAAGCCGTCCTCCGCGATGCCGACAATGGTCGCCGGCGCGCCGTTGACATGAATCGTCATGCCGACTGCCGCCGGATCGCCGTGCAGATTTGTCTTCCACCAGTCGCGGTCCACGACGGCCGCGAGCTCAGCGCGTCCGTCGTCGTCTGCGACGCCCAGCAGCCGTCCGGCAGACGCACCGACGCCCAGCACGCTGAAGTAATTCGGCGAGACCATGGCCGCGTCGATCGGCTCCGCGATGCCGTCGACCGTGACCGTGACACGCATCATCGCATTTGCCGCGACGCCGGTGAAGAGATCGGTACGCGTAGCCCATTCACGGTAGTCCGGCAGAGAGGCGGACCACTTGAACGACACGAGCCGATCGAGCTGGGGCACGCGCAGCGGACGAATCACGGTTGCGTCGGCCAGCGTGAAGATGGCGGTGTTTGCGCCGATGCCGAGCGCCAGCGTGAGAATGGCCGGAAGAGCAAATCCCGGGCTGCGCCAGAGCAGCCGCACGGCGTAGGCGATGTCTCGGCCGATGCCAGTCATTGAAAATCCTTTCACAAGCGCGAGCCATTCGCAGGGAATGCTGATTGCGAGATCGCCGAGCAGGCGCGCCGCCGCACGCGCGCCATCGCGAGCGATGGAAGTACGGGCGAACTGCCGCATCTCGGTCGCGTGTTGACGGCGCAGAGCGGGCGGGTAGCAATAAAGCAGCGTCCCGTAGAGCCGTTCGAGGAATCGTTTCATCGCGCGCGAACCCGCTTCGCGCGCGCCGCGCTGACGAGCGCGGACATGCGTTGTGTTTCCGCCTCGAGGACGGCGCGTCCAAGCGATGTCGCGCGGTAGTAGCGGCGCCGCTCGTCGTCCAGCGCGGGGTCGGGCCGTTCGTCGGTCTCCGCCAGGAGTCCGCTCGCCATCATGCGCTTGACGGTGCCGTAGAGTGTTCCCGGACCCATGCGAACCGCGCCGCTCGTGATGCGCTCGACCTCCTGCATGATCGCGTAGCCATGCCGATCCTCGTCGGCGACAGCCAGCAGGATGTGCGCGATCGCGGGCGTCAGCGGGAGGAAGTCGTCAGGTTCCGGGCGTTTTCGCATATATCCGTCACGGATATAGCATAAGACGGAAAAAACGCAAAGGGTTTGGAAGCTTCTTACTGCTTGTCTGTGTAGCGGACGACTTCGCGGCCGTCGACGATCTTCACTGTGCGGACGATCTGGTGCGCGGCGGCAGCGCCTGTAGGACCGGCGTTAGCACGGATTTTCGAGACGTAGTTGCGCGTTTCCTTGTACGGCGGCACGGCGTTGCCGTACTTCTCGACCGCTTTCGGACCCGCGTTGTAGGCGGCCAGCGCGAGCGAAATGTCGTTGCCGAACCGGGTCAGCAGGCTCTTCAGATATGCCACGCCCGCGCGGATGTTCTGCGCGGGATCGTAGGCATTCGTCACCTGGTATTCCGCGGCGGTCGATGGCATCAACTGCATCAGTCCCATCGCCCCCTTGGGCGATCGCGCACGCGGGTTGAACGCAGATTCCGCCTGGATCACGGCGCGCACGAAATCGGGCTGCAGCGAATGCCGCGACGAGTGCTCGACGATCAGGTCGTCGTACTCGCTGATGCGACGCGTGCCGGCAACCGGACGCGCGACCCCGAACCCGCTGCCGACATACGCGACAGAGTAGGTCCTGGCTGACGGATCCTGAGGTCTGTCAGAGATGATCATGCGCCCCGCGGCATCCCGCCACGAGTACAGCTGCGCGTGCGCGAGCGAGGGCGTCAGCACGCAGAGCGCGGCGGCGATAAGGGTGTTTCGAAGCATATTCCCGTTTGAGCTCAACAGTTTAGCGTGGATCCGACCCCCTGCACAAGGCAAGGGACCTGCCGCGTTCTATCAAGCACTTACGGGGAGTTTATCGGTCCAGGCGTCCCGATTCTGCACACACGGCTTACAGAAGCGAGCCCACCACGTCCGGCGCCCTTCGAATCAGCTCGTCGATCTTCGACGGGTCCTTTCCGCCGGCCTCCGCAAAGTCGGGGCGTCCGCCGCCGCCGCCGCCGACGATGGGAGCGAGTTCCTTGACGACGCGTCCGGCCTGGATGCGTCCGGTCAGATCCTTCGTCACGGAAACGACGAGTCCCACCTTGCCCTCGTTCTCCGACGCGAGCACGACGATACCGCTGCCGAGGCGATCGCGAAGCGAGTCGGACAGTCCGCGGAGCGCCCCCTTTTCGAGGCCGTTCACGCGCCGCGCGACGACCTTCACGCCTTTCACTTCGCGCGTGTCGTCCTGCGCGCCGCCGTCGGCGCGCGAGCCGCCGCCGAGCGCCGCCTTCATCTTCAGTTGCTCGACCTCGCGCGTCAGCCGTTTCACGTCCGCCTGCAGGCGCTGCACGATATCCAGCGCCTGGTCGGCCGACGTATTGAGCGCCGCGAGAACGCGCTCGAGTGATTGCTGCTGCTGTTGATAGTGCGCGACCGCGCCCGCTCCTGTGAGTGCTTCCACGCGACGGACGCCCGCCGCGACGCCGCTTTCCTGCGTGATGACGAAAAACCCGATATCGCCGGTCTCGCGCACGTGCGTCCCGCCGCACAGTTCCTTGCTGAACGCGCCGTCGCCGATCGAGACGACGCGCACACGATCGCCGTACTTCTCGCCGAACAGCGCCATCGCGCCCGACGCCATTGCTTCTTCCGTCGAGCGGACGTCCGTCTGGACTGGCGCGTTGCGATAGATGTGCTCGTTCACGATCCGCTCGATTTCGTCGAGCTGCTCGCGCGGGATCGGCTGGAAGTGGACGAAGTCGAAACGCAGCCGGTCGGGTGCGACGAGCGAACCCGCCTGCTTCACGTGCGGTCCGAGCACCTTCCTGAGCGCCGCGTGCAGCAGGTGCGTCGCCGTGTGGTTGCGCCGCGTCGCATCGCGCACATCGTCGTCCACCACGGCAGACACGAGGTCGCGCGGCTTGATCGCGCCGCGCGCCATCGTAACGCGATGCGCGCGCGGACCACCAGCCGCCAGTCGAATCAAGCCGTTCACCTGCGCCGTGGCGCCTGTCGCTTCGTTCGCGATCGTTCCGCGGTCGGATACTTGTCCGCCGGATTCCACATAGAACGGCGTGCGTTCCAGCACCACGAAGCCGGACTGTCCCTGCTTCAACTCGGCGGTCTGACGGCGTTCTGCGTCGAACACCGCGACGACAGGCACACCTTTCAGCAAGGTTTGAGAGTACCCCTCGAACTGGTCGCCCGCGGCAAGCGCCGTCGCGCGATCCTTATCGGAGGTAAACGCGAACTCCTGCGTCTTCTTCGCTTCGAACGAGCTGCCGGCGCGCGCGCGCTCGCGCTGACCCTCCATCGCGGTCTCGTATCCTTCGCGGTCGATCGACAGGCCACGCTGACTGGCGATGTCTTCCATGAAATCCAGCGGCACGCCGAGCGAGTCGTAAAGCCGGAACGCCTCGTCACCCGGCAGCACTTTGGTACTGCCGGCCACGCGATCGAGCGCCTCTTCGAGCCGGGGAAGTCCCGCAGTCAGGACGGCATCGAACCGATCCTCTTCCGCCAGCACGACCTGCACGACGGCGTCGAGGTTCCGGCGCAGCTCGGGATAGGTGTGCCCCATCTCGGCGACGAGCACGTCCACCAGGCTGTGCAGGAACGGCTGCGTGAATCCGAGTTTCTTCCCGTGGCGCATCGCGCGCCGCATGATCTTCCGCAGCACGTACCCGCGCCACTCGTTGGATGGGACGACGCCGTCCGCGATGAGGAAGGTCATCGCGCGGAGATGATCGGCGATCACCCGCATCGAGACGTCCGATGGATCGTCGAGCGTCGCGCGATATTTCTTCCCGACGCGATCCCCGACCGCCTTCAGGATCGGCGTGAAGAGATCCGTGTCGTAGTTCGAGATCTTTCCCTGGATCACCGCCGTGATCCGCTCGAGCCCCATCCCCGTGTCGATCGAGGGCGCTGGCAGCGGGTTCAGCGTGCCGTCGGCCTGCCGGTCGAACTCCATGAACACATTGTTCCAGATCTCGACAAATCGATCGCAGCTGCAGTCGATCCCCAGGCACTTGCTGCCCGCCGTTTCGCGCTCGCAGGGGATGTCATTGCCGCGGAAATAATGGATCTCGGAGCATCGGCCGCAGGGGCCGGTGTCGCCCATCTGCCAGAAGTTCTCCGCGAGACCCAGCTCCGTGATGCGGTCAGCGGGAACCAGGCGCTTCCAGATCTCGAACGCCTCGTCGTCACGCGGGATCCCCGCCTCCCCCTTGAAGATTGTCGGGAACAGCCGGTCGGGCGACAGCTTCCATACGGTCGTCAGCAGCTCCCACGCGAACGGGATCGCGTCCTTCTTGAAGTAGTCGCCGAAGGAGAAGTTGCCGAGCATCTCGAAGAAGGTGTGGTGCCGCAGCGATGGCCCCACGTTGTCGAGATCGTTGTGCTTGCCGCTCACGCGCATGCACTTCTGGGACGTCGTCGCGCGGGTGTACGGGCGCTTCTCTTTTCCGAGGAACACGTCCTTGAACTGGTTCATCCCGGCGTTCGTGAAGAGCAGCGTCGGGTCGTCGCCGGGCACGAGCGACGAGCTCGCCACGATCGCATGGCCGTTCTTCTCGAAGTATTTGAGGAAAGAGGCGCGAATTTCCCGCGAGTCCATCCGGCTATTCTAGCGGATCGACCCCTTTGCGATGGGAGCGCAGGGCAGCGCTGACGGCCGCCGGGGAGAAACCCTGGCGCATGAGGAACTGGTAGACGCGCGCATACTCGGCCTGCGAGGAAATCTTCGGCTTGCCGCGGAGCTTCTTCTGGAGGGCTTTGGTAATCAGCGCGCGCTCGTCGGTCTCGCCGAACGCCGCCGCGAGCGCCTCTCCGGCAACGTCCTTCTCGATGCCCATTTCCTGCAGCTCGCGCTGGATGCGCAGGCGTCCGCGTCCTTTGATCTTCACCGCCGTCCGCACGTACGCCGCGGCGACACGCGCATCGTCCAGCGCGCGGTTCTCGAGGAGAAGGTCGACGGCGCGATCGATGTCTTCCTCGGAGTGCTCGCGATCGCGCAGCCGCTCACGGACCTGCTTGACGGACAGCTCACGCCGTCCGAGCAGGAGCAGCGCGTCAACATAGGCGGTGCGTTGCGGCATGAGCTTCAAAAGGGGAGAGACGGTTACCACGGAGTCGCAGAGAAGTCAGAGGACCCGCAGAGATCAAAACATTTTATGTCTCTGTCCGTCCTCCGCGTCTCTGAGCCTCTGTGGTTAACGTCTTCTCTGCGTCCTATCTGCCGCCGAAGCGTTCGATCGTCGGAATGCCTGGTTTGGCCGGCGCCTTGGCGGCGGGCGCCGCGCCGGGCTTGGCGGGGCTGGCGAGCTTCGACGCCATCTCGTCGCGCGCCATGTCCGCGGTCGTCGAGATGCCGGAGACCTTGAGCTTGAAATCGTCCACGTTGGACGCCCAGCGCAGCGCCTCTTCGAGCGTCACCAGTCCCTGCGAATAGAGACCGAAGATCGCCTGATCGAACGTCTGCATGCCGTACTGGGACGTGCCGGACGCGATCGCGCTGTTGATCATCGACGTCTTGTCCTTGTCGATGATGCACTCGCGGATGAACGCCGTCGTCGTCATGACCTCGACCGCCGCGGCGCGGCCCATGCCGTCGGCTCTGGGGAGCAGGCGCTGTGAGATCGCCGCCTTCAACACCGCCGCGAGCTGGATCCGGACCTGGCGCTGCTGGTGCGGCGGGAACACCGCGATGATGCGGTTGATCGTCTCGGTCGCGTCGAGCGTGTGCAGCGTCGAGAACACGAGGTGCCCCGTTTCCGCCGCGTGCAGCGCGGTTTCGACGGTCTCGAAGTCGCGCATTTCGCCGACGAGGATGACGTCGGGATCCTGGCGCAGCGCCGATCGCAACGCACCGGAGAACGACTTCGTATCGACCTCCACTTCGCGCTGATTGACGATCGATTTCTTGTCGCGGTGAAGGAACTCGATCGGGTCCTCGACCGTCATGATGTGCTCGGTGCGATGGGTGTTGATGTAGTCGATCATCGCCGCGAGCGTGGTCGACTTGCCCGAACCTGTGGTGCCGGTGCAGAGGATCAGTCCGCGGCGCTCTTCGGCGATCTTCTCCAGCACGACCGGGAGCATCAGCTCGCGGATGGACAGGATCTTGACCGGGATGACGCGCAGCACCATGCCCACCGTCCCGCGCTGCTGAAAGATGTTGCAGCGGAAGCGGCCGAGGCCGGGGACGGAGTAGGCGATGTCGATTTCGTAGTTGTTTTTGAACTTTTCCTTCTGCCGCGAGGACATGATCGAGAAGGCCATCGCGATCGTGTCTTCCTGCATCAGCCGCTTGAGCTCAACGAGCGGAGTCAGCTCGCCATCCACCCGGATGACGGGGTGCGAGCCGACCTTGATGTGGAGGTCGGACGCACGCCTCTCAGCGGCAATTTTCAGCAAGTCGTTGATGTGCACGGGTTCACCTCTTTGGGATTAACGGATTATTGTACAGCGAAATGGATCACACCGATCTCTCGCTGTCATACGCACTTAGGGCTCCAAAAGGCACTGCTGAGTCCGATCCGTTGCCGCTCGTATTCATGCTGCATGGCCGAGGAGCGGATGCGAATGATCTGGCGGATCTGGCGCCGATGATGGGCACTGGCTACCGCTTTGTCTTTCCAAATGCCCCCCAGCCTTTCGAAGCAGCTCCAGGTTTCACGTTCGGCTACACGTGGTTCGACGGATGGCCGGCGGAGCCGAATTCAGTTAAAAAGTCACGAAATCTATTGCTTCAATTTATAGACGAAATTATCGAACGTTACGCCACGCCTCCTGGCAAGGTCATCCTCAGCGGTTTCTCACAGGGGGGATTGATGTCGCTCGACGCCGGCTTTCGCACCAAGCAGAAGCTCGCTGGGATCGTGGTGATGAGCGGCGCCGTCTATGAAGCCGATCCGCCCAACTTTTCGCCGAAGATTCCAGTATTGATCGTACATGGAAGCGACGACGATGTGATCCCCGTCCTTGCCGCGCGCCGCGCCAGGCGCATTTTGGAGGATCACGGGATCGAGCCGGAATATCAAGAGTTCCCGATGGGACACTTTGTGACGCCCGATTCGATCGCCGTCGTAGCGGATTTCATGCGCCGCTGTTTTTCATGAGAAATCTTCAATAACTGTGATTTACTACTCCTCTCGCCAAACGGACCCAGGCCCCGGTAGTCCACAAACGGAGGCGTTGCACCATGGAGATTCGACCCCGTCGTACGGTGCTTCGGCGCGCATTCCTAGCCGGTCTAATTATTTGCTGCGTGCCGATCGTGCTCGCGGTGATCACGCCCAATCCGGCAACTGTGAGCGGTTTTCCCGGGCAGACCACGCCATC
>WNGB01007866.1_pt1 | contig 29032 bp, 20 predicted proteins | sample 5400681 | NCBI WGS metagenome assembly WNGB01 (sample SAMN13153367, study PRJNA577476) | soil metagenome | isolation source: 115 cm soil or saprolite under grassland replicate 2 | place: USA:California | collected 2016-06-15
GTCGTGCGGAGCCGCCGCTCCTCGTCGTACAGGCGCTGGAGCTCGGCGGCCATCCGCTCGCTCTCCTGCCGGAGACTGGATCGCTCGCCGTTCGCGGCGTGGAAGCGCTCCTCCCAGGTGAACCGCTCCCGGGCCAGGGCCTGGTGGGCGACCGCGAGGGATTCCAGCTCGGCCCGTTGCGCGGCCAAGGCGTCACCGAGGGCAGCCAGCTCGCGGCGGGCGCTCGCTCCGCTCTCCCGCTCGTCGACGATCTCGGAGCGCAGCGTGTCCACCGCCCGCGCCAGGATGTCCGGACGGAGCCGGTCCGCGTACCGGGTGAGCACCCGCGCCTTGACCTCCAGAAAATCCCCTCTCTCCCGCGGGCGCTCGCCGAAGATGTGGTGAGCGCCGCCGCGGAAATGGCGGTACTCGCAGGTGACCCGGGCCAAGTGGTGGAACGGAGTGATGGCCGCGAGGCGGATCAGGAAGTCCCAGTCCTCGAAGAACGGCAGCGAGCTGTCGAACGGTCCGGCCTGCGCGAAGAGACCGCGCTCGATGAGCAGGGTGTTGAACGGGATGTAGTTGTCGACCAGGAGGACGTCTGGATCGAAGTCGCGGCTGTAGGGGAGGCGCCGCTCGCGGCAGATCCATCCGTCCGATTCGAGCTCGTAGACCGCCACCGCGGCATCCGTATAGGCCACGCGCACTCCGGCCGCCTGGACCAGCCCGGCCAGAGTCGCCAGATGCTCGGGCGCAGCCAGGTCGTCGTCGTCCAGGAAGGCCACGAAGTCGCCGCTCGCGGCCGTCACGCCGGCCTGCGCCGCGGCGGCGCGCCCGCGACTCTCCGCCAGATCGATGCGCACCATGGGGAGCGGGTAGTCCGGCGGCACGGGCGGCGGGGTGCCCCCGTCGTTGACCAGCACCACCTCGGCGCGGCGGTACTCCCCCTCCGCCAGGCTCGCCAGGGCCTCGGCGAGGAGCTCCGGCCGGTCGCGGGTGCGGACGATCACCGAGATGCGCGGCCCCTCCTCGACCGTCCCGATTGCCGGGAGCCCGCCGAGATGGCGCACGAGCTGCGCCGGGCTGCGCGTGGTGAAGTCCTCGACGCGCAGGCGGCGATAGGCCTCGGCCAGCTCGACCTGGGGGCCGAGGCTCAGGGTCCGGAAGCGGCGCAGACCGAGCCCGGCGCTCAGATACGGATGGCGCTCCTCCTGGCTGGCATAGAGAGCCATGGCGGCCTCGATCCGCTCCCGCTCGGCCGTGACATTCACGAGGAGATCGGGATGGCAGGGATGGTTGACCTCGTAGAGGAGCACGCGCAGATCGCGCAGGGGAGCGTCCGCGGTCCGCGCCGGCTCGCGCAGCGGCGCGAGCAGCCGGTGGACGGCGGCGAAGGCGGCGCGGTGGTCGGAGGTGATCTCCAGCGGCGAGGGGACGAGGAGGATCTCGGGGCGTTGCGCAAAGATGGCGCGGCGGATCCCCTCGACGGCCGCATCCAGGTGCTGATCGAGGGCTCCATCGGGAATCTGCAGGACGTCCAGACCGGCGGCGCCCAGAGCGGCAATGGCCCGGTCCGCCTCCTCGCAGCGGCGCGCCCGGTAGGCTTCACGGTCGCCGATCGCTTCAGTACCTCCCCTGCCGTCGGTCAGGAAGAGGACGCGCACCGTTGCGCCGGTCGCTGCCAGCTGGGCGAGGAGCCCGCCGCAGCCGAGGACCTCGTCGTCGAAGTGCGGAGCGAGCACCAGGGCGCTCGCCGCGCGCACCCGCTCGGTCCAGCCGGGGGGTCCCCCACGGGAAGACTGATCGCGGTCTCGTCTCACTGGATGTATCCCAGACTGCGCAGGCGCTTCTCGGTCTCGGGATTGGCCGCGGCCTGCCGCTTCACGATGCCCGTCCGGTCGTGCAACCAGAGCCGTGCGCCGGCCGGCTCCACGTCCATGACATGCCCGAAGCCGCCGTCGATCCGCACCCCCTTGCCGCCCGGCGCCATGGTCAGCTCGAAACGGAGCCGGTTGCCGGCGAGCTCGACGTGATCCTCCGGACCGAGGAAGTAGGGGCTCCAGCCGCGCGGCGGACGCTCGAACGTGATGCTACCACTCAGATGCGAGCCCGCCGGCAACCCCTCCGGCAACAGCCAGAGCCCGGGCAGCTCCCGGCCGAGCTGGCCGTGGATCAACGGCGCCAGGCGATCCACTCCCTGGGGATCGGTCTCCACCAGATCCTGATGCTCGCCCGGGTCCTTCGCGAGGTCGTAGAGCTCGGTGCGCCGCAGCCGGCCGAGGTCCTTGCGCCAGAGGTACTCCTGGAGGGAGTCGGCGGGGCGGAACGGCTCCTCGCGGTTGAACAGGACCAGCTTGCGGCCGTCGAGCACGGCGGCGGCGCGCAGCGGTCCCCCGGAGAGCCCCTCGGCGAAGGCGGCACGGCGCGGCAGCTCGCCCTTGCCGGTGAGCGCGGGCAGGAGATCGATCCCCTCCAGGCCGGGGTCCGCCTTCCCCCCGGCCGCATCGAGCAGGGTCGGCACGAGATCCAGAAGGCGCACGGTCCCGGCGAGGCGCGTGCCGGCTTTGATCCGGCCGTTCCAGCGGAAGATCAGGGGGACGTGGATCTGCTCCTCGTAGAGCGTCTGTCCATGCTTCCAGCCGCCGTGATCGTGCAGCTCCTCGCCGTGGTCGGCGGTCAGCACGATCAGGGTGTTCGCGAGGACGTCGGGATCGAGCGCCGCGAGCAGCGCGCCGATGTGGCGGTCCACATAGCGGATCTCGCCGTCGTAGAGCGCCTGGATGTAGGGGATGTCGCGCTCCGGATCTTTCAGCTCCAGACGGCCGTTGTAGATCCCGTGGATCCAGCTGCCGGCCACCGGTCCGGTATAGCCCGGCATGAAGAAGGCCCGGCCGTTGATCATGTCCGGGTTCTCGTACGGATCGTGGGGGTCGATGTAGTGGACGTAGGCGAAGAACGGCCGGCGCTGGAAAGCGCGCAGCCAGGGCAGGGCGTGGCGGTTGACGTCCTCGGCATGGTGGCCGAGCCACTCGACGTCGGCCGGTGGCGCATAGTAGGTGCGGAAGCCCCGCCCGAAGCCGGCCCCCGCGTGGAGCGTCGGATTGCCCACGAAGCCGCCCGTGTGGTACCCGAGATCGCTCATCCGTTCGGCGAGCGGCTTGGCCGTGTCCGGAATGCCAAAGGAGGTGAGATCGGAGCCCAGGAGCTCCCCGGGCTGGCGGCCGGTCATGAACGAGATGACCGACGGGAGGGTCCACGGAGCCTGGCTGTAGGCGTCTTCCATCACCAGCCCCGGATCGGCGAGCCAGCGCTTGATCTCCGGGCTCGTGTCGTGCCGGGTGTAGCCGTAGGGCCCGAGGTGGTCGTGCCGCAGGGTGTCCACCAGGATGAAGAGGATGTTCGGCTGCCGCTCCGCGGTCCGCTCGGGCTTGCCGGAGACAAGGACCGGCCCCCAGGCCACGACGTTGTCGTCGCGGTGGGCCGCGGGAATGCCGTCCAGAGTGGCGGCCAGCTCCAGCGTCATCTCCCGGCCGGCGAAGCGGGAGAGGTCCACCTCCAGGTCGAGCCAGCGCGGGCTCGTGCGCTCGGTCGTCGAGGCCACCTCCAGGATCTCGCGGGTGCGGCCCTCGCGCGCGGAGACGGTGACCCGCAGCGCGCGGATGAACTTCCAGCCGATCGGGAAGGTCTGCACTCCGGCGTTCAGCCGGGCTCCCGGCGGAATGCGTCCGCGCCAGTGCCACGGGGCCGTCGTAGTGAGCACCACCGGCCGTTCCTCGTGATCGATCTCCAGATTGCGCACCTCGGGAGCCCGCGGGAACGACAGCCCGTCAGGGATGTCGTCCGCGGCGACCGCGTACTTCTTGTCCACGACGAGCGGCAGGAGATGGAAGCCCTCCTGCGTCCGGCCACAGGCGGCCAGCGCGACCGCAGCCAGGACGAGCACCGCGAGCTGCGGGCGGCTCAACCGCGGCTTCTCCAGGAGCGCAGCCGCAGGGACAGGACGTCCCAGAGCATGCGCAGCGAGTCGGTCAGTGGATTGACCTTGGACGAGGGCGAGTCCGACCAGCTCACTCCTACCTCGACCACGCGGTAGCCGTGGCGGCGCGCGAGCCAGACGAGCTCGACGTCGTAGGCGAAGCGCTCGATCGTCAGCTCGGCGAACAGGCGGCGCGCCACGTCCCCGGCCAGGAGCTTGAAGCCGCACTGGGTGTCGCGCAGCCCGCGAATTCCCAGGATCCGGATGATCAGGTTGAAGGTCCGCCCCATGATCTCGCGATAGAAGGGCTGGCGTTGCGCGACCTCGGAGCCCGCGACCGAGCGGCTCCCCAGGACCAGCGGGGCCTCCGCCAGGTGAGGGCGCAGCTTCGCGAGCTCCTCGATGGGCGTCGACAGGTCGGCATCCACCAGCAGGACCTCGCGCCCTTGGCTCGCCAGCACGCCGGCCTTGATCACGGCCCCCTTGCCCCGGTTCACCTCCTGGCGCAGGACGCGGACCCCTTCCGCCGTATACCCCTGCGCCACCTCAGCGGTGGCGTCCGTGCTGCCGTCGTCGACCACCAACACCTCGTAGCTCTCCCCCTGCCGGCGGAGATAGGCCACGATCCGCTGCAGGCTCGGTCCGAGCCGGAGCGCCTCGTTGTAGGCGGGGATGACGACGGAGAGGTCCATAGGGAGCGCAGCGGCGCGGATTATATATGTGGGTCCTTCCCGGCCATAGAATGGTACGACTTCGCCCGGATTCTTGCCTTTGTACGAGCCAGACGCCGCTTCCGCCCTCTCCCCCCTGCGCGCCCTCCTGCCGGAGGCCGGCGCGCGCCTCCTCGTCGGGGGCTCCGCGGAGACCGCGGCGGCCCTCGGCGCGGACCTCTGCCCGGTGGAGCGCCTCGCCGAGCGGGAGGCGGGGAGCTTCGCCGCCGCCGTCCTCTTGGAGGGGCTGGAAGAGGCGGACCGCTCCCTGCTCGCGGATCTCCGACGGCTCCTGGCGGACAAGGGACGCCTGCTGATCGCCCGGCAGCGCTCCACCCCCCAGGAGCTGACGGTTGCGCTGTCCGAGGCCGGATTCGTGATCGTGAAGGCGGACGAGGACATCATCCAGGCGCGCAAGGAGCCGTTCTTCGTCCGCGAGTATCGGGAAGGCGACGAGGAGCAGATCCTCCCTCTCTTCCGGCGCAGCTTCTTCGTGGAACGCAGCCCCGCGCGCTTCCGCTGGGAGTACCTGGAGAACCCCTATGGCAACCGGATGATCAGCGAGGCGTTCGCCGAGGATGGCCGGCTGGTGGCCCACTACGCCGGCTATCCGGTGCGCTTCTACAGCGAGCTCCGGGGAGAGCCGCGGACGCTCCCCGCTCTCCAGGTGGGCGACACGATGACCGAGCCGGCCGTCCGTCACGTGGGGCGGGGGCCGACGAGCCTCCTTGGCCGCACGGTCCGCCACTACTACGCCCGCTTCTGCGAAGGAAGGGTGGCCTTCAACTACGGCGTGAATACCGGGAACATCCAGCGCTTCTCGATGAGCTTCGTGGGAGCCCGCCGCCTGGAGGACCTGCCCTACCACGTGCGCGACGCGCGGGAGCCCTTGGCGGTCCCCCGTTCCTGGCGGACGAGGCTCGCCGGCTACCGGGTCGAAAGGTTCACCCACTTCGACGAGCGCTGGGACGACCTCTTCGGCCGGGCGCGCGGCGCCTACCGGCTGCTCGTCGAGCGCGACGCCCGGTATCTCGAGTGGCGCTACGCCCGCTGTCCGGACACCGAGTACTTCCTCTGGGCCATCTTCCGCCGGCGGCACCTCGTGGGCTGGAGCGTCTTCCGCCATCGCGGGGAGCGCGGTGAGCGCCTGGCCTGGGGGGACGCCCTCTTCGATCCCCGCTACCCGGGAGCCCTGCCGCTCCTCCTTGCCAAGGTCCTCGCCGCGCCCGAGCACAAGAACGTCGAGCAGGTGGAAACCTGGCTCACCAGCCGCCCCGCCTGGTGGAGCGAGCGCGTCCGCGCCCTCGGCTTCGCGAGCCGTCCCGAGCCCCAGGACCTGGGCTTCGTGTACGTCCCCTTCGAGGTGGACCCGGAAGAGGACTTCCGGGAAGCGCTGTACTACACGATGGGGGACAGCGATCTGTTCTGAGCTCAGTGCACATCCAGATCGGCGATCGACGGAACGACGAAAACCCGTTCGGCGAGGTCGGCCAGAGGCTCCAGGGAGTCGATCGCCTCGACCTTCCGCCGTACCTTTGCCGGCACTTTGCCGAAGCGCTGCTCGATCTGCCGGAGCACCACCCGTCGCATCCGCTCCACTGCCTCCCGCTTTGCGGTTTCGGCTCCCTGAGCGATTCCCTTCTCGACTCCTCGCGCTTCGGCCTTCCCCAACCAGGTCAGCTCCATGGCCTTGATCTCCTCGTTGCCCTCCAAATCCAGCAGCCGCTGGAGCTCGCGGGCATCCTCTTGCGTCAATTGTACATAGGTCTCGACCCAATTCACCAGGGCCTGCTTGCGCAATTCTGTCACATCTGATGCCGCGATCCGCTGCAGGCATCTCAGCGTCAACTCCGCCGGGCTCCAGTTCCGGGGACGCATGAGCGCGGCGAAGGCCCAGGCGATCGGCTCGGGACGGGCCAGCCAGTCTTCAGCTCGGCACCCGCGAACGCGTAGAATCTCTCAACAAATGCCCGAGAGCTTCGACGTCTTCCTGAGCCACAGCAGCAAGGACATGCCCGCCGTGCGGGCTCTCGCGGAAGCGCTGCAGGGCCGCGGCCTGAATGTCTGGTTGGACGAGTGGGAGCTGGTCCGGGACGCCCCTGGCAGGAAGCCCTGGAAGAGGTCATCGAGACCACCGGGGCTGCCGCCGTGCTGGTCGGCAAGGATGGCCTCGGACCATGGCAGGACAAGGAGATGCGGGGCTGTCTCTCCGAATTCGTGGACCGCAACCTGCCGGTGATCCCCGTGCTCCTGCCGGGTGCTCCGGAGAAGCCTGTGCTGCCTATCTTTTTGAAGGGGTTCACCTGGGTCGACCTGCGAGACGGACTGAGCCAGGAAGGGCTCGACCGGCTCCAGTGGGGGGTCACCGGCAGGAAGCCCGGCCGTGCGAAGCGCCCATCGTTTCCTACCGCGGCCCCGGAAGCGGCGGCCACGGCTCGGGTGCCACTCGACGAGTACGAGACACTGGCAGCCGCGGCCGGAGAGCGGCCAGTGCAGAAGGTGCGGGCACTTTGGGGCGTGCCCGCCTGGATCGGCCTGCTCACGCTCCTGGCGATCGCGGTCTTTCTCTCGGCCCGTTACTTTCCAAGGTCCGGCAAGCCGCCAGTGACAGCGCCCGGGAAGTGCGTTCCTGGGAAAGAAGAGAAGGACGAGAACGGCATCACTTTCGTCCGCATCTGCCCGGGGACTTTCACCATGGGCTCGGCCGAGAACGACCCGCGGGCCGGCTCCAACGAAAAGCCAGCTCACGAGGTCACGCTGAGCGAATTCTGGATCGGCAAGACCGAGATCACCAACGAACAGTACCGCCGCTTCCGCCCGGATCACCCGGGCGATGCCGAGTTGCCGGCGACCGGCGTCAGTTGGGCCGACGCAAAGGCCGCCTGCGAGCATTTCGGCGGCCGGCTTCCGACCGAGGCAGAGTGGGAATATGCCGCGCGCGCCGGCAGCTCGACCGCCTGGTCGTTCGGTGACGACGAGACGTTGCTCGGCGAGTATGCGTGGTTCTCGGGGAACTCGAACAACACACCACATGCTGTCGGCACGAAAACGGCCAATGCCTGGGGCCTCCAGGACATGCACGGTAACGTGTGGGAGTGGGTGGCTGACTGGTACGGCACCTACCCTGCCGTGGCGCAGCACGATCCTACGGGCCCCGCCACAGGTCAGTTCCGTGTGTTGCGGGGAGGCGCGTTCTACGACTCGCCCAGGGACCTGCGCTCCGCGGTCCGGATCTGGGACCGGCCCGAGGTCCGGGGCGGGGGCGGGGGCGTCGGCTTCCGCTGTGCTTGCAGCCCCGGCCGCCAGCCTTGATTTTTGCCCTGCGCGGGAAAACCCCCCGGGGCGTGAGCGACTCACCCCCGGGGCAAGAGAGAGCCTACGCAGACATCAAACCTTCAGCCCGGCTTCCGCGGCAGCCTTCTCCAACTCCTCCAGCCGCTCCTTCTCCTCCCTCTCCTCCTTGGTCAGGCGGTTCCGCTTGACCGGCAGTCGCGGATTGATGCCGTACCCCAGCAGCTCGAGGCTGTCGACTCCGTAGGCGCTCTGGAGACCGGCGACCAGCCGGTTGCGGAGGCTGCGCCCGCGGCGCTCCAACTCCTTGCTCCGCTGGGTCGTCTCGCGCAGTTGCATGCGATGCGTCTCCTGGACGCCCTGGAGCGCCCTGCCTTCGAAGATCACGGAGTCGAGCTCCTGCACGGTCGCCACCAACTGCGGCAGCTCCGGCAGGCGCGGCTTCACGTTCGTGGTCAGCATGTCCCAGTTGCCGAGCTTCTTGGACAAACCATCTGTAGCCATGGTCGTTCTCCTATTCAGTGTTTTTGTTTGAACTTCCCGACTTCTGACGCCACAATCACTTCCCTCCCTCTGGAGGGCCTCGCACCGGGTTTGGGTCCATCGCATCCTCCTTGAAGATCGAACGGCGCCGTACGGCACACGTAGGTCCTGAACGTCAATGGACAGTTCTTGAACAACCTGCTGGCGGTCTGAGAGGTGGTTTACTGTGTGCGAACCGGCCCCTTGGGAGACCAGCTCGCACGGGAGCTTGCCAGTGCAGATCCCATCCTAACGGGAGACGAGAGCCGATGTCAATAGGTCTGCAAGGATGGTTTTGAGATGAAGACGGCACCTTCGGCCCATCGAACATGGGTTCACTGGTGTTCACGGGTGTCCACTGGTGTCCACCGAGCTTTACTGGTCTTTACCACAACGAGATGTAACGGCGGCTGTAGATTTCGCGAGGATGGGGCTGAAGGGCAGGCGACGACGCCTGGGCGCCAGCCGGCCGGCGGAACGGTAAACCGGCCGGGATAGCCGTTATCCCCGACGTGTAGCCGTTAACCGGCCCGGATAGCCGCTACACGGCCGGGATAACGCTTATACCGCCGGTATAGCGGCTACACGCGCGGTATAAGGACAAACCCCTCCCGGATAAGCGTTACACGCCCGGGATAAGGCTTATACGGCCGGGATAGCGGCTACACGCTCGGTGTAAGGGCAAATCCGGCCGGGATAAGCGTTACACGCTCGGGATAAGCGTTATACGGCCGGGATAACGGTTATACCGCCGGGATAAGCACTACACGGCCGGGATAACGGCTACGCGGCCGATCGCATCCGGAAGCTCCGCAGCCGCGTGTACCCCGAGACCGCCCCGGCCGCGTCGCGCGCCTCGACCCACCAGAACATCTCTCCGCCGTAGAGGCGGTCCATGGTCTGGCAGAACTCGGCCGGCAGCGCGGCACGGAGAATTCCTCCCTCCACCTCCCCCGGGCCGAGGTCCTCGACCGTGGGGTTGCCGCGGGCGAGGACGATCAGACGGTACCGCACGTCGGTGCCGGGACGCACCCGGACCTGGACGAAGCCTGCGGGCGACTCGATCACCGGAAGCTCGACAGGCTCCTCCCCGGCCGGCAGTGGCGCAACCGGACGGATCTGCTCCTGTTGTGTATCCCACTCGTCGATCCGGCTCCCCGGCGCTCCCCGGAGGATGGGCAGCAGCTCGAGGCCGTGGAGGGGCGGCAGCGGGTAGACCGGGATGGCGGCTTGCACGAAGGGCGGATGGACCGCGTCCCAGAGGCCGTAGTGCAGCACCTGGGCGACCGGCACCCCCGTCCGGTTGCGCAGGAAGTCGGGATGGCCGGTCAGGAACCGCATGCCAGACGGCCCAGGCCCGGCGCTCCTCACCAGCTGCCGCTGGATCTCCCGGGCCGTCTGCCCCGCCTCCTGATAGACCCCGAGATAGCCGTGAAGCAGGAAGGCCCAGAACAGGCCGGCGAGGACGAGCACCTCCGCGGCCAGCGAACGCGCGCGCGAGCGGATCAGCGACGTGAGACCGAGGACGACTCCGACCGCCGCCAGATACCAGTACCGCCCGTTGGCGGGGACCGACGGCCGGAACGCGAACGGAGCGAGGGAGGCCACGATCCAGATCCAGGCGAAGAGCCAGAGGCGCAGGGACCCGCGGCGCCAGACGACCGCGAGCGGCACGGCGATCAGGAGGAGGCAGGCGACTCCCAGCGCGACCGGACCCGGCGACCAGTCGTAGAGCGGAACGTGGAGCCAGAGGATCGAAGCGGCGAGATCGTGCAGCAGGAGACCCAGCTGCGGAGAGAGCAGGCTTCTCCCCTGCTCCGCGTAGCCGCCGAGGAAGACGCCGAGGAGGCTCTTCCGCAGCAGGAAGTAGAGCCCCGCCAGGAGGAAGAACGGCAGGTAGCCCGGAACCAGGGACCGGTGGCGGCGGGCATCGCTCCGGCCCATCAGCAGATGATCGGAGGCGGCGAGCACGACCGGAAACACCACGGCCGATTCGTAGGAGCCGAGCCCCAGCACGAACAGCGCGAGCGCGACGACCTGGTCGGACCGGGCGCCGGTCTCGCGGAAGCGCAGAAGGAAGAGCAGCGTCCCGAGCAGGAACGTGGCGGAGAACAGGCTCGCGAAGCTGGCGCCGAAGATCACCGCGTTGGGGTGCAGGGGATAGACCGCGAAGAGGAGAGCGGCGGCGAGCGGCGACACCTCGTCCGGCTCCCGGAGGTTCCGTCCGAGCCGCCGCGCGATCGCCCAGACCAGCACGGCGTTCCCCGCATGGAGGAGCACGTGCACCACGTTATAGCCGACCGGATGGGCACCGAACGCGGCGATCTCCAGGCCGTAGAGGAGGGTCGAGACCGGACGCCAGAACCTGACCACCGAGATCCCCAGCCAGGGTTCGCCGAACAGCGCGCCGAGGTCCCGCCAGGGCGGGTTTTCTCCGAGGAACCGCACCAGGAGGAAGTCCTCGCTCGTGAAGCCGCGACCGAGCAGGCGGCCATAGAAGGCGAGCACCACCGCGGCGGTAATCCAGGGAGCGGTGGTCCGCACGAGCCGGCTGGTATTGATCTTCATCGAGAACGGTCCAGAGAATCCACGGCGGCCATAGTGACGTCGTCGAGGACGAGATCGAGCGCGCGCAGGTTCTCGGCGATGTAGTCCGGATCGGTGCTCGACGGCAGCGGCACCAGCCCTTTCTGCAAGTTCCAGCGCAACACGATCTGCGCCGGGGAAGCGCGATGGCGGGAGGCAAGGTCTCGCAGCAGCGGCTCGGCGAGGAGGCCGGCCGCCCAGAGCGGCGAGTGCGCCATGAGGCGGATGCCGCGCTGCCGGCACCAGGCCGCGGTCCCGGCGTTCGGCTCGTACGGCGAGCACGCGATCTGATTCGCCGCCGGAAGCTCCAGCCCCAGATCCTCGATCTGTTGCGGGCTGAAATTGCTCACCCCGATCCTCCGGGTGAGGCCCCGGCGCACCAGATCCCGCATCGCCTCCCAGGTCTCCGCGAGCGGCACGTCATCCGTCAGCAGATTGCCCTGCGCGTCGCGTGGGACGACCCGCCTCTCGAACTCCTCCCAGCCCACCTCCTCGGGATCGCCGAGAGGGCCGAGGTGCCGCCAGGCCTCGGGAGCATGCAGGAGGTGGAGATCGAACGCGTCGGCGCCGAGGCGCAGGAGCGAGCTCTCGCAGGCCTGCCGCAGCGCCGCCGGACGGAAGTTGGTCTGCCAGACCTTGCCGACGAGGAAGAGCTCGGAGCGAGGAAACGGGCGCAATGCCCTTCCCACCGCGCGCTCGTTGCCATAGAGCTCCGCCAGATCGAACAGCCGATAGCCGAGCTCCGCCGCAACCCGCACTGCGCCTTCGAGGTCGACGCGCCTCCCTCCTGGCCGGTACGGGGAGCAGCCGAAGCCGATGGGCGGCAGGTTCATCGGCTACCAGTCGTGCTCGTGCGTCTTGCGGAAGATCGTGTCGTGCGGCGCCGAGCGCTCCTCGGCCGGCCGGCCGTTCGTGTAGTAGTAGAAGGAGACCGACTTGCGGCTCCTCCCTTCCGGACAGGCGAGCGGCTCGGGATGCCCATGGAAGGAGAAGTCCGTGGTGCTGAAGACCACCGTGCGGTTGTAGACCGGCAGGATCCGCTGCTCGCACTGCGTCATCTCGCGGTCCCACAGCTCGAGATGCCCGCCGTACTCCTCCTTCCAGTCCTCGTTCAGATAGACGAGCAGGTTGAGCCGGCGGTCCAGCTTGAGCAGCGGGTGCCAGTTGAAATCCACGTGCACCTTGAGGAAGCCGCCCGGAAGGATCTGGTGCGGCCCCGCTCCGCCGTAGTAGGGGTCGGGGATGAGCCCCTCGATCCCGGTCAGCGCCTCGAGGAACCGCAGGACCGGCGCGGAATTCATCTCGTAGAGGAAGAGCTGCAGAGCGGGACGCAGCGTCGATTCGTGCCAGTAGCCGAGCTTCTTCTCCGTCGCGTTGTCGAACCTCCGCCACTCGATCTCGTCGGCCTGCGGGAACTCCGCCAGGACGGTCCGCAGGACCTCGTCCGGGAAGAGGTTGTCGATCACGATGTGGGGGAACGGCTGCGCGGCGACGTACTGCGCCTGGAGCGCTTGCGGATCGGCGTTGAGCTTCATCGGGGGAAGTATACGGAGAAGAAGCGGGCGAGCGCCCGGGCGGTGAGCTCCGGGCGGAACGACGCAGCCGTCGTCTCCCCGCCGGCACGCAGGCGGGCGAGAAAGGGCGCGTGCTCGTCGCAGCGCTCGATGAGATCAAGGAGATCGCAGATCCGCTCGACGAGCGCATAGACGTCCTGGTTGGGGAAGACGACGGCGTTCTCGCCGTCGCGAAGGAAGTCGCGCCCGCCTCCGGCCTCGTAGCAGACCGGGATGCAACCGGCGGCCATGGCCTCGGGCACGGTCGTGTTGAAACCCTCGTGCGAGTGGACGTTCACCAGAAACATCGAGGCCTGCATCAGCCCGGCGACCTCGCGGTGGGTCAGTCCCTCCAGAGGGACCAGCGACCAGTCCGGCCGCCGCGCGATCTCCTTGGCGAGCAGCGCGCCGGCGATCTCCTCGTCGGGGACCCCGGCGAGGCGGTAGCCCTCCTTGACCGCCAGGAGCACCCGCCGCTGCCGCGGACGCGCGCCGTTCTGGAAGAAGTAGGGCGCGATGAACGGCGGCACGACCTCGGCGGACAGTCCGAAGTGGCGCTCGATGACCGCGGCGACATGAGGCAGCACCGCCATCGCCGCCTCGTAGCCCAGGGCGGCATAGTCCACGCCCCCGTCCATCCCGCGCACGATCAGGAAGCTCCCCTGGACGAAGACGATCCGCCGCCAGGGGTGGCGCTGCACCGCCTCGCTGGCGGCGAGGACCTCGGGGACGACGACCACGTCGGCGGCCGAAGGCGCGAAGCCCGGCTCGTCGAGATAGCGCACCGGGACCTCCAGCTCGCGCCAGCCCGGCCGGTAGGGGGAGCAGTGGTGGAGGACGGAGGCCTCGCGGCCCATCTCGCGGAGCAGCCGCACGTGCTCGTAGAGCATCCCCGTGCCCCAGCTCGGCGCGGGATGGTCGGCGACGAGATAGAAGATCATGCCGTGAGGGCGTAGATGCACTGCCGGCAGATGAAGTCTTCGGGAGCGGGTTCCATCCCGTAGACCCAGCGCCGCAGGAGCGCCATGCGCGGACCCGAGAGGATCGCGTCGAGTGTCTCCTCGTGGAGATCGCCGATCACGTACTTGTCGTGGTAGTCCTGGCAGCACAGCACGCACTGCCCCAGTGGGTTCACGTGGACCCACTGCACCGGCCGCGAGCCGGTCTGCTCGCAGCCGCACAGGCGCTGGTGCCGGTTGAACGGATGGAGGCCGATCGGCACCGCGCCCGCGCGGTCCATCACCTCGTAGAAGTGCACCTTGAAGCGGCTGCCGTCGAAGCGCTCGCGGATCGCCTCGAAGTCTTGGCGGTGCAGCTCGTCGCCGGTGCCGAGCACCGCGAGGTCCATGGTCGGCGCGAGCGGCTTGTCCTTGAAATAGTCGAGGTTGCGCAGGACCATCGGGAGATGGTCGCCGCCGCGGTCGCGCTTGTAGCGCTCGCGGTCGAGGGTCGAGAGGTTGACCGACAGATAAGAGAGCCCGCCCATCTCGAGGATCGCGTCGACCCGCTGCGGGGTGAGGCCCGTGGCGTTGGTCAGCACGGCCGGCGGCAGGCCGTAGCGCTTCAGGACGCGCACCTGGTCGAGGAACCGCTTGTCGGCCGTCGGCTCGTTGTAGTGGATCATCGAGACGCCCTCGATCGTCGCCCGGTGGGCCGCGAGCTGCGCCACGATCTCCTCGTAGAAGTCCATGCTCATGAAGTGGTCTTCGCGGCGGTCCACCGAGACCGGACAGAAATAGCAGGCCTGGTTGCACACCGTGCTCGCTTCGAGCGAGACGTACTTCAGGCGAAAACGGCCGCCGAGGTCGGCGGCCGTCTCGATGAGCCAGCCCGCGGCGAAGAGCTCGGCCAGGAGCCCGGCCGGCAGGTCGCCGGAGCCGAGGCGCCCCTCCCGCAGCTCGTGCAGCTCGCGGAAGCCGGGCTCGCCGCTGGCGAGGAAGAGATCCGTCAGGGTGTTGTAGATCCGGTCCGGGCCGAAATGAAGGAACGGCTCCGCCACCAGCCGGTCCGCCGCCGGCACACGTTTCTCGGTCTGTCCAATGAGCTGATCGATCATCTCCGGTTCCAATATACGTTGGGTCGCCGCGGTCCGTCGCGGCAGACTATATCAGGCCGCCTCGGTAGTATGCTCTCTCAGTGCTCGCACAAAAGCGCCGCGTCGCCATCGAAGCGGCGATCCCGCTGGCTCTCGCCGCAGCGGCCTGGCTGCTCTACGGCCCCGCCCTCCGGCTCTGGTGGACGCACGACGACTTCGTCCACCTGCGCCTCCTGCTCACCCATCGCCCCTTCTGGTACTTCTTCGACGCCGCGGGCTACCGGGAGTTCCGCGGCAACCTGACGCCGCTGCTCTTTTTCTCGCTGGACCTGGACCGGCGCCTGTTCGGGCTCGTTCCCCACGCCTTCTATCTCCACCAGCTCGCGGCTTTCTCCCTCGCCACCGCGGCTCTCTACGGCGCCCTGCGGCTCTGGCTGCCGCGCCTCTGGGCGGCGGCCGGGGCATGGATCTTCCTGGTCGGGCCGGCGACCGCCTCCCTCGCCGGGAGCCTGATGGTCCGCCACTACATCGAGGCCATCCTCCTCGCTTCCCTGTCTCTGATGGCCTGGGCCGGCGCTCTGCGGCGGCCCCCGCTGTGGCCTGGCTCTCCGCGGGGCTCTACCTCGCCGCCTGCCTGGCCAAGGAGGTCGCGGTCCCTCTCGTCCTGCTCCTCCCGCTCCTGCCCGCGCCGGGGGAACAACACGTGGGCTTCAGGGAACGATTCCGCCTGGCGCTGCCGCATGCCGCGGCGCTGGCGCTCTACCTGGCGCTCCGCTGGGCGGTTCTGGGCACGCTTCTGGGCGGATACGGCTTCGTCGTGCGGCCTGCGAGCCTGCCGGCCCTCGCCCTGGAGCTGCCGGGAAAGATCGCGGGGGCCTTCGTGGCGGGCCGGTCATCGCCTGCTGCGATCCTCTTCGCTCTCGCGCTCGCCGCCGGAGCCCTGGCGCTCCTCCTGCCTCCGCACACGCGCCGAGCGGCCGCCCTGGCCGGCCTCGCGCTGCTCCTCGCCATGCTCCCGGTCCTGCCGGTCTCGACCCGCATGGAGCCTCGCTACGCGGTGCCGGCCTGGATCGTCATCGCCGTGGTCTTCGCCGCCGGTTGCGGCACGTCGGCGCGGCGCCGGCTCGCCGCCGCCATCGCCGTGGTGGCCTGCGCCTCGGGGCTCTGGCTGAACCGGCAGGACTGGAGCGCCCGCTTCGCCACGGCCGAGCGGATGAGCGCCGAGAACCGCTTCCTGCTGGAGATGCGCGACGGCGACGTCCTGCGGCAGCCGCTCACCCTGGCGGCCTCCCTCTCCGAGCTGGAGTGGATGAAGCAGGCGATCTTCCGGCGCCCCCGCGGCGGACGCTGGTTCCAGGACGACCTGTACCTCTGCCTCCACCGCGGCCCGCTCGGGCGGGTCTGGGGCTACGACCCCGGTGCCCACCGCGTGGTGGATCTCACGGCGCGCATCCCGGCCTTGCGGGCACGGCACTGCTCGTCGATCCGCTCCGGAGCCCCGCTAAGCGCCAGCTTCCACGTCGCGGGCAAGGACCTCTTCTGGGACCTCGGCCCCTACCGCGAAGGGACCTACCGGTTCGTTCTGGACGGCGGCGGCATGGCTTTCGAGATGCCGCGGAGCGCCGGGTTCCGCGCCCGGGGGCGGCTGGCGCTGCCGCCGCTGCGGATCGAATACGAGTCCCCCGCCGGATGGATCACCTACTCGCCCGAGCTGCGGCCGCGGCTGGCGGATGGCTGGAGCCTCCGCTGGTCCCGACCCTGAGCGCGTGCTGCGCCAGCTCGCGCCCCTGCGCGTCGACCACCTGGAGCCGCAAGTCGCTCCCCGCCAGGCGCTCCGCGACCTCCGCGGGAAGCCTCCACGGGCCGTCGAGAGGCCCGGTGAGCCGCTCGGCGGCAGCCGGGAAGCCCGTGGGGTTGGGCGACACCTCGATCCAGAGCGGAAACGGGAAGCCCGCGAGATCCAGCTCCTCCTGCGGGGCGAATGCGGGCCCGGCCGGAGGGCGCGGACGGAGCCATTCGTCCGACCGCTCCAGGAGATCGGCGAACCAGCGGCCGTAGTGCAGCTCGCGGAAGCGCCGGGCCGACTCCTCGAACCAGACGGACGACCGCGGCTCCTGGACGGCGCTCCGGCCGTGCAGGTGGATCGCCCCAGCCGCCGGCACATAGCGGGCAGGCAGGCCCGTCCGCTCGGCCCGGCGCAGCCAGTCGGTCTCCTCGAAGTAGAGGCGGAAGCCCGCGTCGAACGGCCCCACCCGCTCCCAGGCCGCGCGGGTGATCGCCAGGAGGCTGCCGGAGAGGGCATAGCTCGCCAGGGGCCGCTCCGCCTCCCAATGGCGGCGTGCATGCTCGCGCCACCTCCGGCGGGCGCGCACGGCCCAAGGCTCCCCGCGCGTCGCCCACAGGGCCGACAGCTCGGCCGCGTGGCTGCGCTCCTCGGCCGGCGGCAGGAGCATCCGGCGCTCGCCGTCCCAGTAGAACCGCGGGCCGGCGACCGCGGCACCCGCGCGCAAGGCAGCCGCCAGAGCGCCCAGGCAGCCCGGAAGCACCTGGACGTCCGGATTCATCAGGACCATCAGCTCCGAGCGCGTCCGCGCGGCTCCCAGGTTGACGCCGCCGGCGAAGCCCAGGTTCGCGCCGGCATCGATCCGCTCGAACGGCAGGCTGTCGAGGAGCGCCCGCCCGGCTTCGTCGCTGCCGTTGTCGACCACGACGCCCTCGATCGTGAGGCCGCTCTGTCCGGCGTCCTGCAGCAGCGCCTCGACCGCCGCCGCCGCGAGGAGCGGCGTGTGGTAGTGGACCAGGATCACGGCGATCCGCATGGGGGGAGGCCTAGGCCCGCTTGATCGTCCGTTCGAGGGTGGCCCGGCCGCGCGCGTCCACCTCCCAGCTGTGGTCGGCGCGGAACAGGCCGAAGGCATAGGCGGAGCTCTGCACGCGGAAGGCCCGCTGCAGGACGCGCTGGTCGTAGATATGGAGGCCCTCTTCGTCGAGCAGGAAGATGTAGAGCGTGAACTCCCCCTTCACCAGCGGCAGCCGCGGCAGGCGCAGGCGGGCCGCATAGTTTCGCTCCCCCTGAAACGGCGGCAGCCCGTCGCCGTGCGTGCTGAACGAGAAGACCTCGACCTCGTCGATCCGGTTGATCCCGACGCCGAGATGGAACGGGACGCGGGGATCCTCGCTCTCCCACTCGATCTCCAGCTCCCAGGGCTGGTCGGTCTCATAGACAGGGTCCTCCGGCGCGCCGGAGAGGCGGATCTCGCCGAGGCGGGCCGGCCCGGCGCGGACCGGCTCCTCCGGGGCCTCCTCCGCGGCCGCCGCCTTGGCCGCGCTCTTCGCCACCAGGAAGTTCTCGTACGCGTGCACCACGTCGAGCACCGGCCCGAGGGCCTCGATCCGGCCGCCCCGCAGCCACAGGGCGCGCTGGCAGAAGGACGAGACGTAGTACATCGCGTGCGAGCAGAAGAGGAGCGTCCCGCCCCGGTTGACGAAGTACAGGAGCCGGTCGATGCACTTCTTCTGGAAGTAGCCGTCCCCCACCGACAGGGCCTCGTCGATGATCAGCACGTCCGGCTCCACCTGGGTAGCGATCGAGAACCCCAGGCGCATCGCCATCCCGGTCGAATAGCACTTGACCGGCTGGTCGATGAACTCCCCGAGCTCGCTGAAAGCCATGATGTCGGGCAGGCGCCGCTTCAGGTCGTCCTCGGAGAGGCCGAGCATGGCGGCGTTCAAGACGATGTTCTGGCGCCCGGTCAGCTCCGGATGGAAGCCCGAGCCCAGCTCCAGGATCGAGGCGACCGTCCCCTGGACCCGCACCGCGCCGGAAGTGGGCGCCGTGATGCCGGCCAGGATCTTGAGGAGGGTGCTCTTGCCCGCCCCGTTCTCCCCCACCAGGGCCAATCCCTCGCCCCTCGGCAGCGCGAAGCTGACGTCTTCGAGAGCGCGGAACTCCCGGTGCCGCCGGCGCCGGGAGAGCGCCTCGCGCAGCCGGTCCCACGGCGACGCATAGACCCGGTAGATCTTGGAGAGCCCCTCCGCAGCAACAGCGAAATCCCGCATGCGGGTCCCATTCTACCGCCGGTGGGTAAGGCGTTCCGCCAAATTCCCCCTCTCCCCGTGGGGAGAGGGTTGGGGAGAGGGGCATGGGATCAAATTTGAAGGCTACGGGGCCGTCAGGGAGGAAACGTCCAGCTCCAGCTCGTCGGTCCGCCCGTCGATTGATCGTTGAAGGTGAGCGGATCGTCGGCGTAGAGCTTGCCGTCGGAGCTCCCCGTGGTCACCATGAAGTCCGCCACCGGTGTCGTGTTGAGCACGTGGACGTCGAACAGGCCGAACGCCGCCCGGTACAGGTACTTGCCGTTGAGCTTGGCGGTGCGCGGCATCACCCAGTTGAACCCGGTCGAGTTCCCATAATAGTAGTAACCCCAGTAGCCGCTCGCGCTGGTCTGCGGCGTCACGTCCACCGGCTGGGCGGGGTTGCTCACGTCCAGCAGGAACTCCCGCTGCGGCCCGCCGCTGAACTGGTCCTCGCCGCCGAGATAGAGGAAGGGGGTCTGGCCCAGCCGCGAGAAGGTGACGAACTGGAGCGTCGACGGCGCGGCATAGGTCATCGGGAAGGTCTTGACCAGGAACGGAGTGCAACTGCCGCCGCCGGTGATGCAGCTCGCGTCGTAGATGTTCAGATTGTGCGGCGACGTGTTGCTGATCTGCACCACGGCCAGGTAGTACTTCGCCCCGTCCTGCCACAGAGCCACACCGGCGGAGCCTGCGGGAGGAGTGAATTTCGCCACCCGCAGCGGGCTCGTCGGATCGCTGACCTTCCAGATCTCGACACCCAGGTAGCCCAGAGAGACCGCCAGATAGTCTCCGGTGCCGTGCAGGTAGCTGACGCCGGATTGCGTGGCGAGCTGGCCGACATAGACCTTCCGGTTCAGCGGGTCCTTGCACGGAGTCGACGACGGCGAGTTGTCCAGGCACTTGATCGCGGCCAGATTCTGGGCCGCCGACAGGTTGTAGATGAGGACCCGGTTGCTGGTCGCGGCGTAGAAGGCATAGCTCGTCCCGCCGTAGGTAGTGGCCCAGACCTGGGAGCCTTCCTTCGCGTCGTCCTGATACATCAGGCGCGGGAACTGCTTGCTGCGGGTGTCGAAGACGAGCAGGCCGTTGCCGGAGATGCACGCCACGGCCGCGACGCCGTCGTCCCCGGCAGGGGCGTCGACCCCGAACAGATAGAACTTGGTGTCATTCTGGTGCCAGTCGGGGACCGACCCGGAATTGGCGTAGAAATAGGACCTGCGCACCGGGCTGCCCGGGCTGGCCACGGCATCGTAGATCATCAGCCCGCGGCCGGTCGTCGCGAAGACCCAGCCGTTCTCGATGTCCACGTCGTGCCAGAAGGGGTGCTTGTCCGTAGGAGTCGACCCGAAGTTCCACCAGGACGAATCGCCCACGATCGTCTGGGGCTGCAGGGCACCCCAGCGGTCCGGGGAAACAGAGGTCACCGGCTGCTTGTTCGAATCCCACCCTTGAGCGTACAGCGATCCCGCGGAGCCGAGGACCGCGAGGAGAGCGAACAGAGGGAGCACACCGTCGAGTTTTTTGTTCATCGACTGAAATCTCCAGACGCCGAGCCCCGCTCGGAAAGCCAGGTCATGCTGTAAGCCGTAATCGGCGTTTGTCTATATTATTGCACATCACCCCCTGAAAGGGAAGCCCGGGGGGAGCCGCAGCATCTCGAAGAGGACCGCCACCAGCTCGCCGTTCCTGCCCGTGCGGTGCGGGTTGTAGAACTCCCAGACGATCCGGCCCTCGGGAGTCACCTCGAGCGCCCGGCCGTTCTCCGACTCGGTGATCAAGGTGTTGCCGTTCGGCAGCCGCTGGCACGATCCCAGGGTCTTGGAGAGGAAATCGACCTCCCGGGTGCCGCTCCACTGCCAGACGATCCGCCCGGTCAGGGGATCGAGCTCGACCACGCGCGAGCGGTCCGCTCCCGGCCCCCGGTTGTCGAAGAGCAGCAGCCGGCCGTTGTCGAGGAAGGTGGGCTGGTGCTGGCGCCGCCAGCTGCCGGTGCGCGCCCAGACCACCTCCTCGCGGTCGGGATCGACGATCGCCAGGGTGTCCAGCTTGAAGATGGAGATGAGGACGTTCCCCTTCCGGAAGGCCGGATCGCGGTCGGCGAAGCGGCCGTCGAGCACCTCCAGGGTGTTGGTGTGGAAGATGTCGCCCGCGCGCTCCGCCCGGTCGAGGAGGGATGCCCACCGCGACCGCTCCAGGCTCTTCAAGAGAGAGATCCGGCGCAGCACGCGGCCGTCGGGCGCGAGGACGGTGATCATGTCCTCGAACACCCCCTGGCCCGGATTGATCCGGGGGATGACCTTCCCCTCCCGGTCGAGCACCCAGATCTCGCCGTTCGGCAACACCTCCAGGTCGTGGTGGATGCCGCCGCGATGGGACCAGAGGACGTGCGAGCCGGCGTCGAGCTTGACGATCCCCAGCCCCTCGTAGATGGCGAGCAGGTCTCCGTTCGGGAAGAGGTAGGCCCGGCGCCAGTACTCCAGCTTCGCGTTCTCGGGATCCGCGGCCAGGTCGGGCCAGAGCCGGCGCAACGGATAGCGCCAGCGGTGAAGCACCCGCCCGTCCCTGTCCATCAGGACGGCCTCGGCGGCATGGCCCGAGGTGTAGAGGTTGAGCCCGGGTGCGATCGCAGCGGGATCGCGGACGATGACCTCCGGCCGGTCCTCTGCCGTACGGTACCCCTGGAGATAAGGGACGGCCCGCACCTCCGCCGCCCGCTCTCCGGACAGGGCCGGCGGCGGATGACGGGCCTTCCGCCATTTGCCTTGCGAGGCGTCGGCCGGGGGCTCCGGGATCACCGCGGTCGCCGGGGCGGGCGGAGAAACGGTGAGCAGAGACGGAGAAGGCTCCTGTCGTCCACACCCCAGCGCAAAGAGCAGCGCGGCACAGACGGTCCACGAAAAAGGCCGCCGGGAAACCCGGCGGCCTGCGGTCCGTGGACCCGGCGAGGGGCGAGGAGGTGCGCTACCTCGTCTCACCCTGGATGTAGGCGGGGTCGTTGGTGGCGTTGTTGACCACCTGGGCTCCGGACAGGACCTTGCCGCTCTTGACCAGGACCTGGACGGTGAAGCCGGACGCGAGCCCCGGCGGGAACTGCGCCTGGTTGAACTGCCGCAGCTTGCCGGGACCCATGGTGACGTTGGTGATCCGGCCGAGCTCATGCCCGTCGAAGGCGCGGAAGATCACGTCGTACTGGTCCGCCTGCGAGCCCGGGTTGAACACCCAGAAGGTGGTGCGGTACTTGGTGTCCTGCCGCAAGCCCACCAGGTACTGCCCCTGGCCGGCTCCGGCGGCCTGCTCGGCGGTCAGCGCCGGCAGCGTCTGCCCGTAGCGCTTGGCGGGGTTCGTGTTCTCGTAGCTCTCACCCTGGATGAGCGGGAACTTGCCACCCGGAGCGTTGCTGTCGATGGCCAGCACACCCACGCCGTTGCGGATGTTCCACTTCGTCCCGATCACGTCCTCGAGACGCCGGGTCTCGCCCGGCTGCAGGGTCTCGTGGATCGTATCGGTCGAGGTGCTGGTCAGGCCGACGTTGGTGAAGGTGAGATCGGCGATCACCACCTGGTCGCTGGTGTTCGCGATCACCACGTCGCTCTGCCAGATGCTGTTGTTGGCGCCCGGAGTGGAGAGCGCGCCGAGCAGGAAGACCCGCGCAGCGCCGGAGCCCACCGCGACGAAGGAGGGATCGTCCGAGGCGATCCGCAGGTTGGCGCCGTAGGGGAAGAGCGGCGTGCCCTGGGCGCTCTCGATCATCACCCGGTAATCGTCCTTGTCGGAGACGCCGAACAGCGAGCGGACGTCCTTCACCTGGTACTGCTTGATGCCGTACCGGGAGAGGGTGACCGGCTGGCTGCCCGTCCCGATCTCATGCCCCAGGCTGTCGAAGAACCGGAGGCGGTAGGTGACCGGATTGCCACCCGGGTTGCTGAGACCGAAATAGGCGAAGCGATCGCTGTTGTCGTTCAGGCCCACCAGGTGCTGGACCTGGTTGTTCCCCGTCGACGAGGCGGCGCCCGTGTTGCTCAGCAGATAGCCCGGGACGGTCTGGCCGAATTCCGAGCCGTTGTCCTGGAACGTGGTGTTGAACGACATCACCACCGGCTGGATGCCACCGCGGTCGATCGTCACGCCGACGAAGCCCGTGACGTTCTCGCGTCCGAACAGGCTCTTCACGACGTCGGAGGCGAAGAGCGTGGCGTTCGGCGCGATGGTCCGCGTCGCCTTCGGCGGATTGGCCTCCGGCAGACCGCGCTGGCGGAACTCCAGCGTCACGTCGATCGGCTCCGTGCCCGGGTTGTGGAGATAGAGGTCGCTCGACTGCACCAGGGCGCCTTCCACGGTCTTGGCGATCCAGGGCAGCACCATGGCCTCGGTGAGCGGGCCGCCGCCGCTCACGATGATTTGGCGCGAGAAGCTGTTCGTGGTCGTACCGTCGCTCACCGTGAGAGTCAGCGGCCAGGTCCCGGCCTTCTTGTAGGTGTGCTTCACGACGGTGCCCGTCGCGGTGTCCCCGTCGCCGAAGTCCCAGGTGCGGCTGACGATGGTGCCGGTGCTGGCGTCGGTGAAGGTCACTTCCTGGCCCGCATCGGCGTTGCAGAGCACGAAGTTCAGCTCCGCATGACAGATCTCGCTGTTGAACGACGCCGACAGCAGGACGGCGCCGCTCAACACCACGACGCCCTGCTGGGTCGAGTTGTCACAGAACGGCGCGGGCGGACAGCTCCCCGGTGCGGTCACCGTCAGCTTGACGGTGAAGGTGCCGGCCTGGGCGAAGGTGTGCGTTGCCTGGGCGCCCGACACGGTCCCTGTGCCGTCCCCGAAGTCCCACACATAGCTGGTCGGGTTGCCGGTCGACGAGCTGCCGTTGAAGGTCGCCTGCTGGTTCTGGACCACCGGTACCGAGTAGGTGAAGTTGGCCTTGAGCGAGCCGCCACCACCACCACCGCCACCGCCACCGCTCACGACGACGGTCTTGGTTCCCTGGGCTCCGCTGCAGCCGCTGTTGCTGGCCTTCACGAGCTTGTTGCCGGCAGTCGCCCAGGACACGGAGATCGCGCTGGTGTTGCTGGAGCCCGTGATCGTGCCGCCTGCCGTATCCCACGTCCAGCCGGTGGGCGATGCGGTGCAATGGGAGGCGGACCCCGTCAAGGTGATGCTCGTTCCAACGGTGGCCGAGCCCGAGCCGCCGACCGAGATGCTGGGCGGCTGCACCGTCCCGTTGACGATCAGCGCATCGGGGAGCGTGAAGGTGGGGCTGATTTCTGCAGTTGTGTCTTTCGCCGTCTTGACCCTGAGCTGTGGATGGAACGTACCGGTGGCCGAGTAGGCGTGGCTGGTGACCGGCGCAGGGTGATCGGGATCCTCGAAGGAGCCGTTGCCATCCCAGTCATAGTCCCAGAAGGCCCCCCCGGTCGACGCATCCTCGAAGGTCAACGACTGCCCCACGTCGATGAAGCTGCAGGAGACTCCGCAGATCACCGAGAACTGAGCCTTGAGGTCGATCAGCTTGGTGATGACGACCGGCGTCGGGTTGCTGGTCTTCCCGGCGAGGTCGACGCAGTTGCGCACGCTCACCCTGGCCTGGTAGGTCCCGATCGCCGTGTACTTGTGCGGCAGCGGGTTCGGTCCGAGCTGCGGATCGCTGGTCCAGGCGGTCACCGTCCCGTCGCCGAAGTCCCACTGCCACTCCGCAGCGCCGGCCGCCACGCCGGCGGCCAGGCTGAGCGACACCGTCCCCCCGGTCGGCGGGTCGGGGGTGACGGTCGGCTTGAAGGTGGGCGTCGTCGCCGGATCGGGAAGCGGGTCCGGCGTGGTCAGCGTGAACGGCACCACCTTGGCGGTGCTCGTCGCGTTGCTGACCGTCAGCCGGATCTTGTAGCTCCCCGCCGTGCTCGTGCTGGTATCCCAGTTGAACGTCGCCTGCGTCCCACTGACACCCGGGAGCGGAGTGTCACTGCCGTCCAGAACCTCCCATAAGTAGCCGAGAGCCGGTTTCCCCGTGACATTCACGCCGGCGAACGAAACGTGCTGGCAGACCTGGGGACTGGTGGGTACGATGCTGATGTTGCCGATCGCCGGCACCGGCTCGATGACCTCGATGGGCACGGTCGCCGCCTTCAACGGATCGGTGTTGCCGTTGATCTGCAGGGAGACCGTCTTCGTCCCGGTGGTCGTGAAGACGACCTGCTGGGGGCTCTGGGCCGATGACGCTCCCGGGGAACCGTCGGGGAAGGTCCAGCTCCAGCTCGTCGGGTTGTGCGACGAGGAGTCGTTGAAGTTGACGTGCTCGCCGCGGTAGACCTTGCCGTCCGCGGCGTCCGGGGTGCTGTAGGTGAACCCGGCCGTCGGAGTGCTCCCCTTGAGCTCATGGACGTCGAACAGACCGAACGCGGCCCGGTAGAGATACGTCTTGCCGTTGGCGGCCGTGGCGAGCTTCGCCGTGCGCGGCATCACCCAGTTGTAACCGGTGGGATTTCCATAGTAGTACCAGCCCCAATAGCCGGTCGGGGCGAACGGCGGCGTCAGCTCCACCGGGCTCACCGGATTGCTGGCGTCGACCAGGTACTCCCGCTGGGCGCCGCCGCTGAACTGGTTGTCGCCGCCGACGTAGAGGAAGGTCGATCCCCCCGCCTGCGAGACGGTGACGTACAGCATCTCGGCCGCCTCGGGATGGTTCATGTTGTAGGTCCCGACCACCGGGGGAGCCCCGGCGCAGCCAGAGGTGACGCAGCTCACGTCATAGATGCGCAGGATGCGCGGCGCGCTGCCGGTGGCCTGCAGCACGGCCAGGTAGTAGTTGGACCCCACCTGCCACATCGCCACGCCCTTGGACTGGCCGGGAGGCGAGAACTTCAGGACCTGTTGCGGGCTCGCCGGGCTGCTGACCCGCCAGAGCTCGACCTGGATGCCTTCGGACACCGCCAGATAGTCTCCGGCGCCGTGCAGATAGCTGACGCCATACTGCGTATTGACCTTGCCGACGTAGACCTGGTGGCCCTGGGAATCTCGACAGGGTAACGAGTTCGGAGACTCGTCCAGACAGCCATGGGCATTGTTCGGATTCGTGATGTTGAGGGCCGCCGACATGTTGTAGACCAGGACCCTGTCGCTCGTCGCGGCGTAGAAGGCGTAATACGAGCCGCCATAGGACGTGGCCCAGACCTGGCTGCCCTCCTTGGATTCGTCCTGGTACACCAGCTGCGGCGTGATGCTCTTGTTCCGCGTGTCGAAGATCAGCATGCCGTTGCCGGAGATCGAGGCCACGGCGACGACGCCGTCATATCCGGAGGGGGCGTCGACGCCGAACAGGTAGAACTTGGTGTCGTTCTGGTGCCAGTCGGGCACCGTCGACGTGCTCGCGAAAAAATAGGTCTTCGCCTCGGGGCTCTCCGGAGTCGTCCTCGCATCGAACACCTGGAGGCCGCGGCCGGTGGCGGTGAAGATCCAGCCGTTCTCGACGTCGACGTCGTGCCAGTACCGCTGGTCCTTGCCCGGGGTCGAGCCGAAATTCCATCCTGACCCATCACCGAGGATCGCCGTCGGAACGAGAGCCCCCGTCGATGGGGCGGGGACCTTGACCACAGGTGTCTTCGCCGGATCGTACCCCTGCGCGAGGAGAGATCCTGCGGATCCCAAGACCGCGAGCAGAACAAGAGTCGCGGTGAGCACCCGGCGGGCCACCGGGCACCTGGATAGAGCGATAAGTCTATTCAACATTGGACTGAACCTCCGGACACATCTCTGGCGGAGCGCCTGTTGTCTGAGCCTCTCGGAATCTCCGCTCTCACCCGGTACAGCGGTTGAGGGCGCAAACGCCGAGTCGACGGGAGTCGACAGCTTGTCTGGACCGCAGGAAGGAAGAACCAGGCCCCGAGGCAAGACCTCGGGGCCTGGGGCAGGTCACTTACGGGACCGGCAGGACTACGCCGCCGGAAACCGCGGTGTTGGCGTTATCGAGCTGGATCGCGTCGAAGCCGACGCTGAACCGGCCCTCGGCGTCCATCACCGTGGTCACCCAGGCCTGGGCGATGTTGATGTAGCCCGGTCCGAGCGTGGCGTCGCGAGTCGTCGCATGGTTGAGGTTGAGGTAGATCCAGCCGAAGTCTGCGTTGGTGGTGATGCCATCGCCACCGACGTCGACGCGCTGTGCCTCATCGCAGAAGGTGCACTGCGCACCCGGCGTCGGCTCGCCCGAGGGACCACCCGTCACGACGGTGAGGGGGTTCTCGAACTCGTCGAACACCACGATCTGCTGCTCGAACAGAGCACCGTAGTTCGGGCCGGTCGTGCAGCTCGCGCCCGGCGGGAACTTGGAGTCGCGCCAGACGACCAGGCTGGTGCCACCGGTGAAGCCGCCGCCACTCACGTAGCGGGAGGCGAACGTGGTGGCCGTGGGCTCGCGGTTGTCAGCGGCGGTGCCGGTGACATAGCGGCCGTAGAAGGTGTACTCACCCGGGGTGCTGAAGACGGTGGCGTCCGCCTCGATGTGGACGAGCGTCTCGCCCTGGGCGAAGTTCTCACCCGGGTTGACATAGAAGTAGTCGCCCCAGAGGGTGTTGCGGTTGCTGGCGATGCCTTGGCCGCCGCTGATGAAGTAGCCGGTCGAGGAGGGGAACAGCAGCGAGCAGCTGTTCACGTTGTCAACCGTGATGTAGCCACGGGCGATGTTGTCGCCGTAGTTGGTGCCGGCGCAGGTGCTGTCGATCGGCGACCGCTTGCCGGTCAGCAGGGCCTGCAGGTGGGTGCGGAAGCTCGCCGTGATGGCGGGAACCGCATACACCGGGGGAGCCGGCGGCGAGGAGGTGCCGTTACAGTTCGGGAAGTTGACCTTGGTGAACGAGAAGGAGCCCTTCGGGCTGCCCGGATCGTTCGCCGCGGTCGTCGTGCCGAAACCGGTCTGCGGCAGGATGCCGTTCACCAGGATGTCACGGATGTTGAACGTCTGCACGTCATAACCGGTCAGGTACACGTCGAAGTCGAGCACCGGGATCGACCAGGTGCTCCACACCGTGACGTGAGCCAGCTGGGTGGCCGCCGACGCGTTGTTGACCGAGAACAGCGTGGTGATGCCATTCGGGTTGTCCAGGTCGAGCTCGAAGTAGGGCAGCAGCAGAGTCGCCGCCGGCACGTCATCGATCGTGCCCGGCAAAGCGATCGCCTGCCCTCCCAGGGCCAGAAGCCCCATGAGCGCGAGGCAGAAGACGAGTCTTTTCATACGAGTCAATCTCCTAAATCTCCTTGTGTGTTCTTACTAGACAGGACGGAACACAGACTTTCTTCCTCTTCTCCCAAGAAACGTCACCACCTCCTGTTGAAAGATTCGTATCCAAGTCGTTCGTTATTCTTCACTCCGCCTCCCTGGACCCCTCCAGGCTCCCAGGTGCGAAGGTACGGACGGTTTATGCTCTCGTACTATATGCCCCGCTCAGGGCCTTGTCAACTGATGCATCGAGCCGAATTTGCGGAGAAGGACGATTCACTGCGCCTCCCCCGCCGGAGCCGCCTTCCAGACCCGGATCGCGCCCTCGGTCGGGCAGGCGGCCTTGGATCCCTCCGTCCCCAACGACCGGAGGATCTGACCCGTGTCCTGCTCCCCGGCAAAGTCGGCCACGATCTCGTCGCGGCCGTCCTTGTCGAGGTCCGTCAGATGGACGTCGTAGCCGCGACAGCCAGGCTCGGTGGCAGCGGCGCCCCCGGCCGGGATCTCGGCACGTGCAAGAAAACCCTGAGACTCTCCGAGAAAGATAGTAACTTGCCCGTCGCCCGTCAAGCCCACCAGATCCGTGAGCTTGTCGCCGTCGACGTCGCCGGCGGCCAGCGCAAAGTAGCCGAGCCGCCCGCCGCCCGCCGCCAGCCCCCGGCGCTCCCAGGAGAGCCCGTCCTTGCCGGGCCGCGCCAGGTAGACGTCGATCCCATAGCGGTTGACGCTGAGCTCGGAGTTGATGTACGCCAGGGCGATGTCGTCGCGGCCGTCATGGTCGAAGTCGCCCGCGGCCACCGCGGTCACGAAGCCGCGGGGACGCAGCTCCAGGCTCACCGTCTCCCAGGTGTCGCCGCGGCCGAGATGGACGATGTCCCCCCGGTCGAGGAAGCTCGCCGAGGTCACAGCGTCGAGCCGGCCGTCCCCGTCGAAATCGCCGGTCGCCAGGGCGTCGCCGAAGAGCTCGTGCTCGCCGGTCCGCGGCCACAAGCCCACGGTCAGCGAGCTCGAGAAGGCGGCGGAGACCTACAAGGCCGGGATCCCGGAGGTGAGCCGTTTGCGCCTCGAGCCTTTCGACTCCGGTCTCCCGCGGGCCGGGCAGTGGCG
>WNGB01006567.1_pt1 | contig 29029 bp, 30 predicted proteins | sample 5400681 | NCBI WGS metagenome assembly WNGB01 (sample SAMN13153367, study PRJNA577476) | soil metagenome | isolation source: 115 cm soil or saprolite under grassland replicate 2 | place: USA:California | collected 2016-06-15
GACCTTCGGCAGGAGCGCCCGCTTCTGCGCCTCGCTGCCGAGCTGGGCGACGGCCTTCGCGGTCGTGTTGTGCACGTGCACGATCACGCGGATCCCGCCGTGGATCTTCGCGAGCTCCGCGAGGATCTGCACGTACTGCGACACCGACAGTCCGACGCCGCCGTACGCCTCCGGCACCATGAGCCCGAAGCACCGCATCCGCCGGAGCTTCGGGAAGAGGTCGTCGAGCGGGATCGTGCCGGTGCGCTCGATCTCCGGCTCGTAGGGGTCGAGCTCCTTCCAGATGAACTCGACCATCTCCTGCTTGAACGTGCGGTATGCCTTGCTTTCGAGCGCCATGGATTGTCCTCCGTGAGCTATCGCGCGCTGTAGGTGAAGACGCCCTGGCCGGTCTTCCGGCCGAGACGGTTGGCCCGGACCAGCTGCCGCAAGAGGGGCGAGGGACGATAACGCTCTCCCATCTCGCGGTGCAGGTAGTCGAGGATGAACAGCAGGGTGTCGAGCCCGATGAAGTCGGCGAGCTCCAGCGGTCCCATCGGGTGCCGCAGCGCCAGCTTCACCATCTTGTCGATGTCCTCCGCCGTGCCGACGCCGTCCATCAGGACCTGGAACGCCTCGTTGAGGAAGAGCGGCAGCATGCGGTTGCCGATGAATCCGGGGAAGTCGCGCGCCATCACCGGCTCCTTACCGAGACGGCGGGCCAGGGCGAGCGACGCCGCCACCGTGTCGTCCGACGTCCGGATGCCGCGGATGATCTCGACGACCTGCATGACGGGAACCGGGTTCGAGAAGTGCAGGCCGATCACCTGCCCGCCGCGCCGGGTGGCCGACGCGATCTCGTCGATGCTGAGCGACGACGTGTTGGTCGCCAGGATGGCGTGCGCCGGCGCCAGGCGGTCCAGCTCCGCGAACGTCTGCTTCTTGAGGCCCATGTCCTCGGGGATCGCCTCGATCACGAGGTCGGCGGCGTCGACGGCCTTGCCGAGTTCGTCCACGCTCTCGATGCGGGCCACGACGCCATCGCGTTCGCCGGCCGTCATCCGGCCCTTGTCCACGAAGATCCCGAGGCTGCGGCGAATGGTCTCGGCCGCGCGCGTCAGCGACGCGACCGACGTGTCGTAGAGCCTGGTGTCGACGCCGGCCTGCGCCGCGACCTGCGCGATGCCGGCGCCCATCGTGCCCGCGCCAACCACGGCGATGCGTCGGATGTCCATTCCTTCCTCCTCAGCGCGTGAGAACGCTCACGCCGACCGCGCAGGCGTCGCCGTGCATGAAGCCGCCGAGGCAGTGCGTGAGACCGACCTTCGCCCCGGGCACCTGACGGTCGCCCGCCTGTCCGCGGAGCTGCTCGGTGATCTCGACGACCTGCGCGACGCCCGTCGCGCCCACCGGATGTCCCTTGGCCTTGAGCCCGCCGCTCGGGTTGACCGGGCGCCGGCCGCCGAGCGCGCTGTCGCCGCGCTCGATCACGAGGCCGCCCTCGCCCTTCTTCACGAACCCGAGGTCCTCGTAGTGGAGGATCTCGGCGATCGTGAAGCAGTCGTGCACCTCGGCGACGTCGACGTCCTCCGGACCGATGCCGGCCCTCGTGTAGGCGTCCGACGCCGCGCGCACGGTGGCGTCGAAGCCGGTGAGCGGCAGATCCTCGGCGTACGTGCCGGACCGGAGCGCGACCGCGGCCAGCTTCACCTGGCGGCGCCCCAGCCGCTCCGCGACCGGCCCCGACGCGAGGACGAGCGCGGCCGCGCCGTCCGTCACCGGGCAGCAGTCGAGCAGCGTGAGCGGCCGCGCGATCATCGGCGCGGCCAGGACGTCGCTCACCGTGATGGGACTGCGGAAGTGCGCGCGCGGGTTGCGTCCGCCGTGCGCGTGGTTCTTCACCGCCACCGCCGCGATCTGCTCGCGGGTGGTGCCGAACTCCCGCATGTGCCGCCGCGCGATCATCGCGAACACGCCGGGCATGGTCAGGCCGAGCGCGCCTTCGAGCTCGACGTCGCTGGCCGAGGCCATGTACTCGAACACCTTCGCGCGGGGCGCGCCCGTCATCTTCTCGACCCCGAGCACGAGGACGACGTCCGCCACGCCGGCGCCGATGGCGAGCCACGCCTGGTGGAGCGCCGTCGTGCCGCTGGCACAGGCGTTCTCGACCCGCAGCATCGGGATGCCGACCACGCCGACTTCGCGCATGACCACCTGGGGTACCGTCGTGCCCTGCGGCGCGAGCGTGCCTGCCGCCGCCGTGCTGCACACGACCATCTCGATCGCGGCCGCATCGACGCCCGCGTCCTTCATCGCGTCCATCGCCGCCCGGGCGCCGAGCGTCTTCACGCTGGCGTCCTTGAACACACCGAACCGGGTCATTGCCGCTCCCGCGACGAATACGTCTCGCATGCGAACCTCCTAGCGGCCATTATTCACGAACGTGCGCTCCGCGTCGTAGGCGCCCCCTCACCCTGTCCCTCTCCCCCTGCGGGGGCGAGGGGATCGAAACGGCTCCCTCTCCCTCGGAGAGGGAGAGGGTCGGGGTGAGGGTGGGCTCTGTTCACGCATAGTCCGGGCTAGGTTCCCGCCGGAACGAAGCGATAGAGCTCGCCGTCGGCCGGCACGACGATCTCCATTTCGGCGCCCTCGGTGAGCTCGGGCGACGCCGCGTTGGGACCGAGCAGCGCGAAGACGCGCACGCCCTCCGGCAGGTCGACGAACCCGAACGAGTACGGCGTCTCGATCGACGGCACGCCGACCTCCGCTGTCGTGAGCGCGAAGAGACGCCCGCGCCGGCTGAGCGGAGTCCGTTCGACGCGCGTCTCCTCGAGACAGTGGGGACAGTGCGCGCGGGCGGGGAACGAGACACGCCCGCAGGCGTGACAGCGGAGTCCCGCGAGCGTGCCACCCTCCGGGGTGTCGACGAAGAGCTGCGTCCGGTTCATGCCGTGCCTCCGTGCCCGCCGTGCGCCGTCGGTCGCTACCCGAGCCAGCGCTTGCGGCGCTTGTAGTGCTTGAGCTGCCGGTAGTCGCGGCGGATCCCGAGCTCGCTCAGGCCGAAGTAGAACTCCTTGATGTCCTCGTTCTCGCGGAGCTGCGCCGACGGTCCCTCCAGCACCACGCGGCCGTTCTCCATCACGTATCCGAAGCTCGCGAGGTCGAGGGCGACGAGCGCGTTCTGCTCGACGAGGAGGATCGACATCCCTTCGTTGGCGTTGATCGCGCGGACGGTCGCGAAGATCTCGTTGACGAGGAGGGGCGACAGCCCGAGCGACGGCTCGTCGAGCAGCATCACCGACGGACGCGCCATGAGCGCGCGCCCGATGACGAGCATCTGCTGCTCGCCGCCCGAGCAGTATCCCGACACGCGGTGCCGCAGCGTCGCGAGGATCGGGAAGTACCGGTACACGCCGTCGAGCGCCTGCCGCGAGGCGCCGCCCCCGTTGCGCCGGAACCCCGCGAGCAGGTTCTCCTCGACGGTCATGTTCTCGAAGATGCGGCGGCCTTCCATCACCTGCACGACGCCCATGCCGACGATCGCTTCCGGGTTGCGGCGCTCGATCGGCGTGCCGGCGAGCTCGATGCGTCCTTCCGTGACGCGGCCGTCCTCGGTCTGGAGCAGGCCGGAGATCGCCTTGAGCGTGGTCGTCTTGCCGGCGCCGTTGGCCCCGAGGAGCGTCACGATCGCTCCCCGGGGAACCGTCAGCGACACGCCCTTGAGGACGAGGATGGCCCCCTGGTACTTGACCTCCACGCCCTCCAGACGCAGCATCCCTACTTCCCGGTCCACCACTCGACCGTGCGCTGCTCGTCGGTGAGCGGCGGGATCGGCACCCAGTCGCTCACCGCCTTGAGCACCGGTCCCTTCTCGATGCGCGCGACCTTCACCATGTCGAACGGGCGATGGTCCGTCGGCGACCACTTGAGGGGCGGCGTGATGCCGTCGCACGTGAAGCCGCGCATGTCGTTCTCCATGACGGTCTTGAGCGCCTTGCGGCCGGCCTTGATGTCCTTGGTGAGCCCGTCGTAGCCGGTCTTGGCCATCGTCCGCTTGATCGACTCCGCGACCTGGCACATCCCGACCCAGCCCCAGTAGAAGTGCTGGCGGTCCTCGACGCGGTCCGCGCCGTACCACTCCTTGTAGAGGCCGCGGATCTTCTGGATGCCGGGGACGGTCGCGTCGTCCCACACCGCGTACGGCAGGAACGACATCAGGCCGACGCCCGCGTCGCCCATCGCCTTGATGACGTCCTGGCCGATCGGTCCGAAGTACGGCGCCAGCTTCGGGATGTCGACGCCCTGGCGCGCCATCTCCTTCGCCATCGTGGTCCAGTTGACGTCGGTGGTGTGGCTGATCACGATGTCGGCCTGGCTGTTGCGCATCTGGAGCACGACGCCCTTCATGTCCGGCGCGACGAGCGGCGTGAACAGCTCGAACGCGATCGGGATCCCGCGCTTCTTGAACTGCGCCCCGTAGAGCCTCGAGGCGGTCTTGCCGGGGTGGGCGTCCATGAGCACCATCGCCACCTTCGGCGGCTCGCTCTTCTTCCAGCCCGTCTTCATCCACCAGTCGAAGGCGGCGGCCCCGCCTTCGAGCCAGAGCGGGATGGCGGGGAAGAACCACGTCCCGGGCCGGAACGTCGCGATCGGCTCCGCGTTGTGGCTGCCGAACGGCATCCCGTCCTCCGCCGCGATCGGCGCGATCGTGGCGATCGACGAGCTGTTGATCGACACGAAGAAGAGCGCGTTCTCGACGTCGCGCGCCCGCTTGTAGGCCGCGACCTCGCGGTCGACGACGTAGCTCGTGTCGACCACGATGTGCTTGATCTTCACGCCGTCGATGCCGCCGAGCTTCTCGTTGACGTAGCGGACGTAGGCCCGGGCGCCGTCGGTCTTCGGCCGGCCGCTCGGCGCGAACGGACCGGTGAGGTCCGACGCCTCGAGGATCACCACTTCCTTGCCCTGGGCCGCCGCCGTCTGCGGCAGCGCGACGGCGGCGAGCACGGCGCTCGCGCCGATCAGCGCCAGACCCAGTCCGAAGGCCATGAACCGTTTCGTGGTCATGCGCATGTGAGTCCTCCTCTGCACGGATCGCTCGGGAATAGGACGCTCGACGGGACGGGTGACCACGCGCCCATCACGCGCGGTAGTGCGGCAGCGGCCAGCTGCGGTAATACATCTTGACCCGCTCCCACCAGTGATTGAGGCCGCGCGGCTCGAAGATCAGGAACGCCGCGACGACGAGACCGAAGAGGATCTGGCGCGTCGGCGCGGTGAGGGCGTCGGCCCGGGGAAACACGGTGCCGAGCCACGAGAAGGCGTACGCGAGCCCTTCGGTGAGCCCGACGATGAAGGTCACGCCGAAGAAGGTCCCCGGAATGGTGCCGAGCCCGCCGACGAGCAGGTAGCCGAGGAACCACACCGACGCCACCAGCCCGAACGACTCCGGCGTCACGGTGCGGTTCCAGTGCCCGTAGAGCGCGCCGGCGGCGCCGGCGAAGGCGCAGGCGATGAAGAACGCGAGCAGCTTGTAGCGGAAGACGTCGATGCCCATCACCTCCGCCGCGAGGTCGTTGTCGCGGATGGCGATGAAGGCGCGCCCCGCCTTGGTGCGCAGGAGGTTCTTGGTTGCGCAGGTCGCGAGCACGAGCACCGCGAGGACGAGCACGAAGTAGCTGCGCTCGGTGTTGAACACGAACCCCCAGAGCGAGGGCGACGGCGCCTCGAGCCCGTAGTCGCCCTTCGTCACGCTCTCCCACTGGCGGATCACGTACATCACGAGGAACTGCGCGGCGAACGTCGCCATCAGGAGGTAGAAGCCCTTGATGCGGACGGCCGGCAGACCGAACAGCACGCCGACCAGTCCGGCCACCAGCGCGGCGATCGGCAGGGACAGCCAGAACGGCATGCCCCGGACGGCGAGGATGGCGGACGTGTAGGCGCCGACGGCCATGAACGCCGCGTGCGCGGTCGAGAACTGCCCCGTGTACCCGGTGAGGATCTGCAGCCCGAGCGCGGCGATCACGCTGATCGCGATGAGGTTGAGGATGCTCACAACGTAGTTGTTGAGCAGTGCGAGGACGAGGAGGGCCGCGACGGCGCCGATGACGAGCAGCCAGCGGTGCTCGCGCGTCCGCACCACCGCCATGTCGTCGAGGTACGTCTCGCTGAACGTGCCGGCGGGGAGGTACACGGTCAGATCCTCTCGATCCGGTGCTGGCCGAAGAGCCCGTGCGGCCGGAGCAGGAGGATCACCATCAGGATGACGAAGGGCGCGACCTCCTTGACGCCCTTGAGGTGGACGCCGAGGTACGCCTCCGCGCCGGCCTCGATCACGCCGATGAGGATGCCGCCGACGAGCGCGCCGGTGAACGACTCGAGCCCGCCCAGGATGACCACGGGCAGCACCTTCAACCCGTAGGCGTCGAGACCGTAGAAGACCATCGAGATGAGCCCGAGGATGACGCCGCCCACGGAGGCCAGCACCGTGCCCATCCCCCACGCGAGACCCGAGATGCGCCGCGCGCTGATGCCCGACGCCTGGGCCGCCCGCGGGTCGTCCGCGACCGCACGCATCTGGATGCCGCTGCTCGTCGTCTTGAAGAAGAGCCCGAGGAGCACCATCAGGGCCATCGAGACCAGCGCGCCCCCGACGAGCTCGAAGGAGAGCACCATCCCGGCCAGGCGGATCGGGCGCTCCGGCAAGACCTTGGGATAGCTGTAGTAGTCGGTGCCCCAGAGGGCAATGACGACGCCCTGCACGATGGTCAGGAGCGCGAACGTCATCATCACGCCGGCCAGGATCGGCTGCCCGATGAGCGGGCGCATGAAGAGGAAGTCGGTGACCCAGCCGAGGCCGAAGGCGAGCACGAGGGCGGCCGGCACGGCGACGGCGAACGGCAGCCCGGCGGTCGTCGCGAGCGAGTAGGTCAGGAACGCCCCCAGGGTCACGAGGGCGCCGTGCGCGATGTTGAGCACGCCGGTCGCCTTGTACACGAGCACGAAGCCCATCGCGATCAGCCCGTAGATCGTGCCGGTCAGCGTGCCGGCCACGAGGTTCTCGAGCAGATAGCTCATCGGCTCACGCTCCGGATGGGGATCCTGGTGGTGACGCGGCCGCGGCGGCCGTCGCGGTAGACGATCTCGGTCTCGACGGAGAAGTCGGCCGCGCCCGCGTGAATGGCGGCGATCAGCCCGCCGTGCCGCTGCTCCACGAAGCCGCGGCGCAGCTTCCGCGTCCGCGTGAGCTCGCCTTCGTCGGGATCGAGCTCCTTCGGCATGAGGGCGAACGCGCCCACGCGCATCCACTCCGGCAGACGCCGGTTCACCGCCTCGATGGCGGCCGCGATCAGCTCGTACACCGGCGGCTTCTGCGAGAGGTCGGTGAACGTCGTGTAGCCGAGGCGCCGGCCGTCGGCCCAGCGGCCGACATTGTCGTAGTCGATGGTCACGAGCGCGACGGGCGACGGCGCGACCTCGCCCCCCGAGACGCAGCAGTCGCGCACGTACTGGCTGAAGCGCAGGCGCGTCTCGATGTAGCTCGGCGAGAAGCGCCGGCCGCCCGCGAGCGGCCGGAACTCCTCGATACGGTCGAGGTACACGAGGTGGCCGTGCTCGTCGAACATCCCGCCGTCACCGGTCCGGTACCAGCCGTCGACCCAGCGGCTCGCCGTGTCCTCCGGCTGACGGAAGTAGCCGGAGAACATCGACGCCGTGCGGACGAGGATCTCCCCGTCGTCGGAGATCCGGACCTCGACCCCCGGGAGCGGCCGTCCGAGCGTCTCCGGCCGCACGTCGTCGTCTCCGTGCGTGGTGAGCAGCCCGGTCTCGGTGAGCCCGTAGAGCTGCTTGAGGTTGATCCCGTGGGCGCGAAGCAGCTTGAAGTTGTCGGGACCGAGCGGCGCGCCGCCCGTCAGCGCGTGACGCGCCCGCGTGAGCCCGAGCCGGTCGCGGATTCCGCGGAAGCAGAGCCAGTCGGCGAGGCCGCGGGCGGCGCGGGCGCCGGGACCCAGGCGCGCCCCGTCGAGCTCCCGCTCGACGACCCGGTCCGCGAGACGCCGGCACGCGCCATACGCCAGGCGCTTGAGCCCCCGCGCATCCTCCATCTCCGCCTGGATCTCGGAGCAGATCGCCTCCCACAGCCGCGTCGTGTAGACGAGGAAGTGCGGCGCGATCTCGCGGACGTCCTCGCGGACCGTCTCCGGCTCCTCTGGAAAGTTGACGGTGAAGCCGTGGACGAGCTGCCCCGTGATGCCGATGTACTGCTCCGTGGACCACGCGGGCGGGATGAACGAGACGTACTCGTCCTGCTCGTGCATCGGGTGCACGGCGGCGACGGACCGGATGCTCCGCACCAGCCCCTGGTGGTTCAACATCGCCGCCTTCGGCTTGCCGGTCGTCCCGGACGTGTAGCAGAAGACGGCGACGTCGGTGCCCTTCCCCTGCGCGACGCTCGACTCGAACAGCCCGCGATGTTCGCCGCCGAAGCGCCGCCCCTCGGCGAGCAGCTGCTCGAAGCCGATGAGCAGCGGATGGTCGTAGGACCAGAGCCCTTTGGGGTCCCAGTAGACGATCCGCCGCACGTGCGGCAGACGGTCGACGATGGACAGGACCTTGTCCGTCTGCTCCTGGTCGTGGGCGAAGACCACCATCGCGCCGGAATGCTCGAGGTAGTAGAGGATCTCCGCCGCCGTGCAGTCCGCGAAGATCCCGAAGGCGGCGGCGCCCGCGGCCTGCGCGCCGAGCTCGGCCCAGTACCACTCGGGATCGTTCTCGCCCACGATGGCGACGCGCTCGCCCCGCTCGAGGCCGACCGCCATGAGGCCGAGCGCCACGTCCTCGACGTGCCGGAGGTAGTCCATCCAGGTGAAGCGCTTCCAGACGCCAAACTCCTTCCGGCGCATCGCCACGCGGCCGTCGCCGTGGCGCGCGGCGCGCTCGACCAGGAGCTGGGGGAGCGTCTCAGCCGGCATCGACCGTCGCCTCCTGGCCGAGGTAGGCGCGCACGACGGCCGGGTCGCGGCGGACGTCGGCCGGCGCGCCCTCGGCCAGGACCCGGCCGAAGTCGAGGACCACCACGCGCTCGGCGATGTCGCCGACGATCCCGATGTCGTGCTCGACGAGGATCATCGGGATGCGCTTCAGCGCGTGCACGTCGAGGACGAAGCGGATCATCTCCTCCTTCTCCTCCACGTTCATGCCGGCCACGGGCTCGTCGAGGAGCAGGAGCTTCGGCTCCATCGCGAGCGCGCGCCCGAGCTCCACACGCTTGCGCAGGCCGTAGGGCAGGATCGCCACCGGCGTGTGGCGAATGTGACGCATCTCGAGGAGGTCGATGATCTCCTCCACCACGCGCCGGTGGACGACCTCCTCGGCGCGCGGCGGGCCGAGCCACGCCGCGCCGAGCAGCGCGGGGTACCGCACGTGGACGTGGCGCCCGGCGAGCAGGTTCTCGAGCGCGGTGAGCCCGGAGTAGAGCTCGATCTGCTGGAACGTGCGCGAGATGCCGAGCTCCGCGCGCCGGTGCGCGCGCAGGGCGGTGATGTCGCGCTCCCCGAACACGATGCGCCCGCGCTGGGGCCGGTAGAACCCGCTGATCGAGTTGAGCAGCGAGGTCTTGCCGGCGCCGTTCGGGCCGATGATCGCGAGGATCTCGTGCGGCCCGAGCGTGAGGCTCACGTCGATGAGGGCGCGGACGCCGCCGAAGCCGAGGGAGATATGCTCGACGCGGAGCGCGGCCGCGCCGTCCGTCATCCCGAAAACGCCGCGCCGAGCCCGAGCTCGCGCCCGATGATGAGCTTCTGGATCTGGGACGAGCCGTCCGCGATCGTCGCCACGCGGATGTCGCGGTAGTAGCGCGACACGGCGCACTCGTCCATGTACCCCATGCCGCCGTGGAGCTGGACGGCGAGGTCGGCGATGCGCTTCGCCGCCTCCGTGGCGAAGTACTTGGCGGTCGCGGTCGCCCGGAGGGACGGCTCGCCCTGGTCGACGTACCACGCCGCGCGGTACGTGAGCAGGCGCGCGGCGTCGAGCTGGACGGACATCTCGGCGACCATGTCCTGGATCATCTGAAGGCGGCCGAGCGGCCGGCCGAATGCCTGCCGCTCGGTGGCATAGCGCAGCGAGCTGTCGAGGCAGGCCTGCCCGAGGCCGACCGACATGGCCGCCAGGCACACGCGCCCGCGCGCGTAGCCCTTGTGCAGCAGGAAGCGGCCCTGGCCCGCCCGGCCTATCAGGCTGTCGCCGGCCACCCGACAGTCCTCGAAGAAGACGGGGCGCGTGTCGGACGAGCGCCAGCCCATCTTGCGGTAGGGTAGGCCAACGACGACGCCCGGGCTGCCGGCGGGCACCGCGAAGATGCTGAACTCCTTCCGGCCGTCCGGCCGCGCGCCGGTGACCGCGACGGTGAGGATGACGTCGGTGGCCTTCGTCCCCGCGTTGGTGATGAAGGCCTTCTGGCCGTTCAGGACCCAGTCGGTCCCCTCCCGGCGCGCGCTCGTCCGGAACGCCTCGGTGTCCGATCCGGCCGACGGCTCCGTGCCAGCGGTGGCGCCGAGCCCGTCGCCGGCCATGAGCCGCGGCATGAACCGCGCTCGCTGCGCCGCCGTGCCGTACTCGTGGATCACGAGGCCCGTGGCGACCGAGACCATCACGGTCGCCGCGAGCGACATGTCGGCGCGCGCCAGCTCCTCGAGCGCGACGCAGAAGCCGAGCATGCCCGCGCCGGCGCCGCCCGTCTCGACCGGGAAGGGCAACCCCATCACGCCGAGCTCGGCCGCGGCGCGCACGAGGTCGTAGGGGAATTCGCCGCTGGCGTCCAGCTCGGCGCCGCGCGGCGCCACGTCGCGCTCGGCGAAGCGCCGGACCGTGTCGCGGATCCGGGCGTGGTCGTCGTCGAGACGGAAATTCATGCGAGGGTCTCCGCCGGGGATGCGAAGGCGCCGGCACCGGCGCCGTTGGTCCGCGCCGGCTCGTGGAGCAGCCCCCGGACGAGATAGTCGGCGAACACGTCCGCGACTTCGGCGCCCGAGCGCGGCCCGTCGGGATCGAACCACTTCGGGATCCAGTTGATCGCGCCGAGGATCGCGAGGCCGATCAGCTTCGGGTCGCAGGCGACGAACGTGCCCGCGGCGACGCCGTCCTCGAGGAGCGCGCGCAGCTCGCGCTCGAAGGCATCGCGCTTCTGAACCAGCCGGCGATGGAGCACCGGGGACAGCGCGCCCTCGTCGAGCAGCACGACCGTCGCCGTGAGCTGGTCCGTCATGCGCTCCATGTAGTGCCGGAGGGCGATGCGGAGACGCTCGTCGGGGGCGGTCGTCCGTTCACGCGCGAGCGCCATGCCTTCCATCGCGATCTCGAGCGAGCGGAGATGGCACTGGAACAGCACGTCCTCCTTGCTCCGGACGTGGTAGTAGAGGGCCGCCTTCGTGACGTGCAGCGCCCGCGCGATGTCGTCGAGCCTCGTGCCGTGATAGCCGCGTCGGTTGAACACACGCGCGCTCTCGTTCAGGATCCGCTCCTGCGTGAGCGTCGCTCGTCGGGTGGTCGTGCGCCGGCTCATCGGTGGCGCGAATATATTGACTGTTCAGTAGAATCGCCATGAGTCAAATGCTTCATATTGCTGAGGCGCCTTCGTCAGAAAGGGCGGCAGCGGCCCGGCCACCGCGACACCCGGGGGCCTTGGAGCCGGGAGATCACACGGGGCGCTCGAAGCGGTACTTGCGCGTCCGGTTGGCGCCCTAGCCCGCGGCGCGCAGGCTCTGGATCAGCTGAAGGACGCGCCGGATCTCGCCGACGCTCCGGATCATCTGCCGGTCGCCGGACTGGGACCAGCGAACCCGGCCGTCGCGGTCGACGATGACGGTGGAGCGGTAGGCGACGTTGCGCTCCTCGTCCCAGACGCCGTAGGCGCGCATCACGGCCCGGTGGACGTCGCTCAGGAGCGCGAACGGCAGCGCGTGGCGCCGGTGGAACTCGGCCTGCGAGAAGCGCGAGTCGCCGCTGATCCCGAGCATGACGGCGCCCAGGGGCTGGAGGTCGGCCGCGACCCCGCCGAGGTCGCGAAGCTCAGGCGTTCAGATGTTGCCCCAGTCGAAGCAGTAGAACAGGAGGACGACATCCGATTGACCCTTGAACTCGGCCAGCGAGACGTCACGGCCCATCGTCGAGGGCAGGGAGAACGCGGGAGCCTCGTGCCCATAGCGCAGCATCGTCGTGCGTCCTCCTTCGGACCCGCCGTGCACCGCGGCGACGGTCAGCGGTAGAGGTCGATGAGCTCCTGGAGGGCGACCATCTGGTTGCCTCGCGTCGGTCATGCCCAGGGGACCGGGCTTCCCCACCGGTTCCAGGAGGTCGTCTCCGAGGTGGGCTTGCGCCGGCTCGGCCCGTACTTGACGGCCGGGTAGCCGAGCGGGATGCAGAAGTGGAAGGCGACGTCCGTGGGAATGGCGAACATCGCGTGGAAGCGGTCCATCACCTTGGCGTGCAGCGTCGTCGGGACCGACCCGATCCCGAGCGAGTGGGCTGCCAGCATCAGGTTCTGGCAGGCCGGGATCACCGAGTTGGCCCCGCCCGGCGGCACCGCCAGGGCGAAGATGATGCAGGGGACGTCCTTCATCGTCTCGGCCAGATCCATGGCGGCGGTGTAGTTCTTCTCCCCCGGCGGGATGTCCTGCGGTCCGGTCCAGCCGTGGTCGTCCAGACGCTTGGCCCACCAGGCCTCGCGGTAGAGCGCGCCGAACTCGCGGATCTTCTCGCGGTCGGTGACGGCGAGAAAGCGCCCGGTCTGGTGATTGCCGCCGTTGGGCGCCTTGACCGCCGCCTCGAGGAGCAGGCGGATGTCTTCAGGCGCGATGGGGTCGGGCCTGAACTTCCGGACCGAGCGCTGCGTGAACATGGCTTCGCCGAGAGGCTTGGTCAACCGGTCTGCGTTCATGCGGTGGTTCCCCCATCGGTCTGTGAGCCGCGAAACACTGTCGATGCCCAGCCTAAGGTAGCACCTCGGGCCGGGTCCCTGGGGGCTCACGGCTAGGTCAGGTGCGGGTCCAGGAGGTCGCGAAGCCCGTCGCCGAGCAGGTTCGCTCCCAGGACGACAAGGGAGATGACGAGTCCAGGCGCCGTGGCGAGCCACCAGGCGTTGGACAGGTAGTCGCGACCCTCCGCGAGCATGGAGCCCCACGAGGGACGAGGAGCCTGGATGCCCATCCCGAGGAAGCTCAGGCCGGACTCTAGCAGGACCATGGTGGCGAACTGGCTCGAGCCGATGACCAGGATCGGCGCCACGATGTTCGGCAGCACGTGGCGCAGGATGATCCTGAGGTCGCTCGCGCCGAGCGTGTAGGCGGCCTCGATGTACTCGAGACCGCGGATGGTGAGCACCTCCGCGCGGATCGTCCGCGCATAGAGCACCCACCCGCTCAAGGCCAGCACCCCGACCAGCGCCGCGGGGTTCGTGCCCACCACCGCGATGATCGCGATCGCGAGCATGATCACCGGGAAGGCGAGCTGGACATCGGCGACCCGCATGATGACGGCATCCGCCCGGCCGCGACCCCAGCTGGCGACCAGGCCAACGCAGACTCCCGCCAGGGCGGCGATCACGAGCCCGGTCACCGCGAGCGCGAGAGAGATCCGCCCGCCGTAGAGCAGTCGCGCGAGGATGTCCCGGCCCAGGTTGTCGGTCCCGAGCAGGTGCGCCCGGGTGCCTCCCAGTCCCCAGGGCGGCGCCAGGCGCTGGCCGAAGCTCGGCTTGATCGGATCATACGAGGTGAGCGCCGGGGCGATCAGGCTGGCGAGGACCACGAGCCCGAGCAGGATGCTGCCGATCGCCATCGCGGGATAGCGGCGACCGAGGCGCCCGATGACGCCGGACCGGAGCCGCGCGGCCATCACGAGTAGCGGATGCGGGGATCGATGAGGGTGTAGAGCAGGTCCACGACCAGATTGATGAGCACGAAGACGGTCGCGGAGAGAATCAGCACGGTCTGCACGACAGGGAAGTCGCGAAAGAAGATCGCGTCCACGATGAGCTTCCCCATCCCCGGCCACGCGAACACGGATTCGGTGATCACGGCCCCTCCGAGGAGCGCGCCGATCTGGAGTCCGACCACGGTCAGGACGGGAATGGCCGCGTTGCGGAGGGCGTGCCGGAGCACCACGCGCCGCTCGGCCAGGCCCTTGGCGCGGCCGGTGCGGATGTAGTCCCGGTTCAGGATCTCGAGCATGCTCGAGCGGGTCAGGCGGGCGACGAGCGCGGTGGGGAAGGCCGCGAGGGTGATGCCCGGCAGGATGAGGGAGGTCCAGCCGGCGAAGCCCGAGGTCGGCAGCCACCGAAGGGCAACGCCGAAGAGCAGGATCAGCATGATGCCGAGCCAGAAGTTTGGCAGCGACTGGCCGAGCACGGCGAAGATGGTGCCCGCGACGTCATAGCGCGTGCCCCGGCGCACCGCCGCCAGGATGCCGAGCGAGATCCCGACGCCCACGGTCAGGAGCATCGCCACCAAGGTCAGCTGGACCGTCGCGGGCAGCCGCTCGAGCACGACCCTGAGCGCCGGGGCTCGATACTGGAACGACTGGCCGAAATCGCCCCGGACGACGCTCTGCAGGAAGAGGCCATACTGGATCGTGAGCGGCTCGCGGAGACCAAGCTGCCGGTTCAGCTCCTCGACGGCGGACTCAGGAGCGCCCTCCGGCAGGAGCATCCTCGCGGGATCGCCCGGGAGCACGCGAAGAATCACGAAGACCAGCACCGAGACGCCCAGCAGCGTGAGCGCCGACTGCCCGAGCCGCCGGAGGACGTAGACTCTCATCGGTCACGCGGCCCGGGCGAGCGCGGACGTGCCGGCCTGCTACACGATGGAGACGTCACTCAGCAGGACGTAGTAGTCGCGGCGCGCCTCGAAGTTCCGGAGGCGATCGCTGACGCCGTAGATCGCGACCGTGTAGTAGAGCCAGAGCTCCGCGTCCTCGTCCCACACGATCCGCTCCAGCTCCTCGTACTTCGCCTGCCGGACCCTTGGATCGGGGACCCGCCCCTCGGCGATGAGCTGCTCGACGCGGGGATTGTGATACCGGGTGAGCTTTTCGGAGCCGGCCTTCGTGAACCACTGGCCGAAATACCAGTCGGGATCGTGGGGCATGTGGGCCCAGCCGGAGAAGAAGAGGTCATAGGTGCCGGCGGTGCGGTGCTCGCGCGCGGTCGCGATCTCGAGGTTCTTGATGTTCAGCTTGATGCCCACGTCCCCGAGCATGGCCGCCACGGCCTGGGTGATCTCGAGCTGCTTCGGGTAGAAGTCCTTCATGAGCACGATATCCAGCGAGACGTTCGTGTAGCCCGCCTGCTTCAGGATCTGGCGCGCCTTCTCCGGATCGTAGGCCTTGAGGGGCAGGCTCGCGTGACCGATGAGCCCGGGGGGAACGGGGCTGTCGACGGGCCGGCCGTAGCCGCGCAGGAGCTCCTTGATGATGACGTTGCGGTCGATGGCGAGCGAGATCGCCTGCCGAAGCCGCTGGTCCTTCACGGGCTCCCGGCCGAGCTGGAAGATCCAGCGCTGGGCCTCGATGGCCGGCACGTCGAGCACCTTGACGCCCCGGCTCCCCTTGAGCGTCTCGACAAGGTCCGGCGTGACGCGGTCGATCACGTGGAGCTCTCCGGCCCGCAGGGCGGCCGTGCGGGTCGAGAGCTCGGGAATGAAGCGGAAGGTGACCTTCTCGACCTTCGGGATGTTCGGCTTCCAGTAGCTCGGGTTGGCGGTCATCGCGATCTGGTCGCCGTGAGTCCAGTTGGCGAAGCGGAAGGGCCCGGTGCCGACCGGTTTCTGGAAGAAGCCCTCCTCGTTCCGGCCCGCGCTCGGCGGGAGCATCCCCAGCATCGTGAGGTGGGCGGGCAGGGAGCCAAAGGGACGCTTGGACGTGACCACGACGGCATAGTCGCCGTCCTTCTCCACGGACTCGAGGTCCTGGTAGACGAACGACTTGATGAGCTTGGTGTTGTCTCGGACCCGCTTGAGGGTGAACACCACGCTGTCGGCGGTGAACGGGGTGCCATCGTGGAAGGTCACGCCCTTGCGGAGCGTGAAGCGCCAGGTCGTGTTGTTGACCGGGCGCCAGGACTCCGCGAGCGCCGGGACGAACTTCGAATCGTTCGTGACATCGACGAGCGGGTCGAAGAGATGCCGGAGCACCGACGTGGTGGAGATCGAGTAGTGGTTCGCGGGGTCGAGCGTGAGCATGCGCTCGGACAGGCCGGCGGCGATCTCGCCGCTCCGCCTCGCCTGCGCGCGTGCGGGGCGCGGCAGTGCCGCCAGGGCCAGGCCCGTGCCGCCGACGGCCAGGAATTCGCGGCGGCCGACCCGGGCGCGCTGCCGGATTCGCTCAGGCATGGTGTCGCTCCTCTTTCGTGCTGCGGTCGATGCATCACGCGCCGGGCCGCCTCCTCGGCAGGTCCGGTCCGCGTCCACGGTGGTCTCGATGTATGCCATCGCCGGGTGCGCTGTCAAGCGCGGCGGCCATCGTGGGGCTCGAGGAGCCGCTATGGAAGATCTGGGCTCACGAGGTGATCCGTCTCACGCAGAGCTCCGGCGGCGCGGTCTTCGAGTACGACCCGGCCGAAGATCGATGGCCGGGGAAGCGCTGCGATGCATGCAGCGGACTACTGGTCCCAGAGCGGCTTGACTACCGCCACTCGTCGACCGAGACCGTCTTCTGATATTTGCATCCCATGATGCGCCAGTAACCGTTGGTCTCGCCCCCGACGACGACGACGTGGATGTCCTCGCGCCGGAACATCGGGATCATCTCGCCGGGCGCGGCGCGGAGCTTCGAGGCCCACGGCTCCTCACCGAAGGTGGCGCGCGGATAGACGTAGTTCTGGATGAGCTGGTAGTCCCAGTACTCGCCAGCGGGCATCCTCGCCGCGTCGGCGAGCCAGTCGATGAGCGCCTCTTTCTTCGCGAACCCGCCGCGATCGATGAACTGGCGCGCGGCGATCGGATCCAGCAGGAGCGTCGGCGGCGTATGGGGATCCATGCCGCGGAGCATGTTGCGCACGTGCTCGCGCCAGTCGGCGAAGGTGACGCTGTTGTACGCGTAGTTATTGCCCTGGTTGCCCATGTAGCTCAACCCCGGGACGGATCCGCCCTGGAGGTTCTGGGAGAGCAGACCATAGGCCCGGCCGATCGTGGCATTGGCGTGGCTGTACGGTCCGAGGGCGCCGGTCCCCGCGTTCATGTCGATCTCCTGCCGGATCGGCCCGTTGACGACGGCCATCGATGCCATCGCGCTCGAGCTGCTGCTCCGGGCGGTCACGCCGGTCGCTCCCAGCGCCAGGATCACGGGAAAGTACTCCGGCCGCGCGCCGGCCATCACCGCGTTCACCGCCACCTTCTCGACCGTGTACTCCCAGTACTCTCGAAAATGGGTCGAGCGCATGCGCCCGACCACCTCGTCGGGCTTGCGACGGGTGGCCGCCAGCATCGCCGCCACGCGCTCCTCGGTCGGCAGCACGATCGGCAGCATGTCGGTCCAGCGGTTCTCGAGGAAGAGACGCTCGAGGTTCTCCGCGGTGTCCGGCTCGACGAGTCTGGACGTCGAGCGGTCGAACTCGGCCGGACCCGAGTCCTCGTCGCCGAGCGGGCGCGTGAGCCCCTCGACGATCTCTCGCATGACCGGCTGGCCGGTCAGCGGATCCTTGCCGTCCACATAACCCCGCAGCTCGGCCGATGTCTTGCCCATGATGGGCTGGGGCACGAACACCTGCCGGAGGCCGGGCATCCCGTTGACCGTCGCCACCGACCGCACCACGCGGTCGAACTTGTCGGTGTGCATGGCGACGGTGGGGACGCCGTACGTCGCTTCGATCGTCATCGCGTGCGCGGCGACCGCCGGCGCGCAGGTGCTTCAGTGGCCGACGCCGAGGATGGCGGCGTGTCCCTTCGCCCTGATCTCCTCCCACGTCGTCGGGTCGTCGTGGAGATAGACGCTCGAGATGGGCTTGAAGACGGTCCGCACGCCCGGCATGTGGTCCGCGAACCAGGCCTGCACTTGCTTGAGGAAGACGTCCGAGTCGTCGAAGCGGCAGTCCACCAGGTAGACGATCTTGCCCTCGAGCGTATCCAGCCGCGGGGCGAGGGCCTTGCGCGTGACCTTCGGGGGAAAGCCGACCGGGTTGAGCGCCGTGATCTTCACCGCTGCACCGGCCCGACCGTCACCCGCTCGTAGAGCAGGCTCAGGATCTCGTCGAGGGCGGCGCAGCCCCAGAGGTCGAACATGGGCGAGGCGAGCATGGCCGTGAACTCCTTGGCGGCCCGGGCCCGGGCTTGCTCGGCGGTCTCGCCGGGGCGCGCCGTGGCCTGATGGCCGCGGATCCTGTCCTTGTGATAGCAGGCCGGGAACTCGATGTAGCGATAGAGCTCGCGGAGGTCCTTGTCGAAGAAGACGGCGACGGGGATGGACTGGAAGGTCTGGCCGCCCTTCTCGTTGAGGAACTCGGCCATGAGGTCGGCATTGCTGTCGGGCGCCTCGGCGAGACTGGGCGTGTTGCTCCGGCTGAAGCGCTGGCCGTCACGCGTGAAGATGCGCAGCTCGAGACCGCCGGTCTCGGCGAGCCGTACCAGCGCCGGCACGTCGCGCCGGCAGTCGGATGACCACTCCTCGGAGATGACCAGGACCTTGGCGGGCCCGCCGGGCTGGGCGGCGAGCCACCTGATCATCGCCGTCTGCGCCTCGGAGAGCTGGAGCCTCTGGTGGCGCTCCCGCAGGAAGCCACTCTGGTCCGTTCGCGTGCCGCCCATCGAGCTTTCGCGCTTCAAGTTCTCTGGCGTCCCGACGTAGGCCACGTACTGCTCGAAGGTCATGCCCGTGGCGAAGCGGGCGGCAGTGACGGCGCTCACGCGGGCGGTCCTAATCGCAGGCTGAAACGCATCTGCTCGTCGCCGGTCGCGGTGGCCATCGAAGCCTCCTTGGTGAACGCGCCCGATGATGCGGCGGGCCCTCGGGGCTGTCAAGACGGACGAGGGGCATGGGCCCGCGTACAAGGGCTTCATCGTGGCTGGCCTGGGCGGCCTCCACGAGCGCTGAGGCCGGCTCAGATGCAGAAGAAGCGCCCGGCGCGCTGGACGATCACGCAGGGCGCGTAGGGGGCGCCGAAGTAGGGGTAGGAGTACTGCAGCGCCCGCTGGGCCTGGAGCTGCGCCTCCTGGAGCTCGGCCGTCAGCTCGGCCTGGGTCTCGAGGCTTTCCGCGATGAACGCGCGAACCGGCGCCGAGACCGGCTCCTTTCGGATGATCTCGAAGGCGCGGTCTATCTGGGCGCCCAGGTGAGGCTCGACGCTCATGGCGCGCAGTTGCGAGAGCTGCTCGATCGCCCGGGCGGTCTCGCCCTTGCGCAAGTATGCCAGGCCGAGGTAGAGGCGCACCCGGGGATCATTGGGCCGCTCGGCGAGGGCCCTCTGGAGGATCTGCACGGCCTGATCCAGGTTGCCGCGCCTGTACTCGGCGAGTCCCAGGCCCACCACCGCATCGCTGCGACCAGGATCTTGGGACAGCGCTTGGTTGAAGTAGCCGACGGCCTCGTCGTAACGCCCCTGGCGGAGGGCCGACTGGCCCTGGCCGTAGGAGGAGGCGCAGCCCGCGGCCAGGACCATCACCGCCAGGAGCGTGAAGGCGTGTCTCATGGGGAGGCCTCCTCACATCAGCGGGAAGGCGCTGAGCGCGTCCGAGCTGGTGACCGGCAGCGCCTCCCGCAGGTACGAGACGTCGAGCTGGCTGTAGCTCGTCACGCCGAGGAGCCCCAGGCAGATCTTGATCTCCTCCTCGAGCAGCTCGAGCGCGCGCTCGAGCCCGGCCTGGCCGGCGGCGGCGAGGCCCAGGCACTGGAGCCGGCCGAGTCCGACGATCTGAGCGCCCATCGCGACGGCCTTGACCACGTCCGTGCCGCGCATGAAGCCGCCGTCGACCATCATGACGGCGCGGCCGTCGACCGCGCTGACGACCTCGGGGAGGACGGCGAGCGAGCCGATCCCATGGTCGAGCTGGCGGCCGCCGTGATTCGAGACGTAGACGCCTTCCACGCCGTGCTCGCAGGCCAGCGCCGCGTCCTCTGCCGTGGCGATGCCCTTGAGGATGAGCGGGATATCGTGCGTGTCCTTGAAGCGCTTGACCTGGTCCCAGGAGAGCGCGGCCTGCCATTCCATGCCCCTGGCAGCCTGGCGCCACGGCTTGACGAAGCGCTTGTCGATGTCGCGCTCGCGGCGGCTGTAGTGGGCCGAGTCGACCGTCATGCAGAAGACCGTGTAGCCGTTGTCACGGGCGCGCGTGACGTGGTCGTCCACGAAGGCGTCGTCTCCGCGCACGTAGAGCTGGAAGATGCGGTAGTTGTCGGCGGCGGCGGCCGTCGCCTCGAGGCCGGGATTGCAGGCGCTCGAGAGCATGTGCGGCACGCCGAAGGCGCCGGAGGCCTTGGCCGCCGTGGCGCCGCCGCCCGGCGTGAAGCTCTCCACGGAGCCCACGGGCGCCAGCATCACCGGGATGCGGACCGGCTTGCCGAGAAAGGTCGAGGAGGCATCCACCTTGGACACGTCGCGCAGCACGCGCGGACGGAACGCGATCGAATCGATGGCCAGCCGATTTCGCTTCACCGTCGTCTCGGTCTCGGCGCCGCCAAGCAGGTAGTCCCACGGCCCGTCGGCCAGGTTGCGCCGCGCGGCGCGGGCGATCTCGTGAAGCGTCTGGAACTGCTCGTCGAGGTTCGAGGGCATGCGAGGCTCCTTTGCCGCTAGGGAAGCACCGCCAGCGCGTCCACCTTCACGTCGGTCGCGGCCGCGACCGTGCGGTAGAGGGGTCAGCGGCTCTTCCAGACCTCGACGAGGTCCTGGGCCTGCGCCTGGCTCACGCCCCACATCTCGAACGAGACGTTGATGCACTGGAAGCGACTGGGCTCGGCATTGCTGCGGATGCCCTCGATCTTCACCTCCATGCTCTCGAGGGACACGTGCTGCTCGATCGCGTACTTTTCGATCAGCGTGACGCCGCAGGAGGAGATGCCGGCCAGGAAGGCCTCGCCGTTGGTCAGCGCCTCGTTTGGGCCCGAGGGCGAGTCGAGCACGAAGTGGTGATGGCGCGCGCTGTTGAGCGCGCGACCCGGCGTGCCGCTCGAGTACGACCGCACCGTGTCGATCTTCACGCCGTCGGCCATTCCGGCTCTCCTCGTGGTAGGGTGTCGGGACTCAGAGCAGGAGCATACATCAAAGGAGGAGGACTGCGCATGCTGGGTGTGGTCGCGACGATCAAGGTGAAGGCGGGGATGGAGAAGGAATTCGAGGCCGTGGCCAAGGAGCTCGTCGCCAAGGTGAACGCGAACGAGCCGGGCTGCACGCTCTACGCGCTCCACCACGGCGAGAGCCCGGGGACCTATGTCTTCATGGAGCGCTATGCCGACCAGGCGGCCGTCGACGCGCACCGGGCGAGCGAGCACTTCAAGACGCTCGGCCGCAAGATGGGCGAGTACATGGACGGCCGCGCGGAGGTGCTGCGCCTGCGCGGGGTCGAGTAGGCGCTGCTATCGACCCACGTCGACCGGCAGCGTGAGCGTGACGCGACAGCCGCGCTCGATGCCGTTGATGGTCTCGGCGGCGCCGATGCTGATGGTGCCGTGGTGGACTTCGGCCACCCGCTTCGCGAGCGTCAACCCGAGTCCGAATCCGCCGGTCAGGTGTTCCGGCGTGCGCGCCTTGTCGAGCCGGTAGAAAGGTGTCAGCACCCGTTCTCGCTCCGCCGCCGGAATCCCGTCTCCCTGATCCGTCACCGACAGGGCCACGCGCTGTCCCTGGTGCTCGGCCTCGAGCGTGATGGGCGGCATGCCGTACTTGGCCGCGTTGTCCACGAGGTTCCAGAGCGCCCGCCGCAGCAGGGCGGGGTCCGCCGTGAGCCTGATGGGCGATTCGTCGATGACACGCACCGCCGCCGGGCCCAGCCGGGGGTCGCGCCGCGCGCGCTCGGCGACGTCGAGGAGCACGCGCCCCGCCTCGACTTGCTCGGGGTGGGGGGGCAGCCCCGTGGCGTCCAGTCGCGAGGCAGTCAGGACGTCCTCGATCAGCCGCTCGAGCTCGTTGAGATCCGCTTCGACGTCGCGGAGGCGCGCGTCGGCCTCGGCATTGCGTGGCACGAGCTCGAGCGCCACGCGGATGCGCGTCAGGGGCGAGCGGAGCTCGTGCGAGACATTGGCCATGAGCTCCTTCTGCCCCGCGATCAGCCGCTCGATGCGCTCGGCCATGTCGTTGAAGGCACGCGTCAGCTCCGCGAGCTCGTCCGCTCCCGATGCCCGGCTCCGCGGCCACCACGTCCGCTCGTCCGGCGGCACGCGCGCGGCGAGATCGCCCGCGCCCAGCCGTCGCGCCGCCGCGGTGAGGCGCTCCACTGGCCGGGAGATGCGCCGGGCGAGGAGCGCCGCGGCGCCCGCGAACAACACGACCAGCAGGCTCAGGATCAGCGCGGGCCGGGTGAAGCCTCGCCAGCGCGGCCGGCGATGGGCCGAGGTCTCGACAGTGCCGACGACGGCCCCCGTCGTGATGTCACGGACCGGGCTGGCGACGGACCATTCGGGGCTGGGCTGGACCATGCGCAGGCCGGTGCGCACCTGTGCCAGCTGCTCGGCGGTGAAGGCTGGTGGGTCGTTGCCGGCGGCGGCCAGGATCCGTCCCTGGAGGTCCCGCACCACGAGATCGAGGTCGAGGTCCTTGTGTATCTGCCGCACGCGGCGCGCGAGCGCCGGCGGGTCCGGGAAGGCTTCGCCCACGAGCGCGGCGACGTGTCGCGATGTCCGACCGGATGACTCCTGCACGAAGGCCCCGCGCGCGGTCCAAGCGAACACCAGGCTCGACGCGACCGCGACCACGAGCAGCACGCCCAGGAAGGGCAGGTAGATCTGCGCAAAGAGACGGCGCACTCAGTCGGCCTCGCGCGCGAGCATGTAGCCGACGCCACGCACGGTCTTGATGTAGCGCGGCTCCTTGGGATCGGCCTCGAGCTTGGCGCGGAGCTTGGCGATGTGCACATCGATCGAGCGATCGAAGGCCTCGGCCTGGCCCTTGAGCGCGTCGAGGATCTGATCGCGCGAGAGCACCCGGCCCGCCGCCCGGGCCAGCGTGGCCAGCAGCTCGAACTCGTGGTGGGTGAGCACGCGGCGCTTGCCGGCGACCGTGACCTCGCGCGCGGCGAAGTCGAGCTCGAGCCGGCCCACGCGCAGGCGCGGGGGCGTGGGCGCGGGGCCGGCCCGGCGCAGGAGCGCGCGGATCCTCGCCAGGAGCTCGCGGGGGTTGAACGGCTTGGCGAGGTAGTCGTCGGCGCCGAGCTCGAGCCCGACCACCTTGTCCACGTCGTCGCCCTTGGCCGTGAGCATGATGATGGGCAGGCCACTCCCCTCGGACATCCCGCGGATCCGGCGGCAGACCTCGAGGCCGTCCATGCCCGGCAGCATCAGGTCGAGCAGGACGAGGTCGGGGCGATTCTTGTGGAGCGCGGCCAGGCCGCGCGGCCCATCGCCCGCCACGGTGACGTCGATCTCGTGCTTGCCGAGATACTCCGCGACCAGGGCGCCCAGGCGGGCGTCGTCGTCGATGAGCAGCAGAGCGGTGCGGCGCGACACGCCCCTACCCTATCACCCGGCCCGGGAGGCCCGCGACGACGATCGACAACATCCGGCTCATGACTGGTCTCCCTCTCGAGGACTGCCCCGCGCTTCCGGCCAGCAGGGCCCTGACGATGCGGGAGACCCGTGAAGCCGGTATGTACCCCCTGTAAAGAAGTATGAACGCCCCACGGCATGCCGGCGGGTTGCAGCTAAGTACCCAACAGGTTACTATCTAGTTGGTTACTTATCCATGTCCACTGTGTCCGTCCTCCGTCCCCGCCACCAGCCCCCCGGCCGTCATCCCGAGCGGACGCGCGAGCGGATTCTCGCCGCAGCGCTCCGGGAGTTTTCCGCCAAAGGCTTCGCGGGCGCTCGCGTGGACCGCATCGCCCGGCGCGCGCGGATCAACAAGCGCATGCTGTACCACTACTTCGGCAACAAGGAGCACCTCTTCCGCGAGATCCTGAGCCGCAAGGTGCGCGAGCGGTCGGCGTGGGCCGTGACAGCCCCGGACGATGCCGCGGCGAGCCTCGCGTTCTGGTTCGACGCCGCCTGCCGGGACCTCGACTGGGTGCGGCTCATGGAGTGGGAAGCCCTGAGCGGGGCCGAGGGAGCGGTGGCCGTGGACGCCGAGCGGCGGGCCGCATTCGCCCACGGCGTGGCGCAGGTGCGCGAACGGCAGGCGCGGGGACTTCTCCGGGCCGACCTCGACCCCGGGCACCTCCTGCTCGCGATGGTCGGGCTGACGACGTTTCCGGCGGCTTTCCCGCAGTTCACGCGACTGCTGACGGGGCTCAAGCCGACGGACCCGCGATTCGTGACCCAGCACAGCGCCTTCCTGCGAGGGATGGCCGAGGCGCTTCGCCCCGGGCGCTCTCCGCAGGCCACGATCAGGGCGCGCTCATGAGGCCTCGCGGACTCTCCGCGCTGGCGCTGTGCGCGGCACTCCTTGCCGTGGCGGCCTGCTCCAGGAGCGAGGGCGATGGCGACAAGGCCAAGGCGGCCGCGCGCCCGCCGGCCGTGCCCGTCACCGCGGCCGTCGTCGAGGTCCGCGACGTGCCGGTGCAGATCCAGGCCATCGGCAATGTCCAGGCTCTGGCCACGGTGTCCGTGTACTCGCTCGTCGGCGGGCAGATCTTCAAGGTCCATTTCAACGAAGGCCAGGACGTCAGGAACGGCGAAGTGCTCTTTACGATCGATCCACGTCCCTTCGAGGCCGTACTCCAGCAGGCGCAGGCGACCATGGCGCAGCACCAGGCGCAGGTGGCGCAGGCCGAGGCGAACCTCGCCCGCGACCAGGCCCAGGCCGACAACGCGCGCGTCGAGGAGGGACGGTACAAGAAGCTGGTGGAGGGCGGCTTGATCGCCCGCGAGCAGTACGACCAGATCCACACCGCCATGAGGTCGGCCATGGCAACGCTGGACGCCGATCGCGCCGCGGTGACGAACGCGCGGGCCCTCGTCCAGGCTGACGCAGCGATGGTGGAAAATGCCCGGGTCCAGCTGAGTTACACGACTATTCGCGCCCCGATAGACGGCCGGACCGGCAACCTGCTCATCCACCAGGGCAACGTGGTCAAGGCCAACGACATCGGCAACCCGCTGGTCGTGATCAATCGCGTGCACCCGATCTATGTCGCGTTCTCGGTGCCCGAGCGATTCCTCGATGCCATCAAGGAGCAGCGCGCCAAGGGCACCCTCACCGTCGAGGCCATCCCCCAGGGGCAGACCACGACGGCCCGCGGTGCGCTCACCTTCGTCAACAACACCGTGGACACGACGACCGGGACCATTCAGCTCAAGGCCACCTTCGAGAACGGGGACAATTCGCTGTGGCCCGGGCAGTTCGCGACGATCGTGCTGACCGTTCGCACCGAGGCCAATGCCCTGGTCGTCCCCTCGCAGGCCATCCAGGCCGGGCAGCAGGGGCAGTACGTCTTCGTGGTCAAGCCCGACTCGACCGTCGAGTCGCGCCCTGTCGTGGTCGCCTTCGCCAATGGCCCGATGACGGTGGTGCGGCAGGGCGTGCAGGCGGGCGAGCGCGTGGTGACGGACGGCCAGATGCGGCTCCTGCCCGGCACTCGCGTGGACGTGAAGCCCGCGGGCCCCGCGCCAGCGGCCACCAGCCCCGCGCCAGCGGCCACCAGCCCCGCGCCAGCGGCCAGATGAAAACCGATCTCTTCATCAGGCGGCCGGTCATGACCACCCTGCTCATGGCCGGTGTCTTGATCTTCGGCGCCATGGCATATCAGCAGCTGCCCGTGAGCGATCTGCCGAACGTCGACTTCCCGGTCATCCAGGTGGCAGCGAGCCTGCCGGGCGCCAGCCCGGACACCATGGCTTCCGCCGTCGCGACGCCGCTCGAGCGGCAGTTCTCCACCATCGCGGGCGTCGACTCGATGACGTCCACCAGCGCGCTCGGACTCACGCAGATCACGGTCGTCTTCACCCTCGACCGGAGCATCGACGCCGCGGCCCAGGACATCCAGGCGGCGCTGGCGGCCGTGGCCCCGCTCCTGCCGCCGGGGATGCCCACGCCGCCGTCCTACAAGAAGGTCAATCCGGCCGACCAGCCCGTGCTGTATCTCGCGCTCAGCTCGCCGACCCTGCCGCTGTACACCGTCGACGAGTACGCGCAGACCAACCTGGCGCAGCGCATCTCGACGATCAGCGGCGTCGCCCAGGTGCAGGTCTTCGGCTCGCAGAAGTATGCCGTGCGCGTCCAGCTCGACCCGCGCGCCATGGCGACGCTCGGCGTGGGCATCGACGAGGTCCAGAGCGCGATCGCCCAGTCCAATGTCAACATGCCGACCGGCACGATCTACGGCCAGTACCAGGTCTTCAGTGTCCAGGCGACGGGACAGCTCACCAATGCCGCCGCGTACCGGCCGCTGATCGTCACCTATCGAAACGGCTCGCCGATCAGGCTCGAGCAGCTCGGCACCGTCCTCGACAGCGTCCAGACCGACAAGGTCGCGTCGTGGTACAAGGACGAGCGCGCGGTCATCCTGGCCATCCAGCGGCAGCCCGGCACCAACACCATCGAGGTCGTGGACTCGATCAAGAAGATCCTGCCGAGCTTCCAGGCGCAGCTGCCGGCCTCCCTCAACCTGAACACGCTCTACGACCGGTCGGCCTCCATCCGCGGCTCCGTCCACGACGTGCAGTTCACGCTCCTGCTGGCGGTCGTGCTCGTGGTGTTCGTGATCTTTCTCTTCTTGCGAAACGTCTCGGCCACGATCATCCCGAGCCTGGCCCTGCCGATGTCGATCGTGGGCACCTTCGCGGGGATGCAGATGCTGGGCTACACGATCGACAATCTCTCGCTCATGGCGCTGACGCTGGCGGTGGGCTTCGTGGTGGACGATGCCATCGTCGTCCTCGAGAACATCGTCCGGCACATGGAGCACGGCATGGAGCGCATGGAGGCGGCGCTCCTGGGCACGCGCGAGATCGGCTTCACCATCATCTCGATGACCCTGTCGCTGGCGGCCGTCTTCATCCCGGTGCTGTTCATGGGCGGCGTCGTCGGGCGGCTGCTCCACGAGTTCGCGGCCGTGATCGGCATCGCGGTCCTGGTCTCGGGCGCGGTGTCGCTGACGCTGACGCCGATGCTGTGCAGCCGGTTCCTCAAGCCGCCGGGCGAGTCCCGCGGCCGGCTCTACCGCGCCTCCGAGCGGGTCTTCGACTGGATGCGCGACACCTACGGGCGGACGCTCACGGCTGTGCTGCGTCACCCGCAGCTGACGGTTGGCGTCTTCGTGGCCACGCTCGTCGTGACGGCGTGGCTCTTCACGCTCGTGCCGAAGGGCTTCATCCCGGACGAGGACACGGGGCAGGTCTTCGCGTTCACCGAGGCGGCGCAGGACATCTCCTTCGACAGCATGCTCGCGCACCAGCGTGAGGCCGCCGCGATCGTGCTGAAGCAGTCATACGTCTCCTCCTTCATGTCTTCCATCGGCGCCAGCAACACGAGCGTGGTCCCGAACACCGGGCGGCTCTTCATCCGCCTCAAGCCGAGGGCCGAACGGCCCGGCGTGGACGAGATCATCCAGGACCTGCGCACCAAGCTCACCGGCATCCCCGGCTTCAACGTGTATCCGCAGAAGCTGCCGACGATCAGGATCGGCGGCAACTTGACGAAGGCCGCCTACCAGTACACGGTTCAGGACCCCGACCTGGACAACCTCTACAAGTGGGCGCCGGTCCTGCAGGACAGGATCCGCCAGGTGCCGGGTTTGCTCGATGTCAACTCGGACCTGCAGGTGACGAGCCCGCAAGTTCTGGTCGAAATCGATCGCGACCGCGCCTCGGCGCTCGGCGTCTCGGCCTCGCAGATCGAGAGCGCGCTGAACAATGCCTACGGGGCGCCCCAGGTCTCCACGATCTACACGCCGACCAACCAGTACTGGGTGATGATGGAGCTGTTGCCTCGGTTCAAGGACGATCCCGACGCGCTCGGCATGCTCTACATCCGCTCGACGTCCGGCAAGCTGGTGCCGCTCAATGCGGTGGCCAAGCTCACGCGCTCCGTGGGCCCGCTCACGGTCAACCATCTGGGCCAGCTACCTGCCGTGACGATCTCCTTCAACCTCAAGCCCGGCGTGGCGCTGGGGGACGCGGTCGCCCAGATCCGTACCCTCGAGCGGGACCTCCGGCTTCCGGCGACGCTCACCACGAGCTTCCAGGGCACGGCGCAGGCCTTCCAGGCCTCGGTCAAGGGGCTGGGGCTCCTGCTGCTAGCAGCGGTACTGGTCATCTACCTGATCCTGGGCATCCTCTACGAGAGCTTCATCCACCCGCTGACCATCCTCTCCGGCCTGCCGTCGGCGGGCGTGGGGGCGCTCTTGACGCTGCTCGTCTTCCACCAGGAGCTGAACCTCTACGGCTTCGTCGGCATCATCATGCTCGTCGGCATCGTCAAGAAGAACGCGATCATGATGATCGACTTCGCGGTGGACGCCCAGCGCCAGGGGAAGTCGCCCCGCGAGGCGATCTTCCAGGGCTGTCTGCTTCGCTTCCGCCCGATCATGATGACCACCATGGCGGCGCTCATGGCGACGCTGCCGATCGCGGTCGGCCTCGGGGCGGGTGGCGAGTCGCGCCAGTCCCTGGGCCTGTCGGTGGTGGGCGGGCTCATCCTCTCCCAGCTCCTGACGCTCTACATCACGCCGGTGATCTACCTCGAGCTCGAAGGCTTGCGAGAGCGGGTGGGCGGCTGGCGTGAGCTATGGCGGCGGATGCGGGGCCGCCACCAGCGGCCCGTACCGGCGGATCAGATGCGCTTGCCATCGTCGACGACCGCCGGCAAGTAACCGGGCACTGGGCCAATTTGCTTCGCCATACTTCGTTCTCGCTCGCCGGCAGCCCTCAACGTACACCCACGTACGCCTCGGGCTGCCGACTCGCTCGGGCCTCGTCT
>WNGB01010488.1_pt1 | contig 29028 bp, 26 predicted proteins | sample 5400681 | NCBI WGS metagenome assembly WNGB01 (sample SAMN13153367, study PRJNA577476) | soil metagenome | isolation source: 115 cm soil or saprolite under grassland replicate 2 | place: USA:California | collected 2016-06-15
TCGGCTGCCCTGGAGACTCGCCTCGCGGCCGAGGCGGTCGACGTCACGACGCCCGGCAGGCGCCCGCCGCGAGGCTCGCTCCATCCGATCGTGGAGACCGCCCGCGAGATCAGCCGGATCTTCGGCCAGTTCGGCTTCGTGGACTACGAAGGTCCCGAGATCGAGGACGACGTCACCAACTTCCAGCTGCTCAACATGCCGCCCGACCACCCTGCCCGCGACCTGTGGGACACGCTGTACGTCGACATCGACGGGTACCTCCTCCGCACCCACACGTCGCCAGGTCAGATCCGGGTCATGCGGTCCGAGCCGCCGCCCATCCGGGCCCTTCTGCCGGGGCGGTGCTTTCGCTACGAGGCGATCGACGCCAGCCACCAGACCGAGTTCTTCCAGGTCGAGGGCCTCATGATCGACGAGGGAACGACCCTCGGCGACCTGCGCGGCCTCCTCGTCCAGTTCGCCGACGCGATGTTCGGCCACGGCAAGCGGACCCGGTTCCGGCCTGGCTACTACCCCTTCACCGAGCCGTCGGTCGCGTTCGACGTGGAGTGCGTGGTGTGCGGCGGCGTCGGCTGTCCGGCCTGCTCGAGGACCGGCTGGATGACGATTCTCGGAGCGGGGATGGTCCATCCCGTGGTCCTCCGGAACGGCGGTCTCGACCCCGAGCGCTACCAGGGCTTCGCCTTCGGGATGGGGGTGGAGCGGATCGCCAACCTGCGCCATTCGGTCAACGACCTGCGCTACTACCTCGACAACGACCTGCGGTTCCTGGAGCAGTTCCGGTGAAAGTCCCGTTGTCGTGGCTCTCCGACTACGTCGACCTCGACCTCACGCCCGACCAGCTGGCCGACCGGCTGACCCGGCTGGGCATGGAGGTCCAGAATATCGAGCGCTGGGGAGCCGACTGGCGCGACGTAGTCGTCGGCGAGCTGCTGACCGTGGCCAGGCATCCGAATGCGGACCGGCTGTCCCTCACGACCGTGCGGGTCGGTGACGGCGAGCCCCTGTCGATCGTCTGTGGCGCCACGAACATCGCGCCCGGCCAGCGCGTGCCGGTCGCGCTCCCGGGCGCGGTGCTGCCCGGGAGCCGGCGGATCGAGCGGACCGAGAAGATGGGCGTCGTCAGCAACGGCATGCTCTGCTCCGGGGACGAGCTGCACCTCACGACCGACGCGGACGGCATCCTCATCCTGCCGCCGGATGCCCCGATCGGCCGCCAGCTGAGCGACCTGTACGCGGACACAGTGCTCGACGTCGACGTCAAGCCCAACCGGGGCGACGCGCTGTGCCTGGTCGGCCTGGCCCGCGAGGTCTCGGCCGAGACAGGCGCGCCGGTCCACTTCCCGTCCGCCGATCTCGAGGAAGAAGGCCCAGCCGCCGACGGGCTCTTCTCCGTGGAGGTGGTCGAGCCGGACCTGTGCACCCGATTCGTCGGGCGCTACGTGGCGGGCATTCGGGTCGGACCCGCCCCGGACCGGGTCCAGATGCGGCTCCAGGCGGCCGGCATGCGGCCGGTCAGCAACGCCGTCGACGCGAGCAACTACGTGATGCTCGAGCTCGGCAAGCCAACCCACGCCTTTGACGCGGCGACCATTCGCGACGGGCGCCTCATCGTCCGTCGGGCGGCGGCGGGGGAGCGTCTCGAGACGCTCGACCACACCGAGCGCGTGCTCGACCCCGAGACGCTCGTCATCGCCGATCCGGGTGGCGCCCTGGCCATCGCCGGCGTCATGGGCGGCGCCGCGAGCGAGGTCAGCGAGGCGACCAGCGACGTCATCATCGAGTCCGCCATCTTCGATCCGATCTCCATCCGCCGGACCGGCCACCGCTACGGGCTGCGCTCGGAGGCAAGCCTGCGCTTCGAGAAGGGCCAGGAGGTGCGCCTCGCGCGCATCGGTGCGGATCGCGTTGCCGGGCTCATCGCGAGTTGGGCCGGCGGGACGGTGGCGCCGGGACGGATCGACACCGCGCCGGACGAGCCCGGCCCGGTCCGGGTTGCGTTCCGCCCCGGTCGCGTCAACCGCCTCATCGGCACCGAGCTGGAGCCGGACGAGCAGCGCGCGCTCCTCGAGCGGGTCGGGATCGAGACGGAAGCTGCGGGTGCCGGCGAGCCGGTGATCGTGGCCCTGCAGCCCGGCGTCGTTGCCATCGATCCGGTTCCCGGAGAGGCGATCGCGGCGCTCGTCCCGACCTGGCGGCGGGACCTGGCGATCGAGGCCGACGTGGCCGAGGAGATCGCCCGCGTCGCCGGGTACGAGTCGATCCCGGCCACGCTCCCGCACACCGCGATGCCGTCCTACCGCCGCGCCCCCATCGAGGTCCGCGATGCGGTGCGCGATGTGCTGGCGGGGGCCGGGCTGCGCGAGGTCGTGACGTACGCACTCGTGGCACCCGACCGATTCGAACGACTGGGCTGGCCGGGCGACGCCGGACCGCCACCGCCGGGCGAGGCCGCCGCGGGCGGCGCACCGATCCGGGTGACCAACCCACTGTCGGCCAATCACTCTGTCCTCCGCCAGCAGCTCATCGACAGCCTGCTCGACGTCGTCCATGCCAACGTGCGCCGCGGCCGCGAGGACATCGCGATCTTCGAGATCGGCAAGGGTTATGGGAGGACCCCTGAGGGTCCCCAGGAGTGGTGGCGGCTGGCCTTCGCCCTGACCGGCCCGGCCGAGCCGCTGGCCCCGAATCGGCCCACTCGTCTCTACGATCTGGACGACGCCAAGGGCATCATCGAGCTCTTGGCGGCCGAGCTCGGCATCGATGGGGTGGCCTTCGCCGCGGCCCGGCCGGCCGGGACGTTCCATCCAGGACGAACGGCCGTCGCTCGTGCCGGACAGGACCTCGTCGGCTGGGTCGGGGAGCTCCATCCGCGACTCGTCGAGGAATTGGACCTGCGCGTCTCGCGGATCGTCGTCGCGGAGTTGTCCGTTGCCGGCCTGTCCGGTGGCCAGCTGGCGGTCGTCAAGGCCCGGCCGGTGCCGCGCCACCCGGCCGTCGAGCGGGACGTCGCCGTCGTCGTGAGCGAGGACCGCCCGGCGGGTGAGGTCGAGGCGATCATTCCCGCCGCCGGCGGCCCCCTGCTGGCGGATGTCCGCCTGTTCGACGTCTATCGCGGCACGCCGCTCGGAGAGCACGAGAAGAGCCTCGCCTTCCGGCTGACGTTCCAGGCGGACCGAACGCTGACAGAAGCAGAGGTCGAGGAGGCCGTGGTGGCCGTGACCGCGACACTGGAGAAGGCAGGGGCTCGACTCCGCGCCTGAGGCGGGCACCGAGTGGGGTTCCCGCCGGTCCTGCCCCGTTCGGGTAGGTTGCGACCGCGCGAGACGCGCTGCTACCCTTGGCCCGCCTTTCGCCGGACCGTCGCGATCAGCGCGTCCCGGGCGGCGCCGGGCGCGTGGCAGCCGGAGGGGCCCGTGGATATCGTCAGCTTCATTCGCGGCCTCAACCTCTTCGACCTCGTCATCATCCTGATCCTGGCCATCGCCTTCGTGCTGGGCTTCATCCAGGGCACGATCCGCCGGCTGCTGGGCCTGGGCTCGATCCTGTTCTCGTACCTGCTGGCCGCCAACGTCCGCGATCCGCTCGGCAAGTTCTTCTCGGAGAACTGGCACCAGTTCCCGGCCGAGTACAGCTACATGATCGCGTTCGGGGCCGTCTTCCTCATCGCCAGCGTCGGCTTCTCGCTCCTGATCCAGGGCTTCTACAGGCACCAGGACCTGTTCGTTCGGGCGAAGTTCGCCGACGAGGTGCTCGGCGGCCTGCTGGGCATCGTGCAGGCGCTGCTGATCGTGGGCTGCGTGATCGTCATCCTCGACTCGTTCTTCCGGAACCCGGCGATGCCGCAGTCGAGGGGTGAGCTCATCCTGCTTCGGGACATCTTCAATGCGATGGACCGATCGAACACCGCCCAGGTCTACCGCGACGTCCTGATTCCTGGCTTCAACTCGCTCGTGGGCTTCCTCCTGCCGGCGGACGTTCGCGCCGTCCGCTGAGCGTCCTGGATCGAACGGTCCTCGCGGCCCCGACCGAACGAGCCGCTCGCGCGCTGCTCGGCGCACAGCTCGTCCGCGAGTCTCCCGATGAGGAGGAACGCCGCGGCCGGATCGTGGAGGTCGAGGCGTACATCGGCCGGGACGATCGGGCCTCGCACGCCCGGTTCGGGCCCACCGCCCGGAACCGGGCGATGTTCGGGCCACCGGGGATCGCCTACGTGTACCTTGTCTACGGGATGTACGCCTGCCTCAACGTCGTGACCGAGCCGGATGGACGACCGGCCGCGATCCTCATCAGGGCCGTTGCTCCGCTGTCCGGCGAAGGGGCGATGCGCCGAGCTCGGCTCGCCCACGAGCTTGGCCGGCGGCGGGCAACGCGCGACGCGGGCGATCTGCTGACGGGACCGCTGGCCGTGCGGCGGGCACGGGACCGGATCGCCGGCCTCCCGACGGCCCGCCTGGCGTCCGGACCGGGCCTGGTGGCGGCCGCCTTCTCGGTCGATCGGACGCTTACCGGGATGGACCTGTGCGACCCGGCATCGCCGCTGCGCCTGGAGACCGCGCCGCTCGGCGAGCCTCTGCCTGCTGCGGCAACCTCACCGCGGATCGGCATCGGCTATGCCGGCGAGCCCTGGGTCAGCCGAGCCTGGCGCTACTTCGTCCCGGGCGAGCCGGCCGTGACGCCCGGTCCACGCGGGCCGGACGCGCCGCAGCCCTGACCGGCCGCTCGACGATGGATCCTCGCTCGATCGCCCTGCTCGAGTTCCCGCTCGTTCGCGAGCGGCTCGCCGAGTCCACCGCCTTCCCGCCCAGCCGGCGGCTCGCCGAGGCGCTCGTGCCGTCATCCGATCCGGTGCTCGTCGCCCGGGGCCTGGACGAGACCGACCAGGCGCGAACGCTCCTCGTGGAACGCCCCGGCGTCGGCATCGGAGCCGCGCACGACATCGGGCCGGCTGTGGACCGGGCGGCTCGCGGCGGCCGGCTGGACCCGGCCCAGTTCCTGGAGATCGCCGAGACCCTCGACGCCGCCGCGCGCCTGGCCACTGCGCTCGCCGACGAACGCCGGGCGCTCCTGCGGCAGCTGGGCAGCGAGCTGCATGGGCTGCCGGCGCTGCGGAGCACGCTGGCCCGAACCTTCGACCCGGCCGGTGAGCTGCTGGACACGGCATCGCCGCGTCTGGGCGGCCTGCGAGCGGCGGTCCGCGTCGCCTACGACCGGCTCCGCCGGCGGCTCGACGCGCTCGTCGGATCCGAGCTCGGAGGCGCCCTCCAGGAGCCCATCGTCACGCTCCGCAATGGCCGCTACGTGGTTCCCGTCAAGGCCGAGGCACGCGGCCGTGTCAAGGGCATCGTCCATGACGCGTCGGGCAGCGGCCAGACCCTGTTCGTGGAGCCGCTCGTGGTCGTCGAGCTGGGTAACGCCTGGCGCGAGGCGCAGCTCGCCGAGCAGGCCGAGATCGAGCGGATCCTCGACGAGCTGTCCGTGCTCGTCGCCACCAACGCACCGCTCCTGCGCGAGACGCTGTCCGCCCTGGCCCGGTTCGACTTCTGGAGCGCGAAGGCGCAGCTCGCCGGCGAGATGGACGCGACCCGGGCCGAAACGGCCGAACGGCCCGAGATCGTCCTGCTGACGCCCGCCTGGGCGATGGCTACACGGCGCTCGTCGTCACCGGACCGAACACGGGCGGCAAGACCGTCACGCTGCGGACGCTGGGCCTGCTGGCGCTCATGCACCAGGCCGGCCTCCACGTGCCGGCGGCCACGGGCAGCCGCCTGCCGGTGTTCCGTGACGTGTTCGCCGACATCGGCGACGAGCAGTCGATCGCCCAGAGCCTGTCGACCTTCAGCGGCCACCTCCGCCGGATCACGGCAATCGTGGAGGCGGCGGGACCCGACAGCCTCGTCCTGCTCGACGAGCTGGGAGCCGGGACGGACCCGACCGAAGGCTCGGCGCTCGCCCAGGCGCTCCTGGACCACTTCATTCGGGCCGGGGCGCTCGTGGCGGCCACGACTCACTACGCCGAGCTCAAGGCCTACGCGCACACGACCCCGGCGGCGCGCAACGCGTCGGTCGAGTTCGACCTGGACACGCTCTCGCCGACGTACCGCCTGACGATCGGCCTGCCCGGCGGCAGCCAGGCGTTCGCAATCGCGGAACGGCTGGGCCTGCCGGAGCCGATCGTGACCGACGCCCGGTCGCGACTGACCGAGTCACAGCGCACGTTCGAGGCGACGCTCGCCGCCATCAAGGCGGCGGAGGGCGAGACGAGCGATGCGCTCGAGCGGGCGAGGGCGGCGGAGGCTCGCGCGACGGAGGCGCTGCGCGCGGCCCAGGATGAGCGCAACCGCGCCCACCAGGAACGGGAGGCGGCCGTCCGCGAGGCGCGCGAGGCAGCGGCGCGACTCATCGACGGCGTGCGCGACGAGGTGACCGCCGTCCGCCGGACGCTCGAACGCGAGACGGTCACCACGCGCTCGATCGACGAGGCGGCCGGCCGATTGGACGACCGCCTGGAGCGGCTTCCAGCCGCGCCGGCCCAGCCACCGCCGCCGGTCACCGAGCCCCACGTCTGGCGACTGGGCGAGCGGGCACGCAGCCGGAGCGGTGGCTGGGAGGGCCGGATCACGGCCCTCGAGCGAGGCGGCCGCCGGGCGACACTCGAGGCCGGCGGCGTGCGCGTCACCGTGGACGTTCCGGACCTGGAGCCGGCGCTGGCACCCGCCGGCCGGGACCCCGACGGTCGCGAGGCGGTCGGCGGGAGCACGATCGGCGATGCGGTCGCGAGGCAAGCGGCCCGGGATGGCGACGCCGGCCTGGCGCGACTGCGACTCGACCGGGCCCGCTCGGTGGCCGCCTCACTGGACCTGCGCGGCGCGCGCGTCGAGGAGGCGCTGGACGCGCTCGGGCGCTACCTCGACGACGCCGCGCTGGCCGGCCTGGATCGCGTCACGATCATCCACGGCTCGGGAACCGGGGCCCTGCGCGACGCGGTCCGCGCCGAAGCGGCGAGCCACCCCCTCGTTCGTGAGGTCCGGGCGGGCCAGCGGGGCGAGGGCGGCGACGGCGCGACGATCATCGCCCTCTGACGCCGCGGCTACTGAGCCGGCGCCGCATGGGCCGGCGCCGCCTGGGCCGGCCGGCAAGCCGCTCGGAGAGCAGCATCAGCCGGGGCTTCGACTTGGGCGAGCTCGACGGCTCCGGCAATCCGGACGGGCTCGGGCAGCCGAACACCGGATTGCACTGAGTCGGCGACGGCGAGGGCGGCGGGGGCGTGCACGTCTTCGTGGGCGGGAACGGCGCGCCCCAGCTCGCCCCGAATGGCAGGTTGCTCCCGAACCCGAAGTAGGCAGTCCGGGTTCCCTCGGGTCCGCCACTGACCCCGGAGCCCTTGGCTGCTCGAGCGGCCCAGCCCTTGGTGTACTTCTGCCACTTGGGAAATGCCGGCTCGACCTTCGAGAAGTCGAGAAAGCCCTTCGAGATCTTGGGCCCGGTGCAGCCTTCTGCCCACAGCTTGCCGGACGCCTTGTCGATGTCCTTGGCGACCTTCGTGTTGTCGACATCTGTCGGCGTCGTGCCCTGGATGAAGTGCTCCTTGACTGTGCGCTTGCTGAACGGTCCGGGCTTCATGCCAGTGAAGGCGTCGACGGTCGCGTCGACGACTCCCGATGGGCGCTTGAAATCGGCCATTGGCATGCCGTGGCTGGCCTGGGTCAGGAACGCTTGCCACATGCTCGCCGCCGTCTCCAGGGCGACCGTGCCGCGGGGCGGGATGCTGTTGTCGCTGTTGCCCATCCAGGCGCCCACGACGAGGGCCGGGGCCTTGGGATCCTTCGGCGGCCCGAGGTAGCCGAAGGCGGCCAGGTCGATCTCGTTGTTCGTCGTACCGGTCTTGAGGGTCGCGGGCCGGCGGACGCCGCCGTCGTAGATCGCCCGACGCGACCAGAACGGGTTCTGCGAGGGGTTCGTGTTCGAGGCGAGGATGTCGGTCATGATGTAGGCGGCCTGCGCACTGACGACCTGCTTGCCCTTGACCGGCGCGGCGCCCTTCTCCGGCCAGACCTGCTGGCCGTTGCTGTCGCGCACGACCTGGATGAACGTGCGCGGCATGAGCACCCCGTTGTTGGCGATCGCGCCATAGGCGCTGAGCAGGTCCGCGTAGTGCAGCTCCAGCGTGCCGATGCCGATCGTCACCCCGCCCGGGTTGGTCTTGGACTGCCACTCGATGCCCATCTTCTGGGCCTGGGCGAAGACGCGATCCGGGCCGACCGTCGCCGCGTTCTTGACGGCCGGGATGTTGAGCGACAGCTGCAGCGCCTGGCGCATCCGGACCGGTCCGCGTTCGGCCCGATCCGCGTCGACCGGGGTGTACCCACCGCCGAAGTCGGTGACGACGTCCATGTACATCGTGGCGGCCGTCGTCGACTTGTCGTTGAGGCCGGTGATGTAGTTGATCGGCTTGAAGGCCGATCCGGGCTGCCGCCACCCGTCGGACAGGGCGTCGAACTGGGGCTGGAACTTCTTGCCCCGGGCCTTCTCGTAGTAGCCACCGCTGCCGACGTAGGCATAGACCTGCCCGGTCCGATAGTCCATGGCGGCCAGCGCGCCGTTGTAGACGCCCCGACCGACGAGGTCGCGAATCCAGGCCTGGTTGGGGATCTTGTTGGCCTTGAGGTAGGCGGACGGGTTCGCGCGGTTGGGTGCGATGGCGGCGCCCTTCACCCAGCGCTCGGCCATCTGCTGCATCTTCCAGTCGAGGGTGGTCGTCACCTGGTAGCCGACCGTGTCGATCTTCTCGCAGTGGTCGGCATTTTCGGCGCCGCACAGGATCGTGCCCAGCTCGTGGCGCACCTGCCACACGAAGTGCGGGGCGCGCCAGTCGGAGTTGGCGTCGGGGGCCACGATCACCGGCTCGTTCTTGGCGGCCAGGATCTGCGCGTCGGTGACCGGGGTGGTCGTGCCCGGCCGGGTCAGGACCCGGTTGATCAGCATCCGATCGAGCACGAGATTCCGGCGCAGGACGATCGGGCTGTCGGCGGGCACCACGAGCATCGTCCGCTTGCCGTCCGGGGAGGTCTGTTCCTCGGCATTCTTGCGGAGGTCGAATGCGGTCGGCGACTGGGGGATGGCCGCCAGGATGGCCGCCTGGGCGACCGTCAGCTTGTGCAGGTCGCTGACGCCGAAGTAGTCGTTGGCGGCCGCGGCGACCCCGTAGCTCTGGTCGCCGTAGTAGTTCTGGTTGAGGTAGGCGACGAGGATCTTCTGCTTGCCCTCCAGCCCGCTGAACTCCTGGGTCAGCCGGATCGACTGGATGATCTCCTTGACCTTGCGCTCGTACTTCGTGCCGGTGAAGGCGCTCTCCGGCAGGAGGCGGGCGCGGACGAGCTGCTGCGTGATCGTGGAGGCGCCGCGCTCCTGGCCACGGGCCGTGTCCACCGCCGCGGAGACGATGCCCAGCGGGTCGAAGCCGGCGTTGTCCCAGAACGTCTTGTCCTCGATGGAGGTCGTGGCGTCGACCAGGATGGGTCCGAGCTGCTCGAACTTGTCGATGACCTGCCGCTGAGTCTGGCCGAAGCGGGCCAGCTCCACCTTGCCTGTCCGGTCATAGACGACGGTCTGCTCGTCGAAGCCGAGCTTGGCGAAGGTGGTCTTCGGGTCGGGCAGGCCCTGGCTGTAGAAGCCGTAGGCACTCACAGCGGCGGCGAAGCCCACGACCCCCATGAGCAGGAACGTCGAGAAAAGGAAGAGGGGGAAGACGATCGCAACCGTGCGGGCAGACCCGCCGCCGGCGCGTCTGCCATTGCCGTTTCGCCGGTGGCGCTGGCGCCGTGCGAGGCTGGTATTCATGCCGCGACGGACGATAGCATAGGTCCTGGTGATGTCCTGTGAGCCATTCGTAACCCCGATCCAGACGGCCGGTGGCGGCTGCCTGTGACGGCCGAGCCAGCGCGGAGTCCGGCCAGCCTTCTTCACGACCTCACCTGGCGAGGCATGATTCATGCCCACACGCCCGGCCTGCCGGACCGGCTCGCGACCGGTCGTCCGATCGCGGGTTACAACGGCTTCGACCCGTCCGGTCCCTCGCTCCATGCCGGTAACCTGGTGCCGATCTTCGGCCTGATCCAGCTCCAGCGCCACGGCTGCCGGCCCGTGGCGCTGGTGGGCGGGGCGACCGGCATGATCGGCGACCCGTCGGGCGTGTCGGCCGAGCGCAACCTGCTGGATCGGGACACGATCGCCGCCAACGTGGCCGCCATCCGCGGCCAGCTCGAGCGGTTCCTCGACTTCTCTGCGGGCTCGGGCGGCGCCCTGCTCGTGAACAACCTGGACTGGCTCGGCGACATGGGCGTGCTGGAGTTCCTGCGCGACGTCGGCAAGCACTTCACGGTCCCGTACATGCTGGCCAAGGATTCCGTCCAGACGCGGCTGGAGCGCGGCCTGTCGTACACCGAGTTCAGCTACATGCTCCTCCAGGCCACCGACTACCGGCACCTCTATCGGGCCCACGGCGTGGAGCTGCAGATGGGCGGCGCCGACCAGTGGGGCAACATCACTGCCGGCCTGGAGCTCATCCGCCGGAGCGAGGCCAGGGCGGAGGGAGGCGCCGATGACGAGCTCGCCCACGGCCTGGCCTACCCGCTCCTCCTCTCGCCGAGCGGCGCGAAGTTCGGGAAGACCGCCGAAGGGACGTCGGTCTGGCTCGACCCGACCCGGACCTCGCCGTTCGAGTTCTACCAGTACTGGCTCAACGCCGACGACAAGGACATGGCGGTCTACCTGCGCTGGTTCACCCTGCTCTCGCGGGAGGAAATCGAACGGGTCGAGGCCGAGCAGGCTGCCCGCCCGGAGGAGCGGCCGGCGCAGCGGCTCCTCGCCCTGGACCTGACCACCCAGGTCCACGGGCCGGCCGCCGCCGAGCGTGCGGTCACGCTCTCGCGGGCAGCCTTCGGGGGCGAGCCGGTCCGCGACCCGGCCCTCCTGGCCGACATGTACGAGGTCCTCGACCACTGCGACCTGGATCCGGCCGACGTGGCCGGCGGCGCGCTGCGGGTTGCCGTCGCGTGCGGCCTGTTCGCCTCCAACGGCGAGGCGCGCCGGGCGATCAGCCAGGGCGGGTTCTCCATCAACGACGTCCGGGTGTCCGCGCCGGACGAGCCCGTAGGCAACCCGATCGGCGGCCGCTGGCTGCTCCTGCGCGCCGGACGCAAGCGTCTCAAGGTCGCCCGCATCCGCCGAGCGTGAGCCCAGGCCGCGCCGGACAGATACGAGCCAGGTTCGTAGCCAGGGTCGTCCCGGACACCTTGATTACGAGCCGCGTGCCCGTTCGTGCCGTGAGTCGAGGCGCATCACGGCCACGGACCGTCAATTACGACGGCCATTCGTGAACGGCGGGAAGTTCCTGCCAACCACGAGCCGGGTTCGTACCTGTCAGGCATTCCGCCAATCCGTTACCCGCTTACGAATGCCGCTCGTATCTGTCCGTGAATCGGTCGCGCGCCACGAACCGCAGTCGTATTTGTCCCTACTCGGCGTGGCGGCTGCGGAGGACGGCGACGACCTCGGCCGGGGTCACGTCGCGCTCGGCCAGCAGGACGAGCGTGTGGTACAGGAGATCTGCCGCCTCGGCGGCCAGGGCCACACGGGCGGCGGAACGGTCGGCGCCCGCCACCTCGGCGGCAGCGTCGTCCTTGGCGGCAAGGAGCAGCTCGGTCGCCTCCTCGACGACCTTCCGCCCGGCGGCGTTCACGCCGCCCTCGAGGAGGCGGGCCGTGTACGAGCCCGGCGGGCGGATGGCGGCACGGTCGACGATCGTCGCCCACACCGTCTCGAGCCAGGCGAAACCTTGAGGCGCCGGACCCACCGCCCCCGCCGCGGCTGGCTCCTCGTTCGCCGGGTCGAAGCAGCTCCGCGTTCCCCGGTGGCACGTCGGGCCCTGTGGCTCGACCTCGAGCAGGAGCGCGTCGCCGTCGCAGTCGAGCGCCAGGCCCCGCAATCGGAGGGTGTTGCCGCTCGTCTCGCCCTTGCGCCACAGCCGGCCGCGGGAGCGCGAGTGGAAGTGGACCTCGCCGGTCTCCAGCGTCGCCGTCAGCGCCTCCCGGTCCATGTATCCGAGCATAAGAACACGCCCGTCGCCGGCGTCCTGGACGATCGCCGGAGCGAGCCCATCCGCGCCCCATCGAACATTCGCCGGGTCGAGAAGCCCTCCGGTCACGCTACGACGGGCTCACCGAGTCGCACGGGCAGCCCGGCGGCCGCCATTGCCGCCTTCACGGCGCCGATCGAGTGGATCCGCCGATGGAAGACGGACGCCGCCAGCACCGCGTCGGCACCGCCCTCCACCACGGCCGCGACGAAGTCCGCCGGGCCGGCTGCGCCGCCGGACGCGATGACCGGAACCTGGACGCGGTCGCTGATCGCGCGCAGCAGCGCAGTGTCGAAGCCGGACAGCGTGCCGTCCCGGTCGATCGAAGTGACGAGCAGCTCACCTGCGCCGAGCTCGACCGCGCGCTCCGCCCATGCCACGGCCTCCAGGCCGGTCGGCTCGCGCCCACCCCGGACGAAGACGTCCCAGCCTGGAGATCCGTCACCGGCCGCGGCTGGCCAGCGTCGGGCATCGATCGCCACCACGACGGCCTGACGCCCGAACCTGATCGCGCAGCGGCTGACGAGGTCGGGATCCGTCACGGCCGCGGTGTTGAGGGAGACCTTGTCCGCCCCGGCTCGAAGGGCCGCCCGCATCTCGTCAACCGACCGCACGCCGCCGCCCACCGTCAAGGGGATGAACGCGCGGCGCGCCGTCCGCTGCACGGCGTCGAGCAACGTGCCCCGGCCCTCCGGCGCGGCCGAGATGTCCAGGAAGCAGATCTCGTCCGCGCCCTCGGCCGCATAGCGTTCGGCAAGCTCGGCTGGATCGCCTTCGTCCACGAGGTCGACGAAGCGCGTCCCCTTGACGACCCGGCCGTCGGCGACGTCCAGGCAGGGGATGACGCGCAACCGGAGCATCAGGCGGACCGCCCGGCGACGGTCTCGGCCGGCCCCACGCGCAGTGCGGCGAGCCGAACGAAGTTGGCCAGGAGCTGCAGGCCTGCGGGCCCACTCCGCTCGGGATGGAATTGCACGCCCAGCAACGGCCCGCGGGCCAGCGCGCTCAGGAACGGCCGGCCGTGGACGGTCTCGGCCAGAGTGAGCTCATCGACATCTGGTCCGTCCAGCCGGCCGGCGTACGAGTGCACGAAGTAGAAGTCGGCTCCGTCGGGGATGCCATCGAACAGCGGGTGCGGCCGGCGCCGTGTGACCTGGTTCCAGCCGATGTGGGGCAACGTCGGCGCATCCTCGAGGAGGACGGTCCGTCCGGGCACGACGCCGAGAGTCTCGGCACCATCCTCGTCGCTGCCTTCGAACAGGAGCTGCAGGCCCAGGCAGATGCCCAGGTATGGCCGTCCGTCACGGATCCAGCCGCGAATCGGCTCGACGAGCCCCTGCGACCGCAGGCGATCCATCGCCGGCGCTGCGGCGCCGACGCCGGGCACGACCAGCGCGTCGGCCTCGCCCAACCCCGCGGCGGAGGAGGCCAGCGTGACCGATGCGCCGACGGCATCGAGTCCCTGGCCGATGCTCACGAGGTTGCCGGCGCCGTAGTCCACCACGGCCACCCGAATCATCCGAGGACGCCCTTCGTGGAGGCGAACGACCCGGCCCGTCGCGGGTCCGGCGCACACGCCGAGCGCAGGGCGCGAGCGAGCGCCTTGAAGGCGGCCTCCGCCAGGTGGTGGTCGTTGCGCCCGGCGCCCCGGATGTGGAGGGTGACCCCGGCAGATCGCGCGAAGGCCTCGAGCGCGTGCTCGACCAGCTGCAGCGGCAGAGCACCCGCCCGCTCGCCGCGGAACGGCAGGTCGACCATCGCGTACGGCCGGCCACCGACGTCGACGACCGCGGTCGCCAGCGATTCGTCCATCGGGACCGACGCCTCGCCGAACCGGACGATACCGGACCGATCCCCGAGCACGGTCCCGAACGCCGCGCCGATGACGAGGGCGACGTCCTCGACGGTATGGTGCTCGTCGACCTGGAGGTCGCCCGCCGCCCGCACCTCGAGGTCGATCAGGCCGTGCACGGCGAGTGACGACAGCAGGTGGTCGTAGAAGCCGATCCCGGTGGTCACGTCGGCGCGACCTTCGCCATCCAGGTCGAGTCGGACGGTGACCGAGGTCTCCTTCGTCCGCCGCGCCACCGCCACCGAACGGGCGCCGCGCTCCACGATCTCCAGGCCGGCCAACTCGGTCATCGAGGCTCCTCCCATACCCACGCCGCCGCCGCCTCGATCAACCGGTCATCCTCCCGGGGCGATCGGACGGTCAGGCGCAGGTGATCGGCCAGCGGATGGCTCGCCCCGAACGTCCGGGGCACCATTCCTTGCCGCAGGAGCATCTCGGCGACCGCCCGCGCCCGCGCCGGGGTCCCGAACGGCACGAGCAGGAAGTTCGTGACGCTCGGTCCGGGTGCCCAGCCCGCCTGTCGGAGGCCAGCCGCCAGGCGCTCCCGCTCGGCGTGAATCGCGGCGACTCGCTCGGGCAGCCAGCCGTCCTCTTCCAGGGCGGCCGCCACGACCGTCACGGAAACGGTGGATACGGAGCCCGGCGGGCGGTACGGCGCGATCTCCGCGATGGTGGCGGGGTGGGCGATGCCGAACCCGACGCGCAGGCCGGCCAGCCCATAGGCCTTGCTGGCGGTCCGGACGACGACCAGCCGGGGGTACGCCTTGCGAAGGTCGAGCAGGGTGGCGCGGGCCAGCTCGGCGTACGCCTCGTCGAGGACGACGACCGGCGCCCGGCGGCCATCTGCCTGTGCATCCGCGTCGAGCTCGTGGAGCAGCGACTCCACGACGCCGGGCGGCTCCGCCAGGCCGGTCGGGTTGTTCGGGCTGCACAGCCAGACGACCGACGCCTCGCGAGCCGCGGCGCGAACTGCGGCGGCGTCCATCGCGTAGGCCGCCTCCGGGCCGAGCCGCGGGGCGCTGACCACGCGCGCGGCTCGTTGCTCGGTGACGACGCGATACATCGCGTAGGTCGGCTCCGGGACGACGGCCACCCCGCCGGCGGTCAGGAAGGCCTTGCCGACGAGGTCGAGGATCTCGTCGGCGCCGGCACCCACCACGATCTCGTCCGGCTCGACCCCGAAACGGCGAGCGGCGGCGTCCACCAGCCGGCGGTAGTCGGATGGCGGGTACTCGGACAGGCTGGTCTCGAAGCGGCCGGCCCTGACGATCCGATCGGCCAGCTCGGGCGCATCGGGCGAGGTGTTGAGGTCGAAGCGGGCGATCCGCTCGATGGGCACGCCGTAGCGCGCCGCCACCTCCTCGTTCGTTGCCTCCCAGCTGTAGGTGGCAGGCCCAACCGGGGAAGCCATCGTCACGGGCGTCGGGCTCACGATTCTGTGCCGTCCCGTTCCGTGACGTTGCGGTCACGGAACCGGATCTCGACCGCCTCCCGGTGGGCGTCGAGGCCCTCCGCGGAGGCGACGGCGCCGACGGCCTCACGGATCGAGGCCAGGCCCGTCCGGTCGATGCGCTGGACCTGGATGAACTTGCCGAACGCCTCCACGCTCAGGGCGCCGAAGCTGCGGGCGAGCCCACCCGTGGGCAGGACGTGATTGGCGCCGGAGGCGTAATCGCCGGCGCTCTCCGGCGCATACGGCCCCACGAACAGCGAGCCGGCGTTGCGGATCGCGGCGGCCGCCTCCTCGGCGTCGGCCATGACGACGGTCAGGTGCTCGGCGGCGTAGGCGTTGGCGAAGGCGATCGCGGCAGCTCGGTCGTGGGCCAGGACGACGAGCCCGCAGGCGGCCAGGCTCCGTTCGAGGATCGACCGGCGGGCGGCCATGTCGAGCTGGCTCGCGATCGCCGCCTCCACCGCCTCGGCAAGCTCGGCGTCGGGAGTGACCAGAATCGCCGGCGAGTCCGGCCCGTGCTCGGCCTGGCTGAGCAGGTCGGCGGCCACGAGAGCGGGGTCGGCGGTCCGGTCGGCCAGGACCATGACCTCCGATGGTCCGGCCGGCAGGTCGATGCCGACTTCGCCGAAGACCTCGAGCTTGGCGGCCGTCGTCCAGGCGTTGCCGGGTCCGACGACCTTGTCGACAGCGTCGATGCCCGACTCGGGTAGGCCGAAGGCGAGGGCACCGATCGCCTGCGCGCCGCCTGCGACGATGAGAGCGTCGACCTCCAGCAACCCGGCCGTTCCCGCCAGAACGTCGTCGAGCGCACCCGAGGGGCCGGCCGGTGACGCAACGACGAGGGCGCCCACGCCGGCCACCCGGGCCGGCACCGCACACATGACGAGCGAGCTGGGATATGCGGCCGCTCCGCCCGGGACGTAGGCGCCAACGCGTTCCAGGGGAATCCAGCGGCGTTCGATCTCGATGCCCGAACCGATCTTCGTTCGCGTTGTCGTCGGGCGCTGGGTCTCGGCGAAGCGCCGGACGTTCGCGATCATCGTCTCGAGACCGGCTCGAATGCGCGGTTGCAGGCGGTCGCGGGCCAGCCTGAGCTCGGCGGGCTCGATCACGAGCCGGCCGCCAGCCAGGCCGCCGCCGAAGCGATCGTTGGCCGCCCGGACCGCGGCGTCGCCTCCGGCACGAACCTCGGCAAGGATGCGCCGGGCGCCGTCGCGCACCGCCGGGTCGGGCACCGCGCCGCGGCGCAGCAACGCGTCGCGGGCCGCCGCCACTCCCGGGTCGGATGCCTCGTCCAGCACGAGACGTCGGAGGCGGACGGCCGGCCGAGTCGTCGTCGCGCTCTTTGCGGACATCACGGCACGATCTTCTCGATCGGCAGCACGAGGATGCCCGACGCGCCGGCCGCCTTGAGGCGGGGGAGGAGTCCCCACACGGCGTCGGCGTCCACGACCGAGTGGATCGCGATCATGCCGGCGTGAGCGAGGGGAATCACCGACGGGCTCTCGAGGCCGGGCAGGAGCGCCTCGAGCTCGGCGAGATGGCCGTGCGGGGCGTTCATCATCAGGTACTTCTTGTCGCGCGCGGCGATGACCGCGGCCAGCATCGTGTCGATCGCGGCGAGGTCCACCGCCCGATCGCGTACGGCCCCGGGATTGCCGATGACGATCGCCTCCGATGGCAGGACGTCGCCGATCGCCCGAAGGCCGTTCATCTGCAACGTGGAGCCGGTGGACACGAGATCGACGATCGCTTCGGCGAGCCCGAGCCGTGGTGCGACCTCGACCGCGCCGGAGATCGAGATGACGTCGACGGGGATCCGCCGATCGGCGAAGAACCGGCGCGACGTCTGCGGGTGGGCAGTCGCGACACGCAGGCCGGCCAGGTCCTCGACCGCCTGGAACGGCGCATCGTTGGGCACCGCGGCGGCCAGGCGGCATCTGCCGTAGCCAAGCCGCCGCACGATCGGGAGCTCGGCGCCCGTCTCCGACAGGAGATCCTGCCCCGTGATGCCCAGGTCGGCCACCCCGTCGCCAACGAACTCGATGACGTCGTTCGTGCGAACGAACAGGATGTTCAGCGGGAAGTTCTGGACGCGGGCGACCAGGCTCCGGTCATGCTCCTCGAACACCAGGCCGGCATCATGGAGCAGGGCCAGCGTCGGCTCGACCAGCCGGCCCTTGTTCGGGACGGCCAACCTGAGGCGGTCCCTCATCGCTCCGGCCGGGTTGGGTACGGCCGTGAGCCGGCCGTCGTGGCGGCGCTGGTGGCAGCCAGGCGATCGAGGGCGGTGCGGTAGCCGCCCTGGCCGTGATGCAGCCAGGACGCGATTCGGGTGACCGTGGCCGTGCTGGCGCCCGTCCGCTGGGAGATTTCCGCGTAATGCAGGCCGGCGTCGAGCATCCGGACGACGGCCCACCGCTGGGCCATGTCGCGAAGCTCGCCCAGCGTGCACAGGTCGCGGAAGAACGCCGCGGCCTCGTTCATCCCGTCCAGCCCGAGGATCGCCTCGAAGAGGTCGCGCATCTCCTGCGTCTGCCAGCTGTCGTCGTTCGCCATGGTCATCTCGTCCCGGCCGCTCCTGCACCCCTGCCGCCTCGCCAATCCCGCCGCCTCGCCCCGCTGCTGCCTCGTACCTTGTTAACGTAGTAGCATGCTAATACACGATAAGGCGTGCGCATGAGGCTCGTCAAGCATGACCTTCGAGATCCTGCCGGCACTCGATCTGCGGGGCGGCAACGTCGTCAGGCTCCGGGAGGGCGATTTCGCGCGCGAAACAGTCTACGGGGACGATCCGATCGCGACCGCTCAGGCGTTTGCCGCGGCGGGCGCCAGCTGGATCCACGTCGTCGACCTGGACGGCGCTCGCGGGAAACCACGGCAGCAGGCCGTCATCCACGCGATCGTGGCTGCGGTTGCGGACGTGCGTTGCCAGGTTGCCGGCGGTCTGCGCTCGCCGGAGGCGGTCACCGCGATCCGTCTTTCGCCTCGCGACTGGTCGCCGATCACGGGGCCAATCGCATCGTCGGCGCTCTCGACGTGCGCGACGGCCAGGCGGTGGGGGACGGCTGGCGGGCCGGGTCCGCCGGCCGGCCTGCCCTGGATGCGCTCGACGTGCTGGCCGACGCCGGCATCGAGCAATTCGCCGTGACGGCGATCACCAGGGACGGCCAGATGGCCGGTCCGGACCTCCGGTTGCTCGCCACGATGGTTGACCGCGGCCGCGGAGCGATCCTGGCGTCCGGTGGGATCGCCTCGCTCGACGATCTTCGCGCCGTCCGCGACCTCGGCTGCGCGGGCGCCATCATCGGCCGGGCCCTGTACGAGGGCTCCATCGATCTCGCGGATGCCCTTCGAGAGATGGCCGCGGGCACTCGTTGAGAGCAACCCGCTGTGATTAGTGGCCAGCCATTCGCCTGGAGACTCTCAGGTCGTCGGTAGCCAGCGGAATCCGCCTGCAGAGCCCAGGCCGGAAGGTTATCGCCGGTGCGTCACGCACGGGTTGGGTTCGATCGGGCCCCGCCGTGAGCCGACGGCCCGCATGCAACCGCCGTGGGACGGCCCAAGAGTCCGCTCACGAATATCTGACCCGGATTTCCGCCCGCGCGAGCGTCAGGAGCCACGTGGCGAATAGTTGGCCGACGACGTGCGCGCAACCGGCAATCTGGCCTCTATAAAGCGCGCCCTCAACCGATGGATGCGGAGCCCTAGTGGCCGCCCGCCTCGGCGTCCTTGCGATGGGCCCCGATGATCTTGTCGGCGATGTGCCCGGGGACCTCCTCGTAGTGGTCCAGCTCGGCCGTGAAGACTCCCCGGCCGTGCGTGAGCGAACGCAGCTCGGTCGCGTACGTGAACAGCTCCGCCTGGGGCACCTGGGCTGAGACCTTCTGGAGTCCGTCGCCGGCGGAGTCCATGCCCAGCACCCGGCCGCGGCGGGTGTTGAGGTCCCGGTTGACGTCGCCCATGTATTCCTCGGGGACCCGTACCTCGACCGCCATGATCGGCTCGAGGAGGGCCGGCTTGCACTCCAGGACGCCCTTCTTGAGCGCCATGGAGGCGGCGATCTTGAACGACAGCTCGTTGGAGTCGACCGTGTGGAAGGAGCCGTCGTACAGGGTCGCCTTGAAGTCCGACAGCGGATAGCCCGCGATGACGCCCTCGGCGGCGGCCTCCCGGACGCCCTTCTCGACGCCGGGGAAGAACCCCTTGGGCACCGAGCCACCCACGACATGCTCGGCGAACTCGACGCCACCGCCCGGGTTCGGCTCGATCTTCAGCCAGACGTGGCCGAACATGCCGTGGCCACCGGTCTGTTTCTTGTACCTGCCCTCGACCTGGGTCTCGCCCCGGATCGTCTCACGGTAGGGCACCTTCGGCGTTCGCGTGACGATCGCCGCACCGAATTTGCGCTTGAGCCGCTCGGCGATCACCGCGATGTGGGCCTCGCCCATCGCCACCAGGAGCTGCTCGCCGACCGGGCTTCGCTCCACCCGGGCCGCCGGCTCCTCCTCGGCCATCCGGTTGAGCGCCGTGCCCATCTTGTCGAGGTCGGCCTTGGTCTGCGGCTCGATCGCGACGGACAGGGTGGGTGTCGGGAAGGCCAGCGGATCCAGGACGAGCGGCTTGTCGCGCGCGCTCAACGTGTCGCCGGTCTCGGTGACGGCCAGCTTGGCCACCGCCCCGATCTCACCGGCCTTGAGCTCGCCGACCGGCTCCTGCTCCTTGCCGTGGAGCAGGAGCAGCTGGCCGATCCGCTCGTCCTCGCCGCGAGTGGCGTTCCAGGCGTGTCCCTGCGCGTGCAGCGTCCCGCCCAGGACCCGCAGGTACGTCAGCCTGCCCACATACGGGTCCGCGGCCGTCTTGAAGACGCGGACCAGGAGTGGCCCGCTCGGGTCGGGGGGCACGCTGACGGGGTCGTTCGACTTGGGCTCCCGGGCGGTCGTCGGGCCCTCGTCGGCGGGGGAGGGCAGGTAGCGAACGAAAGCATCGAGCAGACCGCGCAGGCCGATGCCCTTGGTCGCGCTGCCGACCAGGACCGGCGCCAGAATCGACTCCTTCACCCCCTTGCGCAGGCATGCCTCGAGCTCAGGGTCGGAGATCTCCTCGCCCTCGAGGTACTTCATCAGGACGTCGTCGTCGGCCTCGGCCGCCGCCTCCAGGAGCTGGTCGCGCCGCGCGGCGACCTCGCCCTCCAGCTCGGGGGGGACCGGCACCTGCGCCTCGGCCTTGCCGTCCCAGCGCCACGCCGTGCGATGGACGAGATCCACGTAGCCCGTGAACGACTCGGCCGATCCGATCGCGATCTGCAGCGGCGCGATCTTGTTCCCGAAGCTGGCTCGCAACGCGTCGAGGGTGGCCGTAGGATCGGCGTTCTCGCGGTCGCACTTGTTGATGAAGAAGCAGGCCGCTCGTCCACTCGTCCGACCGAGGGAGACGGCGGTCTCCAGACCCGAGCCGACCCCGCCGGTCGCCTCGACCACGAACAGGGCGCCGTCCACGGCCGCGAAGCCCTCGACCACCTCGGCCACGAAGTCCGGGTAGCCGGGCGTGTCGATGAGCTGGACGCGCGTGCCCTCGTCATCGAGCGTCGCGACCGCCAGGCTCAACGATTCCTGTCGCTTCTGCTCTTCCGGTTCGTGATCCAGGAAACTCGTTCCGTCGTCCACGCGACCCAGCCGCGATGTGGCGCCGGTCCGAAAGAGGAGCTGATCTCCGAGCGTCGTCTTGCCCGAGCCGGCGTGGCCGGCCAGCACGACGCTGCGGAGGTGGGGCAGGTCAACGGGCTTCGTCGTCATCGACTCGTCGGTCCTCGTCTGGTGAAGGATTCGAGCGTCCGGCAGGGGCCTCGGACGGTGGGCAGGCAGCAGTCGGGCCATGATAGTCCGCTATACTCGCCCGCGATGTCAGGACATTCCAAGTGGTCCCAGATCAAGCGCCAGAAGGGCGCCAACGACGTCAAGAGGGGCGCCACGTTCACCAAGGTCACTCGCGAGATCGCCATCGCGGCGCGGGCCGGCGGTGGCGACCCGGACGGCAACTTTCGCCTGCGCCTGGCCGTCGAGAAGGCCCGCTCCGTGAACATGCCGGCGGACAACATCAAGCGGGCGATCGAGCGGGCGACGGGGGCCAGCGAGAGCGATCAGTTCGAGGAGATCGTGTACGAGGGGTACGGCCCCGGAGGGGTGGCGATCCTCGTGGAGGCGGCCACGGACAATCGCAACCGGACTGCGGCGGACGTCCGCTCCCGCTTCAGCAAGGCCGGCGGCCAGCTGGCCGCCTCGGGGGCGGTGGCCTGGCAATTCGAGCCGCGCGGCTTCATCACCGTGAGCCGATCCGGGTCCGATCCGGATGACGTCGCCCTGGCGGCGATCGACGCCGGGGCGGAGGACGTCGACACCGAGGCGGACCCGCTCGAGATCTACACCTCGCCGGGCGATCTCGAGCGCGTCCGGCACGCACTCGAGGCGTCGGGCGCCCGGGTGGAACACGCCGAGAACGCGATGATCGCCAAGCAGACGGTCGAGCTCGAGCCGTCCCGGGCGCGCCAGGCTCTGCGCCTCGTGGAGGAGCTCGAGGACCTGGACGACGTCCAGCGGGTGACCGCCAACTTCGACATTCCCGAGGAGATCTTCGCCGAGGTTGCCGGGTGACGAGCGCCCCGCCGCGTCTGGTGATCGCCACGTGATCGTCACTTGATCGTTCTCGGCATCGACCCCGGCACCGCGTCGATGGGCTACGGCGTGATCGAGCGGACCGGCGCCAATCTGCGTGCGGTTGACCACGGCTGCCTTGTCACGTCCCCCGACCAGTCCCTGCCGGAGCGACTGCTCACGCTCCACGCCTGCATGACCGAGCTCCTCGAGATGCATCGGCCAGCCCTGGTCGCGGTGGAACGGCTCTTCTTCAGCCGCAACGTCCAGACGGCTTTCGCCGTCGGCCAGGCTCGAGGCGTCGTCCTGCTGGCCGCGGCCCAGGCCGAGGTTCCCACTCGTGAGGCGACCCCCAGCGAGGTGAAGAGCGCGGTGGCCGGCTACGGTGCGGCCGACAAGGAGCAGGTCGGCCGGATGGTCGCCCTCGTGCTGGGCATGCCCAGCGTCCCGACCCCGGATGATGCCGCCGACGCTTTGGCGGTCGCGATCTGGGCGGCCAACAGCGAACGCGCCGGGGAACGGCTCAGGTCGGGCATCCTGGACAGAGCCGCCGTCGCTCCGCTCGCCCGGGGGACAACCCCCTATGAGCGAGCCGTGCGCGAGGCCCTGGCGCGGGAGCGTGCGACGTCGGCGCCGCAGGGTGCGACGTCGGCGCCGCAGGGTGCGACGTCGGCGCCGAAGCGTGGGAAGTCCACCGGCGGATCCGTTGCGCCGGCCCCCGTTCGGCGCGCCGCTCCGCCGCCCCGCGAGCGCGCCTCCTGAGCCGGCCCAGGTGATCGCGTCGGTCGCCGGCGTCGTCGGCGCGGTCGGTCTCGACTCGCTGGTCATCGAGGTCGGCGGCATCGGCTACCGGGTCTTCGCGGCGCCGACCGTCATCGTCACGGCACAGCCGGGCGGCCGCCTCAAGCTCCACACGTACCACGTCGTACGCGAGGACCAGCAGGCGCTCTACGGCTTCGCGTCGCCGGAGGAGCTCGGCTTCTTCACGCTCCTCCTGACGGTCACCGGCGTCGGGCCCAAGGTCGCCCTGGCGATCGTCGGCAGCCGGCCGGTGCCGGATCTCCAGCTGGCGATCCTCCAGCAGGATCAGGCGGTTCTCACGGGCATCCCGGGGATCGGCAAGCGGCTGGCCGAGCGGGTGATCTTCGAGCTCAAGGAGAAGGTCGCGGCGGCCGGCACGGCGGCGAGCGTGGCCGGCGGGACGCCGGTCGGCGGCGAGACCGAGGTCATCGGCGCGCTCCAGGCGCTCGGCTACTCCGCGGCCGAGGCGCGCCAAGCGTCACGGGCCGCCCTCAGCGACACGACGATCGGCGGAACCCTGGAGGATCGGGTCAAGGCTGCGCTCCGAACGCTGCTCCGCCAGTAGCAGGACGGCCGCCCAGCCGAGTCAGCGGGCCGCTCGTTCGGCCACCGTATTCCGCAGGGACTCGAATCGGCGATGAATGTGCACGGCCTGGTGCCGAACCGGCGGGCCGCGCATCGAGCGCTGCAGGTTCGTCCGCAATTCCATTCACGGTGGAATGACGACGCAGATGGCGCTCGCCAGCCAGTCGCCACGAGTAGAACATCCGTACGAAAGCGATCGCCCGCATGGTATGCTCGCGGAGATGACGGACGACACCTCGCGGATCCTCGCGTCGAACCTGCTCGACGAAGCGGACCTCGCCATCGAGGGGTCGCTCCGGCCCCATACGCTCGAGGAGTACATCGGCCAGCGGGAGGTCAAGGCCAACCTGTCGGTCCTTCTCGCGGCGGCCCGTGGCAGGGGAGAGGCAGCCGATCACGTCCTGCTGTATGGGCCGCCCGGCCTGGGCAAGACGACGCTGGCGACGATCATCGCCCGCGAGCTCGGGGTCAACATTCGCTACACGAGCGGGCCGGCGATCGAGCGGCCGGGCGATCTTGCCGCGATCCTGACCGCCCTCGACGAGCGGGACGTCCTGTTCATCGACGAGATCCACCGCCTGAGCCGGACGGTGGAGGAGATCCTCTACCCGGCAATGGAGGATTACGCGCTCGACGTCATGATCGGGAAGGGCCCTTCCGCGCGGTCCCTGCGGCTCAGCCTGAAGGCATTCACGGTGGTCGGGGCCACCACGCGCGCTGGCCGGATCAGCGGTCCGCTGCGCGACCGCTTCGGGGCAACGTACCGGCTCGACTTCTACGACGAGGACGACCTGGCCGCGATCGTCGACCGCTCGGCGCGCATCCTGGGAGTGGCCATCGAGCCGGCAGCCGCGCGGGCGATCGCCCGGCGGGGGAGGGGTACCCCCCGGATCGTCAACCGGCTCCTCAAGCGGGTGCGCGACCACGCCGAGGTGCACGGCACCGGCCGGGTGGATCGGGCCATCGCGGACGAGGCCATGCGCCGCATGGAGATCGACGACGAGGGGCTGGACTCGACCGATCGCAAGCTGCTGGCGGCGATCGTCCAGAAGTTCGGGTCGGGTCCGGTCGGGGTGCAGGCGCTGGCCGCCGTCCTGTCGGAGGAGGTCGAGACGATCGAGGACGTCTACGAGCCGTTCCTCTTACGCCTGGCCTTCCTCGATCGCACGCCGCAGGGCCGCATCGCGACGGAGGCCGCCCGCCAGCACCTGGCCGGCCTGGGCTTCGAGATCCCGCCGCCGCGCCGGCCGGAGGCCGAGATGCCCAGCCTCTGGGAACCCGGCACGGGCTCCGACCGGCCGGGCGAGGTGGGCCTGGGGCGCCTGCCCGGCGACATCCGGTTCGAGCGCGATGGATTGGTCGTGGTCATCCCGCTGGCCACGATGCTCCTCGTGAGCGTCGTCCTGACGATCGTGCTATCGATCGTCGGGCGCGGGAAATGACGTCGGCCCAGGGGTCCACGACGAGCACATTCCAGAGCCGGGCCGCGCGGTTCGAGGTGCTCACCTCGCCGCCCGCCGACGGCTCGACGCGCGCCCGTCTCGCCCGGCTCACACTGCCCCACGGCGTGGTGGAGACGCCCCAGTTCATGCCGGTCGGGACGAACGCCACGGTCAAGGCGCTCCATCCGGACGACCTCGTCGAGGTCGGCGCCTCGATCATCCTGGCCAACACGTACCACCTCTACCTGCGGCCGGGCCACGACCGGATCGCCCGGCTGGGCGGCCTTCACCGGTTCATGGCCTGGGACCGGCCCATCCTGACCGACTCGGGCGGCTTCCAGGTCGTCTCGCTCGGCGACCTCCGCGTGGTCGACGATGACGGGGTCACGTTCCGGAGCCACCTCGACGGCTCGATCCATCGCTTCACCCCGGAGCACGCGGTGGACGTCCAGCAGGCGCTCGGCGCCGACGTGGCGGTGGCCTTCGACCAGCCGGTGGCACCGTCCTCGCCGCGAGCGCTGGTCGCCGAGGCGACCGAGCGAACCCACCGCTGGGCGGAGCGCTCGCTGGCGGCCCACGATCGGCCCGATCAGGCGGTGTTCGGCATCGTCCAGGGCGGCCTGGAGCCGGACCTCCGGGCTGGCTCGACCCGGCGCATCGCGGCGATGCCGTTCGACGGGATCTGCCTGGGCGGGCTGGCGGGCGACGAGACGGCGGCCCAGCGCGAGGCGGCGGTCGACATCGCCATCCACGTCCTCGCAGGCGACCCGCGGCCTCGCTACCTCATGGGCCTGGGCTCGCCGGCGGACCTCCTGGAGGCCGTCCATCGGGGCGTCGACCTGTTCGACTCGGTCCTGCCCGCGCGGGTCGCCCGCACCGGCCAGCTGTGGATCCCCGGCGGCCGCCTGAACATGCGCAACGCCCGCCACCTGGACGACCCGGAGCCGGTCCAGGCGGACTGTCCGTGCATCGCCTGCCGGAGCTTTTCGCGGGCCTACCTGGCCCACCTGTTCCGGGCGCAGGAGCTGCTCGCCTACCGTCTCGCGACTTGTCACAACCTGACCTTCACCCTAGACTTCATGGCCAGGATCCGCGACGCACTGCGGGCCGGCACCTTCCCCGCGACACTCCCCGAATTGCGGCTGCGCGCCGGGCGGGTGACGGACGGTGAAGCCGCGGTGCAGTCGGCGTGAAGGCCCTGTCCGTAGCATCCGGTCGGGTACGTGGAGGAGCAGACCATGGGCTCTCGAGACCGCCCCTCCAGGGAAGCCAAGAAGAAGCCGAAGGACAGCGCCGCGAAACAGAAGCTCCAGCCGCTCCTCGAGCCGCCGCAGAACGTCGAGCTGATCAGGAAGCCTCGCAAGCCGCGGCACGAACAGGACGAGGCGGAGGAGGGCTGATTCGGCCGGACGGCCGTCACCGGACTCCCGCAAGGGCATTCCCAGTGGCGTTCCCAGGAGCATCAAGTGGCCTCCACTCGGCACGGTGGCTGACGGCATCCGCCGCCAGAACAGGACAGGAGCGATCGACAGGATGGCGATAACCGGAGAGCGCGGAATCGAGGAGCGCAACGGCGACCGGGCCCTGGCGGAGCGCGGCCGGGCGGTGGACGCGGCGATCCTGTCGATCGAGAAGCAGTTCGGTCGCGGCTCGATCATGAAGCTCGGGTCGGCAGAGCGGCAGTCGGTCGACTCGATTCCCACCGGATCGATCGCGCTGGACCTCGCCCTCGGCGTCGGCGGGATCCCGCGCGGCCGGATCACGGAGATCTTCGGTCCGGAGTCGTCCGGCAAGACGACGCTCTGCCAGCATGTCCTGGCCGAGGCCCAGCATCGAGGCGGCGTCGTCGCCTTCATCGACGTCGAGCACGCCCTGGACCCGGGCTACGCTCGTGCCTGCGGGGTCAACGTGGACGAGCTGCTCGTCAGCCAGCCGGACACCGGCGAGCAGGCGCTCGAGATCACGGAGACGCTCATCCGGTCAGGCGGCATCGATTGTGTCGTCGTCGATTCGGTCGCGGCGCTCGTGCCGCGGGCCGAGATCGAGGGCGAGATGGGCGACTCGTTCGTCGGCATCCAGGCGCGCCTCATGAGCCAGGCCCTGCGCAAGCTGACCGGGGCGGTCAGCCGATCGAACACCGCGCTCGTCTTCACCAACCAGCTCCGCGAAAAGATCGGGGTCATGTTCGGCAATCCGGAGACGACGCCCGGCGGCCGGGCCCTCAAGTTCTACGCCAGCGTCCGCCTTGACATCCGGCGGGTGGAGACGATCAAGACCGGCACGGAGTCGGTCGGCAACCGGGTCCGCGTCAAGGTCGTCAAGAACAAGGTCGCGCCGCCGTTCCGGGTCGCCGAGTTCGACGTGATGTACGGCGAGGGCATCAGCCGCGAAGGCGGCCTCCTTGACGTCGGGGTCGCGATGGACGTCGTCACCAAGACCGGCGCCTGGTTCACCTTCGCCGAAACGCGCCTGGGCCAGGGCCGGGAGGCGTCCAAGGAGTTCCTCCGCAACAATGCGCCGGTGAGCACGGAGATCGAGCGTCAGATCCGGGCCAAGATGTCGACGGTCGCCCTGCCGGTCGAGGGCATCGAAGAGGCGGAATAGGCACACCGTGCCCGGGGCCCGCCCGCCCGGCGCACGACCGTCGCCGGCAGAACGGCGCGAGCGGCGAGCATCCGAGAGCGACCCCGAGGTCGTGCTCGCGGCTGCGGTCCGGTTTCTCGAGTCCCGTCAACGGTCCGTCCGCGAAGTACGCCGTCGCCTCGGCCAGGCCGGCTATCCGGAGACGCTGATCGAGGCCGCCATCGACCGCCTGGAGGAGCTCGGCTACCTCGACGACGAGGCATTCGCCCGATCCTGGGTGGAGTCACGCGACCGGGCTCGCCCGAGGGGTGAGCGCGCGCTCCGCTCGGAGCTGGCGCAGAAGGGCGTCGCTCGCGAGATCGTCGATCTCGTCCTGGCGGAGCGTCGGCCGGATAGCGACGGCTCGGGCGACGCGGTGGCTGCCGACGAGCGAGCCGCCGAGCGGCTGCTCGCGGGCCGAGCGCGCAGCCTCGCGCGCGTCACAGACCCACGTATCCGGCGGCAGCGTGCCTACGCCCTCCTGGCCCGGAGTGGTTTCGACCCGGACGTGGCGGCACGCGTGTCACGGGCGATGGCCACCGCCGCGAGCGACGCCGAGGAAGACGCCTGATAGGCGTCGGCGGACGCGAGGCCGCCCCCCACGCCGCTCCCGCATCGGCTTGATCATTACGGAACGCCACGTCGGGCCCCAACGCGCCTTCCAGGCAGCTGCTGCGTGGCACGCCATCGACCGGATCGATATCACAGCTGAGAAGGGCCACGCCGGAGCCGATTCCGGCAGCCAGGCCTCCGGAATGTCGTCCGGTAATGACCACATCGATGCGGGATGTCCAGGCCGCTGGCCGCCACCGCGGCCACGGCCGCTGCCGCTCCACGGCCACCCGCTGCCTCCGCTGGCGGCCACGCGAGCCCGCCTTGGTTGACCCTCCGGCCGGGCGGCCGTAGGCTACGCGGCAGACGATCACGCATCGCCGGTCCCCGGCCGCACAGGTTGCGTACCCGGTGGCCGTTCCGGCGATGCCAACTACCCAAATCACGGCGCGCAGACACACACGGGGGCCCCCAACCGAGCGTTGGGACGCAGCCCAAGCCCCTTCGCGCCGTTCGAATCCTGAATAACGCCTCCGGCGGCAGCCGCCGGATGGGAGGAACGGAACGATGGTGGAAAGCTCCATCGCCGTCGTCGTGGCCATCGTGGCCGCCGGCGCCGGCGCCGTCGCCGGATTCATCGTGCGCGGTATGCGGGCCACCCAGCGGATGAAGCAGGCCGAGGAGAAGGCCGCGCTCATCGTGGAGAAGGCCTACAACCAGCAGAAGGACCTCATCCTCGAGGCCAAGGACGAGAAGCTCCGCCTCCAGCGCGAGGCCGAGGACGAGGCTCGCGCCAAGCGAACGGAGCTCACCGCGCTCGAGCGGCGCCTCCTCCAGCGCGACGAGCAGCTCGACCAGCGCGGCGACATGCTGGAGCAGCGCGATCGCAAGCTCATCGAGCGCGAGCGGGAGATCGAGCGCGCCCGGGACGAGCT
>WNGB01005144.1_pt1 | contig 29014 bp, 24 predicted proteins | sample 5400681 | NCBI WGS metagenome assembly WNGB01 (sample SAMN13153367, study PRJNA577476) | soil metagenome | isolation source: 115 cm soil or saprolite under grassland replicate 2 | place: USA:California | collected 2016-06-15
ATGCTCGTCGCTGCGCTCACTTCGATCCTAGCGTCCCCACGAGGAGCTTGGGCATTCGATCCTCCGCCGATCGAGGGACACGTCACCGACACCGCGGGGCGCCTGACGCCTGACGAGCGCGAGTATCTGGAGAGCAAACTCACGCGGATCCGAGAGGAGACTGGCAACGAGATCGTCGTGTTCGTCGCGGGCTCGAGCCAGGGCCAACCCATCGAAGACGTCGCCTACGATACTTTCAACAAGTGGAAGATCGGACGCAAGGATCTCGACAACGGCGTACTGCTCGTCATCGTTCCCAGCGAGCGTCGCGTCCGCATCGAAACGGGAAAAGGGGTCGGCGGGGCGCTCACCGATCTGCAGAGCAACGACATCATCCGGATGCGCATTGCCCCTTCCCTACGGCAAGATCAATTCAAGCAAGGTATCGATGCGGGCATCGACGGCATTTCGCAGGCACTCACCGCGGGCGGTGTGCGCGGCCCAACACGCAAACCGCCGGCCGATGATGGGTACGGTCTTAGCCCCGTCTATTTTTTCCTCCTGCTCTTGCTTCCTATTTTGCTTTTCGGCTCACGGTCGCGCAGGCGCGGCACGCGCTTTTTTACTCCGTTTGGCGGGTTCGGCTGGTGGGGTGGCGGTTGGGGCGGCGGCGGATGGAGAGGCCGAGGCGGCCGAGGCGGGGGGTGGGGCGGTGGTGGCGGTGGCGGTGGAGGTGGAGGTGGAGGTGGAGGTGGAGGGTACTCCGGTGGCGGCGGATCGTCGGGAGGGGGCGGCTCCTCTGGTAACTATTGACGCGCCACACGCTCTCGGCACCACCTGACCTTCTCTCTCTCGATCCGCATGGGCCATTGGTTCAGACGTCAGTGGTTTCTCGCGGGGCTGGTTCTCGTCCTGGCCATCGCCATCCTCGCGCCCGACGTGGGTCGCGGCGATGGTCCATTGTCGCCGGGTCGATGGCGGGGATGGTTGGTCGCGTCGATCTTCCTCATCAGTGGACTCGAGCTACGAACGAGCCAGCTCGGAGAAGCCGTACGCGATTATCGACTGCACGTCTTCGTTCAAGGATTGAGCTTGCTGATCTGTCCCTTGTTCTTTTGGTGTGTCGCCCAGGGCCTCGCGCACACCGGACTGCCCTGGCCTCTCATCGAAGGAGTGGTGGTGCTCGGATGTCTCCCGACGACCGTGACGAGCGGCGTGGCATTTACGCGGGTGTCCGGAGGAGACGAGGCCGGAGCGCTGTTCAATGCAACGTTGGGTAATTTGATGGGCGTCGTCGTGTCGCCTATCTGGATCCTGCTTCTCACCGGACAGCAAGGCAACATTCCGCTCGAGGCCGTCGCTCCGCAGCTCGCCTGGCAAGTCGCCGCGCCGGTCGGGCTCGGGCAGGCCATTCAGCTGGTTCTCGCACGCTACGTTCCCTCGTTGCGCGTGCGACTCGGCAATGTGGCCGGCGTCCTCTTGCTCGTTCTGATTTACTTCGTGTTCTGCGACAGCCTCTCGCAAGGAGTTCGGGTCGGCGCGGCGCACGTGCTGGCCGCCATCTCGATCTTGGCGGCGCTTCACGGCGCGTTGCTTCTGATCGCGTTTCGGTCGAGCGGCCTTCCGATCTGGCACTTCTCGCGCGCCAAGCGCACCGCCGCGGTGATCTGCTCGACGCAGAAGACCGCAGCGCTCGGCGTGCCGATGATAGCGATCGTCTATGCGAATCGGCCCGAGCTCGGACTCGTGACCCTGCCGTTGCTCGTCTACCATCCTCTGCAGCTGCTGGTGGCCGGCGCAGCCGTCGATGCTTGGAGAAGGTACAACGGCACCGATCGCCCACTCTCGCCCACAACGTCGCAGCCCGCCGGAGATCCCCCGCGCTGAGGGGAGCCATTATTTCTGATATTGTGAGTGATGATGGGTTGGGAGCGTGACATGGGTCCCAACGGTCCCACCGTTACGGGCCGGTATATCCTCTACGACAAAATCGCGGTCGGAGGCATGGCAACGGTCCATCTCGGGCGGCTCCTGGGCCCGATCGGTTTCTCCCGCACGGTGGCCATCAAGCGCCTGCTTCCACAGTTCGTGGCCGATCTGGGCTTCGTCTCGATGTTCGTCGACGAGGCGCGGCTGGCGTCGCGCATCCGTCATCCCAACGTCGTGCCCACGCTCGATGTAGTGACACAAGAAGACGAGCTCTTTCTCGTGCTCGAATACGTGCACGGCGAAACACTCTCGCAGCTGATCAAGGCCACCAAGCTGGGCGGCGGACGAATCCCGCCCAGCGTCGCAGCCTCCATCGTGTGCGGAATGCTGCACGGGCTCCACGCTGCGCACAACGTCAAGAACGAGCGCGGGAAGCCGCTCGGGCTCGTGCACCGCGACGTTTCCCCGCAGAACGTCCTGGTGGGAGCCGACGGCGTAGCACGCCTGCTCGACTTCGGCGTCGCGAAAGCGGCGGGACGCATGCAAGTCACGACGAACGGAGAGGTCAAAGGCAAGCTCGCCTACATGGCGCCTGAACAGATCAAGGGGACGGTCACTCCGCAGTCGGACATCTACTCGGCGGCGGCGGTTCTGTGGGAGGCTCTGACCTGCCAACGGCTCTTTCAGGACATCACGTGGACGAACATTGCGCAGACCATCTTGACTCGCGCCATCACACCGCCGAGAGAGTTCGTACCCGACCTGCCCCCGGAGCTCGATGCGGTGGTCATGCGAGGTCTGCAAAAGCATGCGCAAGAGCGCTTCGCTTCCGCCCGTGAGATGGCTCTCGCGATCGAGCGCTGCTTGCCTATCGCTCCCGCGCACGAGGTTGGCGAGTGGGTGGAAGAAACGGCGAAGGCCACGCTGCTCGAACGCGCGCAGAAGATTGCCGAGCTCGAAGGGCATACCTCGCTATCGAAGCTGGCCGCATCGATGTCGCTGGTCGAGAAGACCGACCAGCGTGTGACATCGATCGTCGACGCGTCGGAGTTCGACACGCGGGTGGAAAACAGTCGACCCTTCGGATCGACGGAGCTGACGGTGACCGAAGAGGCGACGGAGGTCAGCCCCGGCACCGCGCTGACCCAGGTTTCGACGGTCAATACTATCGAGAAGCGAAGGAGCTTTCGCTTGGCCGGAGTCACCGTGGGGATCGCCTGCCTCGGTTTGTTGATCGGGGTTCTCCTCCGCCGGAGCGCTCTTCAAGCTCCGGCGGCGATGCCCCAGGTGATCGTCAACACGCCGGTGCAGCCACCGGCGAGATCCGTACTCCCGCCGCCTGGCCCTCCGCTACCTGGTCCGACCGCTCTCGAGCCAGCGTCCGACCTGTCGAGCGCGGCACCACCCACCAAGGGAACGTCGGCTCCGACGGCGTCCAAACGCGGTCGCTGCAACCCACCGTACACCGTCGACGAGAACAAGATCCGGCGCATCAAACCCTATTGCATTTAGTCTGCGCTCTCGCGCCGCAGCCGAGAGAGCAACTTGCTATAGGCTGGGCGGTCGAGCGGCAGATCCACCGGCCGTTCGGTGAAGCTCGACAGAAGGATGGCGTTGGCGAGTTCGAGGGACATGCGGGCGTCGCGCCCATCGCAGCGAGGCTTTCCTTTTCGGCGGATCGCCATTTGAAAATCCTCGTGAATGGCGTCATGCCGGGGTCTGGTCAGCTCGGGCACATCGATCCGCTCGGCGTTCCCGCGCGGCTGGTGAAGACCTTCCTGGGCAGTGGCGATGTGCTGGCGCAGCGGAGGATCGAAGCGCACGACCGATAGCTGGTCGGCAACCAACTGGATGAGCGCCCGATCACCCAACATCTCCAGCCGCTGATCCACGCCCGCTTCCGCGGTGCTGACGGTGACGTAGCCCATGGCGCCGCCTTCGTACTCGAGCAGCGCGTGGGCGGAATCCTCGCACTGGATTTCGTGGACACGCCTGCGCGCGACACCCCAAACCCTGACCGGCATCCCCGCCAAATGACAGAGCAGGTCCAGCGTGTGCGGCGCCTGGTTCATGAGCACCCCTCCTCCCTCACCCTTCCAGGTGCCGCGCCAAGGCGCAGAGCGATAATACGCAGCGGTGCGCAACCATGGCTCTACCGATAGAACGCGGAGCATCGAGCCCATCCCTCCGCCGGCGATGAACGCGCGCGCATACTCGATCGCCGGGCGGAAGCGCTCCTGAAAGTTGACGGCGAGAAGCCGCCCGGCGGAGTCGGCGGCGGCGATCATCTCGTCGGCGTCGGCCGTGTCGACGGCGATCGGTTTCTCGACCAGCACGTGAGCACCTGCGCGAAAGCAATCCACCGCAATGCGCGCGTGCAGTGGATGTGGTGTGCAGATGACCGCGATGTCGGGCCGCACCTTTTCCAAGAGCTCTCGATGATCGGTGAAGAAAGGACACCCTGCGCCCTTCGCGCGCTCGGCCCCCTTTTCGGTATCGATGTCGCACATCGCGACCACGTCCGTGTGCGGCAGGTGGGCCAGCGCGTCGAGGTGCATGCCCACGATGCTGGCGGCCGATCCGACGATGGCGTACGTCAGCGTCGACCCTGCCGATCCCGTGTTCATGCCCGTTCGACGACGATCATGGCTGGTCCGGGGCGATCAAACCAATGTCGAAGGGAGCCGGCTTCTCCGACAGGAACTCGGCGAGGTCCCTCGCCGCGAATCGCGCGCGTGCGTCGCCGGCGTCTTGGTAACAATGCATGCGCCACTCCAGCAGGTCTTGTCGCCATGGGACGTGAGGCTCGAAAGGACGAATCGTATCCACGCAGGGCACCGACAGCTTGGTGCGCATCGCGATCTTCAACATGCTTTCCAGGCGACGATCCTCGTGGAGGTAGACCGGCAGCGGCGCAGAAAGCGCTCGATACAAGCGTTCGGCCACGCTCGGATCGGCAGTAGCGACTTGATCGACGGTGTCGAAAGCATGCCGCACGACGACCGGCCACGGCCACGCATCATGGCGATGTCGTTCGAACACCGCCTCGAGAACCGACGTGGCTTCTTTGGTCTTGCCTTGACGGGAAAGGAGCCTCGCCAGCGCCGCGTCCGCTTCCGCCGGCTGATACGCGCGCAGCTTTTCGATGTACCCTCGTGCACGGTCGTCCCCGTTGTTGGCCAGCGCTTCGGCGACCGTTGCGAGCTCGGTCGGGTTGCGGGGCGGGCCGCGCTGCGAAAACCAGAATGCAACCGCCTTTCCGGAGTCACCGGAGATGAACTGCGATTGCGCGTTGAGGCGAGCTTTGGCCTCGCCTTCGATCTCTTCACCGAGCTCCTCGAACTCCTCTTCCGAGGCAAGAAAGCTCCCCCACTGCTCTTCCACGCGGGGCCAGTCGATGTCACCCGTCAAACCGTCGGGCCGGTGCTCGTCTCTCGTGCTCGCCACTTTGCGAATGTCCTTGCTGCCGAGGGCGACGTTGTCGGCCGCCATCCGCGCGAACCCGAACTCCACCAGCGTGCGATCGTCGGTATTGAGGCGCCCTTTCTCCACGTCGGCCAGCATGCGGGCCATCGACGAGCGTGCCACGTAATGAGAGAGGAATCCCTCGAGATCGATGGCCCGCCAGGCGACGGCGAGGGCCGTCCGGTACGGCTCCTCCGCGATGCGCCGGGCGAGAGCGCCCGCGTCGTACACGATCGGCTTTCGCGACGCGACGAGGAGCAGATCGTTGGCCGCGAGCTCCCACGTCTCGACGACGGGAAACACCGAAGCCAGGGTCGCGTAGATGGTGCGCACCGCTTGCCCATCGACGTTGTAGGCCTGAACCCACTGCAAAAAAAGGCCATCCTCGCCGAGGCGCGATGCGATCGCATCGTAATACTCGCGGGTAAACAAGCTCGCGATCCCAGCCCGGTAAGGATTGGACGGCTCCGAAAAGATGATGTCGTACCGTCGCTTCGTGGTGAGGAGTACCTCACGCGCATCGCCAATCGTGATGTGGACCTTGGGGTTGTCCATGACGTTGCGGTTGACGCTCAAGCATGCGCGCGCGACCTGCCGAATGACCGGCTCGAACTCGACGACGTCGACGCGCTCGATCGCGGGAACCGAGCCGAGCCATCCGGCCGTGCTGCCGGTTCCCAGACCGATGACCATTGCGCTCTTGGGATTGGGGTGGAGGATGCCGCCCACGAGGCCGCCCATCACCTGCGTTGCTGCATCTCCCCGGGCGCTGCCGTCGATCTTGCCATTGACGATGAAAGCCCAACCTTGCGAGTTGCTGAGAGCGACGCTGCTTTCGACGCCGTCTGCCTCCCACCGAATCCCGCGCCGCTCATCGTTCATCCAGCCGCGTAGCGCGGTCGCCGAGCTCATCGACTCCGCTTCGACGCGTCCGACCCCGATCGGGCTGTGCCGCCAGACCGCGGTCGGTCCGGTCGCGCGGAGCATGGCGAGGGCTGCGACGCAGGCCGCACTGGCCACGACCAGCGGCCGCCAGCGGCGATCGTCGCGCCAAACGAGCAGGATCGCGCCGAAACCGAGGACGGTGAGGACACCGACGACGGCACGCCAACAACCCGGCGCCGTCAGCAACGGCAGGAGACCGAAGCCACCCGAGAGCGAGCCGACGATCGCTCCCAAGGTATTGAAGGCGTACGCCACGCCGATCTGTCGGCCCACCTGCTCGCGACCCTGGCCGAGCAAGGCGATGAGCAGAGGGAATTGAACGCCGGCCACGAAGGCGGCGGGCAGCACGACGATGAGCGTAATGCACGTCCATCCGAGAAGGAGCCCAGAAAAGCCGAATACACCGAACGAGCGAAAAAGGAGGGTGAGAACGGCAATCCGATCACCGAGCGCATAGGGGATTGCCATGAAGAGCGCCTCGAGCAAACAGGTCACCGCAAAACCGGTGAGCGTTGCGCGGCGACGCTTACCGAAGAGCGCGTAATAGCCTCCGCCCAGCCCGATTCCGAATAGTGCGACGGCGAGGATGAGACCGAAGGTGAAGACGGTGCCCCCCAGAATGGGCCCGAGCATTCGGTACCAGACCATCTCCATGAGAAAAAAAGCGAACCCGACGACCCCTGCAGCCGTCAGGCTGAACCACGCGGGCGCGGCGGCACGTGGCTCCTGCGCGGTCGCGCTGAATGGCGCGTGCGGCACACTATCCGGCGCGACCACCGACGCCGCACGCGCACCGATGTATTGGGCGACGGCTGCGACCGCGAGGTTGACGGCGGTCGCGATCCAGAGCGTGACGCGGGTGCCGAAAGCTTCCAGCATGAAGAACGTCGACAGTGCGCAGCCGGCGACGGCTCCGAGGGTATTGACGCCATAGAGAAGCCCGGTGCTGTGCCGCGCCACATCGTCGTCGGCTTCGGCACCGCGCGCCGCTGCCGGCAGCGTTCCCCCCATCAGAAAGGTCGGCGCCGCCAGCACGATCGCGGTGAGCGCCAGCCGAACGGCGGTACCTGCGACGATGCCGAGATTCGGTGTACCTCCGAGAGCGATGTAGATGCGGCGCACGATCCAAAGTAATGCCGGCGTGATGGCAGCAAAAAGAGCGATCAGCATCTCGAGGCGGCCGTAGAAAAGGACCGGCTTGGGATGACGATCGGCTCGATGCCCGAGCACGAGCCCGCCGGCGCCGAGCCCACCGATGAAGATCGCCAGAACGGCGGCTGTGGCGGCCGTCGAAGCTCCGAATACCATCCGGAACTCTCGAAACCACGCGATCTGGTAGACGAGCGCGCACATTCCGGACCCGAACAGAAGTGGAGCGAGCCTGCGTGCGGAGGAACTCATTCGGCCGGCGCATACTACAGGCGACGCAGTAGAAAGAAATCGCGAAGCGTCCATGGCTGCAAATGCCAACCGCCACTGACCCCGGACCTCGGCCCGGCTGCGCACTATAATCGTTCGAGTGGACGGTGACCTGAGCGAAGCGGTTCGAAGAGGTTTGGCGTACGCGCTGGACGGGCGCCTCGCGCCTCATTACGAGCGCCACCTCGTGCACGACTGTCGGTACAGCACACCCCAAGTGTTGGCCGATGCGCTGGCCGGCCTCGCCCCGCCTGGGGGACGATTCCTCGATCTCGGAGCCGGGTCGGGACTCGTCGGCGAAGCGGCCGTCGATCGCGGCCTTGCTCTGCAATTCGTGGCCATCGATCTCAGCGAGGCGATGTTGACCCTCATCGATTGCACGGCGTACATCGACCGCCGCCAAGCGGATTGCACGCTCGCCTTGCCCTACCCCGACGCATGGTTCGACGGCGCGGTCGCGGCCGGGCTGCTCGAGCACGTTCCGGATCCCGCTCGCGTGTTCGCCAGCGTCGCCCGCGCCATCCGGCCGGGCGCGCCTTTCTTGTTCACCTATCCACCGAACCGGTTCGGACGAACGGAGCTCATCGATACCGAGCAAGGACTGCTCTCCCACGATGTCGACGCCACGAGCGAGAGTCTCGAAACGTGCGGTCTGTGCATCGCCGGTGAGCGGGAATATCCAGCCTATCTCAATGGGGCCAAAGGTTGGCTCACCCATCGCCTCGTCGTCTGCCACCGCTCGGCGGCGAGCGATGCTAAATAGGGAGACCATGCAGCCTTACAAAGAGGGCGAGACCGCCACGGTGCCCTACGGTTCTTGGAAGTCTCCGATTTCTTCCGAGCTCATCGTGAGAAGCTCGGTCAGCCTCGGACAGCTCGCTCTCGACGTCGCGAACGTTTTTTTCACGGAGGTGCGCCCGGCTGAACAAGGGCGCACCGTGCTCGTTCGCCGCGCGAGGGACGGCTCGCGCGCGGATGTCACGCCAGCCGGCTTCAACGTTCGCACCCGTGTGCACGAATATGGGGGCGGCGATTACCTGGTCAGCGAAGGCAACGTCTTTTTTTCCAACTTCAGTGATCAGCGCGTGTACCGGCAAGACCGGGGCAACGTGCCGCGGCCCATCACGCCCGAAGACAAGCTGCGTTTCGCCGACTATCAGTTCGACGTCGCCAGGCGCCGGCTGGTCTGCGTGCGCGAAGACAAGCGGCTCGTGGAGAGTCGAGAAGACGTCAACACGATCGTCGCCATCGCCATCGACGGCGACCCGACCGGCGGTCGCGAGCTCGTGCAGGGACGGGACTTTTACGCGTCGCCTCGCATGAGCGCCGATGGATCGAAGCTGTGCTGGTTGTGCTGGGACCACCCTTCCATGCCGTGGGACGCGGCCGAGCTGTGGGTCGGCTCGATCGACGGCGAGGGGCGGGTGACCGATGCCGAGCACGTAGCCGGTGGGAAGGGCGAATCGATTTTTCAACCAGAATGGGCGCCGGACGGCACGCTCTACTTCGTGTCGGATCGGAGCGACTTTTGGAACCTGCATCGGCTTCGCGATGGCGTCGTGGAACCGGTCCACCGGCGCTCCGCCGAGTTCGGGGTTCCGCAATGGGCCTTCGGCATGTCGACCTATGCGTTCGTGGCCAAGGATCAGATCATCTGCATCTTCACCGAAAACGGGATGTGGCATCTGGCGAAGCTCGACACGACGAGCGGCGCGATCGCGCCCATCGTTTGTCCGTACACTTGGTTTTCCGGCGTCCGGGCCGCGGGCGGACGCGCCGTCTTCTTGGCGGGTTCGCCCGTCGAACCTTCGGCGGTGGTCGAGCTCGATATTGCGTCGGGCGATTTCGAAGTCGTGCGCCGGTCCACGGATCTGCGCCTCGACGAGGGGTACCTGTCCGTTCCGCAGGCGGTCGAGTTCGCGACGGAAGGGGGCCTGACCGCTCATGGTTTTTTCTACCGGCCGCAGAACCGAGATTTCTGCGCTCCACGAGGCGAGCTTCCCCCACTCATCGTGAAGAGCCATGGCGGTCCGACCGGAGCTACGAGCAGCCTGTTTTCGCTGGCGATCCAGTACTGGACCAGCCGTGGCTTCGCCGTTCTCGACGTCAACTACGGAGGAAGCACGGGATATGGACGCGCGTACCGCGAACGGCTGAAGGGCAAGTGGGGTATCGTGGACGTCGACGATTGCGTGAACGGCGCCAGGTATCTGGTCGCGCGCGGGGAGGTCGACGGCGAAAGGCTCGCGATCACGGGCGGCAGCGCAGGCGGCTACACTACGCTCTGTGCTCTCACCTTCCGCAACCTGTTCAAAGCCGGTGCTAGCCACTTCGGCATCAGCGATCTCGAGCGTATGGCCGAGGACGCGCGAACGAGCAACAATCACAAGTTCGAATCCCGCTACGACGAAGGCCTCGTCGCACCCTATCCCGAGCAGGCCCACGTCTTTCGCGAGCGCTCGCCCATCAACTATGCGGAGCGGCTCTCGTGCCCGGTCATCTTCTTTCAGGGGCTCGACGATCGCATCGTGTTGCCGAACCAGGCCGAGCGAATGGTCGACGTCTTGCGTAAGAAACGCCTGCCGGTCGCCTACGTTCCTTTCGAAGGCGAAGGACATGGCTTTCGGCGGGCGGAAAACATTCGACGGGCGCTCGACGCAGAACTTTATTTTTACTCGCGGGTGTTCCACTTCGATCTAGCCGAGCCGATCGAACCGGTCGCCATCGAAAACTTGTGAATCATGTTGAGAATCTGCTTCGTGTGCATGGGGAATATCTGCCGGTCGCCAACGGCAGAAGCCGTGATGCGGCGGTTGGTGCAAGAGAGAGGACTCGAATCGTCCATCGCCATCGAGAGCGCGGGTATCGGGAGCTGGCACGTCGGCAACCGCGCCGACCGTCGAGCCCGCACCGCGGCTGGCCGGCGCGGCTACGCCGTCGAGAGCCGTGCCCAGCAGTTCACGCCATCCTTTTTCGAGCGCTTCGATTACATCTTGGCTGCGGATCAAGAAAATCGGCGGCACCTCGAAGAGTTGGCGCCCGGTCCGGAAGCGCTTCGCAAGGTCCATCTGCTTCGTGACTTCGACCCTGCCTCGCCGAAAGGGGCCGAAGTACCGGATCCTTATTACGGAGGGTCCGACGGGTTCGAGCGCGTTCTCGATATTTGCGAAGCCGCCTGCCGCGGGCTCTTGGATCATGTGGCTTCCGAGCTAGGACGATGATGGATCGCGCGCTCGCCGCTGCCATCGAAGCCAAGCTCGGGCGACCCATCGTCAGGTCCGGCTCGGTGGCGGGCGGCGACATCAATGCTGCGTTCTCTGCCGATCTCTCCGATGGCCGGAGCGTCTTCATCAAAACGCATCCACGCGCTCCCGGCGACATGTTTCTCGCCGAAGCGCGCGGTCTTTCGTGGTTGCGCGAGGCGGGCGCGCTGCGAATCCCCGAAGTACTGGCGGTGTCTCAACCGGACGAAGATGGCCCCAAGTTCCTCGTCCTCGAGTATCTGAAACCGGCTTCCAAGAGCCGAAACTTCGACGAGATGCTCGGTCGCGGTCTCGCCGCCCTCCACCGATTCGGCGCGCCCTGCTTCGGTCTCGACTATGACAACTTCATCGGCTCACTCGAGCAGTCCAACGCGGGGCGGCCCGACTGGGCGAGCTTCTACCGCGACAATCGACTGGAGCTCCAACTGCGGCGAGCCAGCGCGAGCGGACTCGTGAGCGCCAGCTTGAGGCGTGACTTCGATCGACTCTTCGATCGACTCGACGTGCTGATCGGTCCCGCCGAACCGCCGGCGAGATTGCACGGAGATCTCTGGGGTGGAAATCTCCACGTCGACGAAAGAGGGCTGCCCTGTCTCATCGATCCGGCGGTCTACGGGGGGCACCGGGAGGTCGACCTCGCGATGATGCGGTTGTTCGGGGGCTTCGGCCGCAGCGTTTTCGACGCGTACGAAGAAGTCTGGCCTCTGGCGCCGGGGCACGAGGCACGCGTATCGCTCTACCAGCTTTACCCGCTTCTCGTGCACGTGAATCTCTTCGGTGGTGGCTACGTCGGCTCGGTAGCTCGAGCCCTTTCCGGCGCCCTCGCAGCGGACTGACCGCGACCGCAAGGCGGGCCGAGGCCGCGCCGAGCCATGGAATTTAGGGCTTGCCGGGCGAGCAGTCGGGGACGACGCGTGGCATGCGGGCGCCGCCGATATCGTAACGCCGTTTCTTCGCGAGCCGCACTTCGCGCGCATATTCGGGATGGCCAGCCGCCTTGATGATGAACGTGTCGAAGAGGGAGCGCGCCTGGTCCATGACCGATTTGGCCTTTTCTTTGGGCGTCACCTTCAACTTGAACTGCTCGGTGAGAATGGCGTCGTCGTAATAAGCCTCGGGGCGCTCCGGATCGAGCTCGATGCATCGCTCGAGATCGGATTCGACGCTCTTGACCTGCGAACCAAAATTCGACTCGGTGATCTGGCCGCGGCGCGCCAGCGCGCGACCCAGATGCGCGTCGTAATCGCCGGTCGACAGATCGACAATCCGATCATAGGCCCGTTCGGCAGCCTCGAAGTTTCGCGCCGCCAGGAGCACCGCCGCAAGATTGCTTTGCGCGTCGAGATACGAGGGATCCAACCGAGTCGCGTACTCGAACTCGGTCATCGCCGCCGCCGCGTCGCGAAACTCGAGCTCGACCAGCCCCAGCGTATTGTGAATGGGTGCGTACGTCGGATGCTCTCGCACGGTTTGCAAGCAGATGCTCATCGCGAGCTCGAGCGTGTTGCGATGGCTCCCGGGGCCCCGAGAAACGAGATCACCGGTGCAGAGAGGCTCGGCGGCCGGCTGCCCGCGCTGGCCCGCTGCTTCCTCGGCCATCTTCGTCGCGCGGACCAAATGAAGGAGCGCGAGCTGATTCAACGCCGGCGCGAAATGCTCCTCGATCACGAGAGCGCGCTCGAGGTTCTGGGCAGCACTCGCGAGATCGCGCTGTGCGCGCGAGCCTTTTTCGACGCCCGCGCGCTCGATCTCGGCTGCGGCCAGCCGGACCAGTATATCGAGATCGGCGAAGTCGCTCGCGCGAGCGGCTCGGGTGAGGTCGTCGAGGTCCCCGTCTTCTTTTGCGCGGGAGCGCCCGAGCACACCGAGCCGCAGGTCGGCCCGGCGGAGCTCCGAATGGATGCCGAGAAACTCACTTCCGTAGACCGCACCGTTGCCTCCGGCGACGGTCGTCGGCGCGCCGACTTTCGTGACCGAATTGCCGCATCCCCAAACGGCGGCCGCAAAGACGAGAACGAGACGGTGTTTCGAGTTCCTCGATCCGAAGAATGCCGACACTACTAAGAATGTTAGCATCTTCGCCCATCCATCGAACTACCGGACATGTGTGTGCGCTTGTGCGCGCGTCACGGCAGCGTCATGCGCTTGCGCGAGACGAGGCGCAATGCCTTTGCGATGAGCAACGCGAATGATAGATTGAGAATCTGGCGCTGTGTACCTGCAAAGCCGAAACTAGGTCGTGCCGAGCACCAGACCCTGGGAGATTCCTTTGACCAATCCGTCACGTCGCCTGACACCTTCTCCGGCTACCCTTCCGTCGAGGCAGTCCAGCCGCCGTCCATCGGCTCCCGTCAGCAACTACGACGACTCGAAACGGCGCTCCCACAATGCGATGCAGAGCATCGTGAGCAAAGAGGACCTGAGCGTCGTGTTCCAACCGATCGTCGACATGCGGAACGGACGACAGTTTGCCACCGAGGCCCTCGTACGTTGCAAGCTACCCCACCTCGGCGATCCGCCCTTTCTCTTTCAACAAGCCGTGGCCAACAAGTGCACAGGGAGATTGGGTCGCATCATCCGCGAAATCGCATTTCCGCTGTGCCAGGGCGCACGCACTTTCGTGAACATCCATCCCAACGAGCTGAGCGAACGGTGGCTGGTCCGTCCCGATGACCCCATCTTCACCCACGACCACGATGTTTACTTGGAGATCACGGAGTCAGTTCCCATCTTGCAATTCCAGCTTTGCTACGATGTCCTTCGCGAAGTGCGATCGCGCGGCGGCATTCACTTGGTGATTGACGATTTGGGCGCTGGCTACTCCAACTTGGGTCGCATCGCGGATCTCGAGCCGAAATTCGTCAAACTGGATCGCGAACTGGTCACCGCGCTCGATCAGAATGCGCGCAGGCGGCAGCTGGTCGCCAGCGTCGTCCGGCTGTGTACCGAGCTCGGCGCTGCGGTCGTCGCCGAGGGGATCGAAACCGTCGATGAATACAGCGCGCTCTGCGATACCGGCGCGCAATATGGTCAGGGTTACCTGTTCGCCCGTCCGGGGTACCCGATCCCGGTCGTCACCTGGCCGCCCAAGGCAGCTCCCGACCAACCGTCGCGGTAGCTCGAACGGGCGCTCAAACCAGAGCCCGATCGCCCTCGGTGGCATACGATCTGCTCGCGGTGAAGTGCGCATCGAGCGAGTGCGCAGGAAGGTGCTCTATGAAAAGAGTTCTCATTGCGTCATGCGTGGGGGCTGCGGCGACGTACGTCGTCGGAGCAAGCGCTCAGGAGGCCGGGCGACCGGGCTACTTCGAGCGTCAAATGGCGGCGCCGACGTCCGCGTTCGAGATCGGCGTATCCGGACTCTACAACCAGGGCTTCGGCAATCTGAGCGATCTGCGGGGCCCGACGGCAACTTCGGGGCGGCGGCTGCAGGACAACGCCAATGCCGGCGTCGGCGCGGAGCTGGACCTCGGCATTAGGGTATTGCCGGAAATGAGCGTTGGCGCGTACGGCACCTATACCGAATACCAGCGAGATGTGCAGCTTCTCACCGGCACCAACGTGCGGAGCATGACCGGCGGCCTCCAGGGGCAATGGTTTTTCATGCCCTATCGCGTGGTCAATCCGTGGATATCGCTGGGCACGGCGTACCGCGCGTTCTGGACCGTGCCGGAGGTCGGGCCGAACATCACCCAGCACGGATGGCAAATCGCGCGCGTGCAAGTCGGTGCGGATATGCGCGCTTCGCGAGAGGTCAGCATCGGACCGTACGTAGGCGGGAGCGTCGAGACGTTCCTGGGCGAACAGGTCTCCGGGCAGGACGTTCGCGCCCTGAGTGGGCCTCCCGTCTCCGGCTTCGTCTCCGCCGGCATCGCCGGCAGGTTCGACGTCGGAGGTCGGTACATCGCACCTGTCACCATGGTCGGTTCACGCTGATCGTCCGCGCGGGGTCCAATGGCCCTGCGACAAATCGGCTGCAGTACCCAACGATCTCAGCAAGAATCATGTTGAACGCATCGCAGTACGTTACCGTCGCATCGATCGTGCTCGGCCTCGGGGCGTGTAGCTCGGGCAGTCGCCCTCCGGCGGCCCCCCGGCCGCTCGTGCTACCGGTCGAACAGTTGGAAGGACCCTACGTGGCCGCACGCGCTGAGTTCGTGGTCACGCTGGACGAGCCCGTCGCCATGCACAGCGGAACTCTTTTTCGGGCGCATCTGGATCAGCCTGTTCGTTCGCCGGAAAACGAGATCGTGCTGGCGACGGGCGCCACCATCCATGGAGAAGTGGTGGCGGTCCAAACGACGCCCCGGCCATCAGCCGAGCTGAAGTTCGACGATGTCGAAACTCGTTGGGGACCGGCTCGACTTTCGGCCGTCATAGCCGCCGCCGACCCGCTCGCGTCGCCGGTGATCGTCACGGGCGATCGTCCTCCCGGTCCGCACGTGCCGTTCACCGGCACTGGCCATCGTTCGGCGGCGGTGACGCAGCTCGATGCGCGCGCCGCCGTCGGAGGCGGCCCACCGCCCGAAGATCAGGGGGGCGGCGGCGATCTCTTGCCGCGAGGGGCGAAGCTGCGCCTGATGCTCGTCGAACCGCTCGTTCCGCCACACCCCCGTTCGCCGGCTCGGTGACGCGCATTTTTGCGAATCGACCCCCCGGAGACCTATACTGAACGCCTGTATGGGTCAGCGAACAGGCACCGCCGTTTTGCCACTGCATGGAGGCCAGGTGCCTGTGTGGCTCTCATCGAGGATGGCGCGGCTCGGTCGCGTCCTCGTCGAGGCCATCGTATTGCACTATGGGCGCGACGAAGTGCTGCGACGCCTTTCCCATCCGTTTTGGTTTCAATCGCTCGGCGCGGTGATGGGGATGGACTGGCACTCGTCCGGAATCACGATGAGCGTGCTCGGCGCGCTGAAGCGTGGTCTTGCGCCCATCGAATGGGAGCTCGGCATTCACGTCTGCGGCGGCCGCGGGCGACACTCGCGGCAGACGCCCATCGAGCTTACCGCCCTCGGCGAACGCACGGGACTCGACGCCGGGACACTCGTGCACGCGAGCCGGCTCACGGCGAAAGTCGACAGCGCCGCCGTGCAAGACGGGTTCGACCTCTATCTGCACGGCTTCGTCGTGACCGACGACGGAGCGTGGACCGTCGTGCAGCAGGGGATGAACACGAACACCAAGGAAGCCAGGCGCTATCACTGGCTGTCCGAAAATCTCGAGAGCTTCGTCGACGAACCGCACACGGCGATCGACGGCGCACCGAGCGGCACGATCGTCAACCTTTGCGATCGCCGCGCGGCTCGAGCGCGAGCGAGCCAAATCGAACTGCTGCGCGAGGGGCCCGATTTCGTGGTACGTGAGCTCCGTCGCGCGCGCGGTGCAGTCGTTCCCTCCTCGCCCACGCTGCCCCATCTCGACATGCCCTTGCGGCACGACGTTACCGAGGGCGACGTCGTTCTCCGGCGATTGCACGGGTCGCTGGCTGCTGCGGCCGAACGTGGCCCCGCGGATTTCGCGCAGCTCTTGGCGACGCCCGGCGTAGGAGCGCGCACCATTTTCTCCTTGGCACTGGTCGCCGAAGTCCTGCATGGATCGCCTTGTCGTTTCACCGATCCCGCCCGTTTTTCATTGGCCCACGGAGGCAAGGACGGCCACCCGTTCCCGGTCCCGCTGCGGGTTTACGACGAGACGCTCCGCGTCATGCGGGAAGCCGTGGAGCGGGCGAAGCTCGGTCAACACGACAAACTGTCAGCCGTTCGCAAGCTCGATCAGGAAGCTCGTCGCCTGGAAGCGGCGGCCGGTGGTCCAACCTTTCGAGAGTTCATCGCCCGCGAGCGGCATGCCTCGTTTGGCTATAGAACCGTGCACCCGCAGGCGCCGGAGGCGGCGCCGAGTAACACAAGCGGGTTCGCACCCCGTCCGAAGAGCGATCGGCCCAACCAGCGACAGCTCAAGCTTCCCGGCGTCTCGTAGGTCGACGGCCCCATCGCACGAGAACGTCAGCTGAACCAATACAGCTTGCGCGAATCGGTGACACGCAGAACAGCTCAGGGGAACAGCGGGCATCGGCCCGACGGGTCGGGCTTTAAGCACTCTTTGCTGCAACCGCCACTCGCACCGCAGGGAACGCAGCACTTGTATCCGGACTCACACTGGTCGTCGGTCTGGCAGCCCATCGATGCATCCGGTCGGCAGCCGTTGTCGATCGAGTCGTCGAAGCCCTGAACGTGGGCCAGGCACGCATTGCAGTAGAACTTCCCGTCGCACCCGCAAACGCCGGGACAGTCGGCAGAGCAGGCTTGCGGTCGTGGACGACAGGTCCCGAGAATGTCGGCCGCCCCGCACCGATTCGGAGCGCCGTAGTCGCAGTAACTGCTGACGGGACACTGAAGTGCGATGATGCCGCCACATGGTAGTCCTCCGTCGGAATCTTCTGCGCCGCCGGTGCCCGCGAAGCCTGCCGCTCCACCTTCTCCCGCGGAGCCCCCGCTCTGGCCGCCGGCGCCGCCGCCCCCGTTGCCTCCCGGGCCGCTGAAATCATCGCCGCAGCCGAACGACCAGGCGGCGATGCAGACCGCGACCGAGAAGACCATCTTGCCCAAGATTGTCATGGCACCCCTCCGGCCCAGCGAGCAGCAGGGGACAGCTTACCTCTCCGAAGCGATGCTGCGCCAGACGGCACCGGGCCCGGAACTTCTGCAAAGCGGTTCAAGGCTTGTGCTTGCGCTTAGTGCTTGGCGTTTCCAGGCGGCACACCCGCCGTGGGCCAGGGGAGCTTGCCGGGAGATTCCGGTCGGTCCGGCTCGTCGATGAACGCGGGCGTTCCCGTCCGACCCAGGAGCAATGAAACGAGCTTTCGTGCGCCGATACCCGCCGCGAAAGGTTTGTCCCACGAGAGCGCCCGCGCCACCGAAACGGTTTCTGCGCAGTTCCCACCGTAGCCTCCTCGAAAACACGAGCCGAACACCCGCTCGCCGGGATAGCCGAGCTCGGTCAAATCATTGGAACCGACGGCCCCCCCCGCTTTCACGACCGAGCCGGTCGCTCGAAACACGCACAGGTTTCCGAATCCCCGCCCATCCTGGTCGAGGGGTGATTGGCTGCGAACGCGATGCGTGCTGGCCGCGGCCGAGCTGTCGAGATAGAAGCCGGGCGCGTGCCGAACGTCGCCCGGAATGACGCGCATCCCTGCCCCGTCGGCGCGATCGCGGACCTGTCCGCAGCGTCCGAGCGGCCCGCAGTTGCACGCGTAGCTGAGCGATGCGGAGCGATGCAGCCAATGGTGTTTGCCTGCGGTGGCGTAAAGGACCGGATGCGTTCCCGAGAACGCCGGCGGTGCGGAGTTCGACAGGCTGGTTTGCGCGACATCGGCAGGCCCGCTGGTACGCATGGAGGCAAACGCCCCGAACCAACGCCGGTCGCGTCCGATCCAATTCACCTCGACCGCCACCACTTCGACATCTCCATCGTGCTCGTCGCGCATGCACGGGAAGTCGGTCCCGAGGACATAGCCCCCGTCGCGCGCGAAGAGAAAAGCGTAATTCAGGCGGATGGTCGTAGGTCCGACGGGATAGGCGCTGAAAAGAACGTGGGGCTCGTCCATGCGAAGCGCGTTTTCCGCACTGTCGAAAACAACCTCGGGCACGAAGCAGGTGGCGAGCTGCGCCTCTATCTCGTCGTCGAGCCCGTTGCCGTCTTCATCGAAGGAGCAGTCATCGCCTTTGGCTAGACGAAGCCAGCTCAATACCGGCGCGCGGGTGATGGGGCAGTAGCTCGGCGGCAGATCGGCGGCCCAGGCCGTGACGCTCACCGTCGTCGCCGCGAGGCAAACCCACGCCCAGCTCGCGTGATGGACGAGTCGAGGTCGACGGCGCCGACAGCTCGCAGTCATGGATGAATCAAGTCTGCTGCGCCGCTGCCCAAGTGTCAAAATCAAGAACACGACGCGATGCGACGCGTTGACGCAGCGAGAACGCGAGCCGACGTGTGGTCGCGCGTGCGACAATCGCAATGACGTCCGGCGCACCGCGCGGTCGTGGGTCTCTTTGCCGGGTGGTCACACCGGCGTCCAGAGTGCGGCGCGCGAAGCGCGGGCACTCTTATTTGGTGATCGGGGACTCCGCCTCTGCCGCACCGAAGTCAGGGCAGCTCGGCTTCGGCTTCGGAATGGGCCACCACGGGGGCTCGGGCGCCATCGGCGACCGCGCATCAGTGCCTTTCGGCCAAACCATTCGGCACGATGCGTTCTGCCGGTTTTGGGCGTGAACGTCGACCTGACGTGGACCGGGGTCAACGACCACGACAAATCTGCCCATACTTCCGGCGGACGGCACCAGGCCGGCCAGGCTTGGCGAGAAATTAAACGCGCTGGTCCGTGCTGGGCTTTTCCCACAAGTTGAGGTGGCCCTCTTGCGCGTGTTTGTCGATCTCCGAGAGCTCGGCGGCCGTGAATTTGAGGTTCTTCAATGCCCCGACGTTGTCGCGGATTTGTTGAGGGGTGCTCGCGCCGATCAGCGTGCTGGTCACCCGCGGATCGCGAAGGACCCAAGCGACCGCCATCTGGGCCAACGTCTGTCCACGCGACGTGGCGATCTCGTTGAGCGCGAGATGTTCCGGCCGCAGCGTGGTGCCGCCGGGTCGATTGATGCGCGCGTCGCTGGGGATGCCGTTCAAGTACTTGTTGGTCAAGAGCCCCTGCGCCAGCGCCGAAAAAGGAATGCACCCGATGCCCTCTTTGCCGAGCACGTCGAGCAGACCCTTTTCGATCCAACGGTTGAACATGTTGTACGACGGCTGATGAATGAGGCACGGTACCTTCGCGTCGCGAAGCAGCGCCGAAGCCTCCCGGGTCTTTCCCGCCGAATAAGACGAAATGCCCACGTAAAGCGCTTTGCCCTGCTGCACCGCTGTCGCCAGCGCACCCACCGTTTCTTCGAGAGGCGTGTCGGCGTCGTAGCGATGCGAGTAGAAGATGTCGACGTAGTCGAGCTTCATTCGCTTGAGGCTCTGGTCGAGGCTCGCCAGCACGTATTTGCGCGAGCCACCCCCCTGACCATACGGCCCCGGCCACATGTCCCATCCCGCCTTCGTGGAGACCACCAGCTCGTCCCGATACGACTCGAAGTCCTCGCGCAGGAGGCGGCCGAAGTTGGCCTCGGCGCTGCCGAACGGCGGCCCGTAGTTATTGGCGAGATCGAAATGGGTAATGCCGAGATCGAACGCGGTGCGCAGAAGCTCGCGTTGCACACTGAGCGGCGTCGTGTCGCCGAAGTTGTGCCACAGCCCGAGCGACAGCAGGGGCAGCTTGAGACCACTCTTGCCGCACGGGCGATAGGTCATGCTTTCGTAACGATGGGATTCTGCCGTGTAGCTCATCTTGTCTCACCTAGACCACTTGATGCTGAAGATCCAGAGCAGACGCAGGCGCCGCCTTTCACGACATTATTTTGCACCGGTGGCGAAGGAGGCGAGCGTTCTCGGCATGGACACACCATGGTGAGACCCGCGGCACGATTTCGATGGGCAGGTATCGGCAGCTTCGTAGCGCTCTTTTTTGGCTTATTTTCGGTAGCCTGCGAGTTTTTGGATAGCGACGCCAAAACGCCCAAGATTCCGTCCCCCGTCTTCCAACGGTATGCGCTCGTCCCCTTCCCGCGCGCCGTCGAGCTGGTGGACGGGGATTTCGAGCTGCGGGCCAGCACCCATGTGGCGGCCGATACCAGCGATCCCGAGATCGGGCGGCTCGCCGAGACCCTGGCGGCGCGGCTCCGCACCGCGACAGGATTCGAGCTACCGGTGGGAGCTCCCGGCGCAGCGCCGGAAATTCGCCTCGCGCTCGATGGGGCAATCACCGAGAACGAAGGCTACGAAATCGACGTCGATACGGACATCGTCGACCTGCGCGCCAAGACGACGGCCGGCCTCTTTTACGGCATCGCAACGCTGACCCAGCTTTTCCCTTGGCAGATCTTGTCGTCGTCCGCCGCGACCGATGTCGCCTGGAAGGCGCCTCGCGTTCATCTGAAAGACGCCCCTCGGTTTGCGTATCGGGGCGCCCACCTCGACGTGAGCCGGCACTTCTTTTCACCCGATTTCGTCAAACGCTACATCGACCTTCTCGCTTCTTACAAGCTCAACACGTTTCACTGGCACCTCACCGACGATCAAGGATGGCGAATCGAAATCAAGAAGTATCCACTTCTCACCCAAGTGGGTGCATTTCGACGCGAGACCGTGGTCGGACGGCCGGGGCCCATGTCCGCATACGACGGCCAACGCTATGGCGGCTTCTACACGCAAGATGAGATCCGCGACATCGTGGCCTACGCGCGAGATCGCTACGTGACGATCGTTCCCGAGATAGAAATGCCGGGGCATTGCCTATCGGCGCTGGCGTCGTACCCCGCGTACGCCTGCACCCCTGGACCGTTCGAGACAGCGACGACCTGGGGCATCTTCGCCGACGTCTACTGCCCGAGCGAAGGCACCTTCCAATTTCTCGAGGACGTGCTGACCGAGGTCGTCGACCTGTTCCCCGGTCCTTATGTGCACATCGGCGGAGACGAGGTTCTCACGACGCAGTGGGAGTCGAGTCCGATCGCCCAAGAGGTGATCGCGCGCGAAAATCTCGGCGGCGTGTCCAGCCTCGAAAACTACTTCATCGGGCGCATCGCCGCTTTCTTGAAGTCGAAGGGTCGAAAGGCCGTCGGATGGGACGAGATTGCCGACGGCCCCACGATCCCCGAGGCGGTGGTCATGAGTTGGCGTGGGGAGGACAAAGCCATGGCGGCCATGGCGCGCGGCTATCCCGTGATCATGACGCCGACGACGTTCTGCTATTTCGATCAGTACCAGTCGGATGATCCGGCCGAGCCGCTGGCGATCGGTGGCTACCTGCCACTTCGAAAAGTCTACGAGTTCGAGCCGGTGCCCCGCTACCCGAGTACCGCCTCGGCTGGACTCGTGTTGGGAGCGCAGGCCAACCTCTGGTCGGAATACGTCGCGACGCCCGAGCACGCCGAGTACATGCTGCTTCCGAGGCTGCAGGCACTGGCCGAGGTGGTGTGGTCGCCGCCCGAAGTCCGCGACTACGACGGCTTGGTGACGCGCCTCTCGACGGATGTCCTCCGCCTCGAGACCAAAGGCGTCCGCTATTCGAAAGAATTTCTCGAGTCGCCGTGATCTGCCGGGGCGAACGGCGGATGGTCCGACCCTGCAGAAGCGGTATCGCTAAACGATGGAGCGACGAGCGATTCTGCTGTTGGTTTGGTGCGTCGTCAGTTTGAGCTGCGGAGCCGCGGCCAAGCAGCAGGGTATCGAGAAGGTGCTCGACTCGATGTCATCGGAGCAGCGGCACGCCAACTTTCAGGACATGGCGCAGGTGCTCGATCAGCACATGGACTGGGTCGACCAGTTCTATGACGTCGCGCGAACCCATCCGGCTCTGATGAGACGTTTTCTCGAGCGGGCCACCGTCGATCTCAAAGATCCGAACATGGCCAAGCTGACCGGGGAGCTTCTGGCCAAGCAACCGGAGTCGCTCGAGCAGGTGCTGGTCAGCACCGTCGATGCCGCCAAAACGGACAAGAAAGCTCGGCAAGCGATGAATCGTGCGATCGAAGCCAGAGCGGAAGCGATGTCGGACGTGATCACCGACAGCCCGGCAACCCTCACGGCGGTCTTGCGCGGGAGTTTGATCGTCGCGTCGCGTAAGCCTGCAGCCAAGGAGAGCCTGCGCCGCGCCGTCGACGCCGAATCGGGTCGGATCGTCGCTTTCTCGGCCAGCGATCCCCAGCTTCTCATGGCCATCACGCGCTCGGTCCTCGAGGCGTCTGCCAAGGATAAGGGATCATTGATGAAGATTCTCAAGGAGCTGCACGTCATTTAAGGGAGTGAACGGTTGGCGAGGGTGCGGGCACCAAGCTAAGCAGTACCCGACCTCCGCAGTCCCTCGATGACGTGACCTCCAAATTCATCAAACCTTTCGACGACGTGGACGCGACACGGTGCACCGTGCGCGATCTGTTTGCCCCCTTGCTTGGATTCGAGAATCGGGGAGAGACCTGGGTGATCGAACGGCTCCGACAGGGTGACCCGGCGGCCGTGGCGGAAGTGTACGACTCCCACCATGCCGCGGTCCGCGCGTTCGCTCGACGTCTGCTGGGCGAGGACGGGGCCGCCGAAGACCTCGTCCATGAGGTGTTCGTGACGCTCCCTTCCGCCGTGCGCCGCTTCGAAGGCGAATCGAGTCTTCGAACGTATCTCATCTCGATCGCCGCCAACCATGGGCGGCACTACCTGCGAGCCGCGGCGCGCCGCCGCAAGGCCATCGAGAAATTCGCGCAAGAGCCGCCTTCGTCTTCCCGGACGCCCGAGCACGACGCCGCGCGCGCGGACTTGGCGCGGGCGCTCAGCCGGGCGCTCGACACGCTCCCCATCGAGCAGCGGGTCGCCTTCGTGCTGTGCGACGTCGAGGAACGGACGTCGCGGGAAGCGGCCGAGATCACCAGCGTGCCCGAGGCTACCGTTCGGACCCGCCTCTTTCACGCCCGAAAAAAACTACGCGCGGTGCTCGAACGAGAGGGAGTCCGATGAAGCTCGAGGACGCCATCCAAGCGCTGCGCGACGAGGGGAACGAGCCGCCCGATCGCGCGGACGAGACGCGAGCGCGGATCATGGCCGGACTGCAAAAAGCCAAACGACGCCGCTCCAAAATGCTCTTGATGGTTTTGCCGATCGCAGCGGTGCTCGGAGGGGCGACCGCGTCGGCGGCGGTGGCCAGCAAGCTGCCGGCAGCTTGGCGTTCGATCTCCGTCGCGCTCCGCTTCTCGGCGCCGCCGAAGGTGAACGACACCGACGCCGAAACCGTCGCAAAACCCGTTCCGGCGCCCCCAGTGACCCACCGGATCGGTGAGGGGACGGCGGGGAGCGCAGAGTCCCCTCTACGCGGCGGAGCTCCGCCGGACGAGCCATCCCCGAGGAGCGCCACGACCGGAACATCGAGGCACGCCGCGCCTCTGCCGAAAAGCGTGAGCAAGCCCGATCCCGCTACCGTCGAGGGACGCTCTCCTCCGACCGTGAGCGACGACGCGATTGAACCCGCGGAGCGCCCGGCGGACCCTGACCCGCTCGCGCTCTATCGCAGGGCCCATCGGCTACATTTTGGGACGCGCGACCCGGCGCAGGCGCTCTCCGCTTGGGAGGCCTACCTGAGCGCCGATCCGACCGGCTCCTTCGTTCTCGAGGCGCGCTACAACCGAGCGCTCTGTTTGGTGCGGCTCCGTCGATTGGGAGAAGCGCGCGCGGCGCTGGCCCCCTTCGCGAACGGCAGCTTCGGGGGTTATCGTCAAAGCGAAGCACGAGCCCTTCTCGATACGATCGACGCGGACGGCACCCGTCGCTGAGCGAACGAAGGCCAACATGCGATTTCTTTTCGGCGCACTGCTGGTCTGCACTTCGGCGCTCTGCGTCGTGCACGCGGCGAAGGCCGATCCACCGCCAGCTCCTGCCGCTCAGCGAGGCGAGCTGGCGCTCGATATCGAACCAGGCGCCGCCGGGCTCGATGCCACGAAGATTCGCGCGGCCATCGAGCGAGAACTCGACGCACCGACGTCGGCCGCCACGCCGAGTAGCCGAGCCGTGATCTCGATTCGCTCGCGCGGCGAGCATCGCGTGCTGATGACCTTTCGGCAGGCCAACGGCCGCAGCGTCGCACGCGAAGTCGACTTGCCGCAAGAGCCGGAACGCGCGACCGAAATGCTGGGGCTTCTGGCGGTGAACTTGGTGCGCGACGAAGCGGCGGAACTCATCGCCGCGATGATGAAGAGAGCTGCGCCGACATCCGCCGATGCCGAGCCGATCGCGCAGGCGGTCGCCGAGCGCCCCGCCACCGACGTGCGGCCGTGCCGGCGGCGCGATGGGTATCACTTCGTGACCTTGGGCGTCGATTTCGCGCCGTTCGTGGGGACGTCGAGTCTGGAGCCCGACCACACCGTACGGCGATGGTCGCTGCAGTTCGCGGGCGGCTACTCGGAGGGTGTGCACGGCATCGCGCTCTCGCCGCTCTTGAGCATGACCGGGACATTCGTGTGCGGCGCGCAGGTCGCCGGCATCGCGAACATCGTGGGAGGACCGGTGGAGGGGGCGCAGATTGGTGCCCTCGTCGATATTGCGAACGGCGATGTCCAAGGGGCGCAATTCGCGGGTGGCTTGTCTTTCGCGCGGCGCGTGCGAGGCGCCCAGATCGCGGGGGGAATGTCGCTCGCGCCGGGTGGGGTCGACGGAGTGCAGCTGAGTCCCGTCGCCATCGCGGGTGGAAATCGCGGCGCGCAGCTCGGCCTCATCGCTTTGAGCACGCGAGAGGTCTCCGGCCTCCAGATGGGCGTCGCGAACTTCGCGGCGCGGGGTGCGCCTGGCCCCGAAGACGCCGACGAGCGCGCGGACGAGAGCATTCGGGGCACCCAATTCGGAGTGGTGAACGTCGCGACGGGCACCGTGCGAGGCATTCAAATCGGCGTCGTGAACTACGCCGACGACACCGACTTTTCGCTCGGCATCGTCAACATCATTCGAAAGGGACGCGTGGGCATCGACGTATTCGGCAGCGAAATCGGGTCCATCACCGGCGCGCTGAAGCACGGGGGCAAGTATTGGCATTACATCTACGGCGCGGCTTACAATGCGAGGCTCGACCGCGGCGGCTTCGTGCTCGGCCTCGGCGCCCACCTGCCGCTGCGTCGATCGTTCTACCTCGACGTCGATTCGTTGGCCGAAGATGACGGAGCGTTCGGCCCCATGCGGTTTTTGGCGCAGCTTCGCACAATCATCGGACGCCGCTTGGTCGGGCCACTCGCGGTCTACGGCGGTCTGACCTACAACGCTTACTTCACGAACGACGCGGCCACCGAGGCTCCGATGAAAGGGCGCTTCGTGACAAGCGGCACGAGCGGCAGCGTCACTTATTGGCGCTGGCCGGGGATGGTCGCAGGTCTTCAGTTGTCGACGGGCGATTGAACACTCCGCCGGCAGGCGGGAACAGACACTCGATTGGGATGGACCGCGTGACTCGGCGCGGCGTTCGTGCCCGCCTGCGTTTGTGTTACTCGGCGCGCCCTTCGGGCCGCCTGCGTTTGTGTTACTCGGCGCGCCCTTCGGGCCGCTTGCGTTTGTGTTACTCGGCGCGCCCTTCGCGCCGCCTGCGTTTGTGTTACTCGGCGCGCCCTTCGCGCCGCCTGCGAAAGGAGAACATCGTGAAGACTCGCCTTGCTTGGATGTGGACGACTGCCGTGCTGTTCGCCAGTTCGTCGATGGGATGTAGAATTCATAACTGCGAGCACGGCGCCGTGTGCGGGGATGATGATGACGACGAAGCTCGAGAAAATTCCTGCCACTCGCTGTGCGACCGATTGACCGTATGCGGCCATCTCGACGGAGATTCGTACGACGGCTGCGTGTCGTCCTGCTACCGCGACTACGATCGCGCGCCACACCTCACGTCCGAATATTGCAGCTGCATGTCACGTGCGTCCTGCTACGAAATCGCAGACCATCGTTGTCCGCCACCGGAAAGCAATAGCAGCACCGGCAGCACCGCAGGCGCCGGTGGATCGTCGAGCTCCGCGACGACGGCGACGACGACCGGCGCCGCGGGAGCCGCAGGCTACGGAGGTCAGGGTGGTTCGTCGGGAGCCGACGGCATGGCCGACGGCGGGCCTGGCTGCAGTCAGGACTGAAACGTTCCGCGCGGACGGGTTCAGCTGCTCCGACGTAGATTGTCCTGCCACGGCGATTGCTGGTGATCGTCGCAGAGAAAAAAGAAAAGGGCGCGCAGATCGGTGTACTCCTCGGCCACGATTTCCGCGAGAAAAGCGGGCATTTCGTCGATCTGCATGCCCTCCCACTCGAAACCGCGCACGCCCTTGGTGCGTGCGATGAGACCATAAGACATCAGACGATCGCGCGCGCGCCACTGCCGCTCGATCGCCATGCCCACCGCTTGGCCAAAGTCGGGCGGCGGCGCGAGGCGGTCGGGCAACGCAATCGAATCGAGGCCCGCACTCCAACACAACCAGGTGAGCGCGTTCCACTCCGAGCGGGCCAGCCGCATCAACGAGCGCACGTCGAGGCCTTCCAAATCGAGTCTCTCGTCGACGGTGACGTGTTCGATGTCACGTCCGTTCGCATCGCTGAAATCCGGCTCGACGTCTTCGTCGTCGAAGACGATCTCGAAGCTACGGTGCTCGAGCTGAACTGGACCTTGCGGCAGAAGCGACGAGAGATCGGGCAGCAGCCACGGGCGAACGCCGCCGGCCTGCTCGGCCATCGCTCGACGAAGCACCTCCAGGCGCGTCGCGTACTTTTGGATGACCCGACGGACCTTGCCGAGCGGCTGGCACGGCTCTTCTGGCATGTCGGCGAGGAGAGAATCGAAACGGGCTCGTGCAGGCCAGAAGTCGTACCTCGGAAACAGAACGCGCCGGTAACTCAGAAGCGACTCGCGCTGTTCGACGTAAGCGTCGCCGAGGCTCGCCGTATCTATTTCGGCACGGTCCGGGTCGCCAATCGACAACGCAACGAGGATACGCGTCACACGGTACTCGTCGCGATCGGGGGCGAGCTGGATGGCGGCGTCCACGAGATCGAGCGATGCGCGGCTGGCGATCGGAGCACAAGCGGCCATGCTACGCAGGAGGGCGGCCGGATCACCCCCTCGCAAGAGCGCATCGATGAGCACGTCCAGCTTACCGTCGGACTTCTCGATCGCGTGCATGGCAAGGGCCAGCGCTTCTCGCGGGACGAGCGGCGGTCGTAGATCCTCGAGAAAACAAAGGAGCGGATCCGTCTGTTTCGAGACGGCACACCCACGCGCGAGCGCGCAGATGGCCTCGCCCGGGCGCCGCGCCGTCGAGAGCTCGTGAGCTAGGGCTTGCCATTCATCGGCCGTTCGCCCAGCTCGAGCGAGAGCGGGCGATTGCGCCAGGTCGTCACATCGAATGCCGAAATGCGCCGTGCGCACCAGCGCGCCTCGCTCGTTGAGAAACTGCCACTCGCCGATGACGAGATCTTCCGCCATCGTTCCTCGCTCCTCGCGGATGCGCGGATCGGCGTAGGGAGTGCCGGCAGCCAGGATGCGGCGAAAGCGACCCGAGCGCAGCCCATTGACGTGCTCCGCTTCTTCGCGCAGCTCGCCGGTCTCGGAAAACAGTCGATGGGTGCCGTGCAGCTTGCCGCGTGAGAAGGTCGCTTCCTGAAGCGGCGTTCCCTCGGCCGACCACGAGCGGAAGGGCCCGTCGAGCTCACCTTCGACGAAACGGCGCACGTACCAAATTTTCGAGAACTCGTCGAGCTCGGCTTCTTTCGGCAGGTGCGGCTGCTTGACGGGATAGACGGACCCGTCGTTGAGAATGCGCTCCCCTCTTTCGTTGTAAAAATGTTCCCAGAGAAGAGCGCCGTCGTCATAACGAGCTTCGAGGCGAAACGCGCCGGGTGGGACGCAACACGAACGCAGTCGTTCCGGTGACTCGGCGCCCCGGCACGCGAACGCCTCCACCGTTCCATGCAGCCTGCCCTGACGGTATTCGCCTCGCCGAGCGAGCTCGCCATTCGGATGAAGGCGCCGAAACGGACCTTCCAGCTCGCCGTGCACGTACTGGTAATCGGATGCTGGCTCGCCGCTCGGGCGAAAATACCGGTGCACACCCGATGGCTTGCCTTCGGCGTCGACTGCACCGAGACTCCATTCGTCGGTCTCCGGCACGTAAACAGCCGCGTCAGGAACCGACGCGGGTGGTGTATGCGGCGACGGCACGCGGCAAGCCTAGCACGCCATTCGAGAACCACACCGCCGGAACGTTTACGCCACGAGCACCTTTTGTCGCGCGAGCGGAGATACCCGTTCGTCCGGAGTCAAGATACCGCGGAAATTGAGCGGGTCGGCTGCCGATAAGTGCATCGGCTGGCCAGGCCCTCTTCGGCGAACGGCGCGCAATAGGGAGACCGCTTCCGGCAAC
>WNGB01002599.1_pt1 | contig 29008 bp, 27 predicted proteins | sample 5400681 | NCBI WGS metagenome assembly WNGB01 (sample SAMN13153367, study PRJNA577476) | soil metagenome | isolation source: 115 cm soil or saprolite under grassland replicate 2 | place: USA:California | collected 2016-06-15
TTAGTCACATGGTCCGGCGGAACCCGACGCGACTAGAACATGCAGGGTAAAGTTCCCCGAAACATTTCTCAGCCGGCTGTCATCGTCAAGATCCTGAGCGAGTGACCGCGGCGGCGCGGGCTCACGGGCTCGGCCGGGCTTCTGTCCCCACGAGAGCCCTCACGGCCTGGAGCGCGTCGCGATAAGCGGCCGGGTCAGGGCCAAAGGTCCCGCCCACGACCACGCAAGGATCGCTCAGGCTGAACGGTTGGCCACTTTCCCGGTTCACAAGGTGGCCCTCCGGGCGCTCCTCCCAGAAGCAGCGGCTGGCATTCTGCTCGCCTGGACTGCGGCGCGCCGGCCCGGTGGCCGGCCGATCGAACGCGTGGTGGGCTCCGGCGTACTCAGTGATCTGCGCATCGGCGCGAGCTTGCCGGAGCCGCTTCACGTAGGCTCGACACAACTCGATGGGGGCGAGGTCGTCGGCCGTCCCGTGGAAGAGCCGGATCGGCCGATCGGTCACCGCGAGGTCGCCCACGAACGTGTAGTAGCAGGGAGAATAGAAGGCCACGTGGAGCGCGAACCTGGCGCCGGGTGGCCCGTGCAGGCGCTGGAACCGCTTCAGCGCCGCATACAAGGCGACGGCGCCACCCTTCGAGAAGCCCATCAGGGCGATCCGCGCAGGATCGATCCGGGGGTGCGTGGCCAACAGCTCGAGAGCCCGGTAGGCATCGCCAATCATCGCCAGGCTGCTGAGCTGCGACTGGTCCTCGGCGGTCATGGCGATGCCACGGCCCGTGAAGCTATCGAGGACGAACGTCGCGGCGCCGGCCTGGAGAAGCTCCTCGGCCCATCGGTCCTCGCGGGGGCTTATCCCCCCGGAGCCGTGGACGAGCACCACGGCCGGGCTCCGCTCGACCCGCCCCGGGAGGAGCTCGAGATCACCCCAGATCAGGCTGGTGGCAGCGAGCCTGACCCCCTGGAGGAACTCCGGTATGGTCGGCGTGGTGGTCTGGAGGCCGATGCGGCCGGTCGGCCCGGCCGCGAGCGTCGTGTGGAGCGCGGGTGCTGGACAGGCGTCCACGTAGCGCACCGATGTCGCGCTCGTGAGTTCCTGTCCATCGGCGAGCACGACTCGCAGCGTGTACTGGAACTCGGTCCCGCCCGCCGGCGCCTTCCTCGGCCAGTGCAGGCGGTGGCTCTCGAACCGGCCCTGGTCGGCGGTGTAGCGCCGAAGGTCGTCCTTCGTCGGGGTCAAGGGTGAGCGGACCGGCCGCCCCTCCAAGAGCCCCGACACCTCGAAGTCCTTCACGGCGGCCAGGCCGCCGGGAAGCCCTCGATACGAGAACCCCCACCGAAAAGTGTCCCGGAGGCACAGCCGGGACGGTTCGAAACGGAACTGCTCGAGCACCGGCTGCGCCTCGCCGGCGATCGGAGCGGCAAACACGCCGATGCCCAGAATGGCCGTGAGAACGGGCTGTGGCAGCTTCATACCGGCCCTCCCGCTCGACATCGTTCAACGTGTCCCGAGCCCTCACGATGGGGACGGGCGATCTTGCAACCTACCCCATCAAAGTGCGCCTCCGCCATGCGTCGTGTCGCGCTTCACCGGCACTTCGCCGCCGCTCGCGCGGAGTCGTGTCCTCCGGATCACCGGAGGATAGAGGATAGTCAACATCAATGCCCTCCGGCAGCGGTCGCCCCCCTCGTGGCTCCAGTCCCCGTGACATAATCTTCCAGCCTCGGGTGCCGGCCTCCTCAGGACCCGACGGGCACAGCGGTTGACCCTAGATGTTAAGACTTGCAACGTCAAGAACACCTGCGGCACAGAGACGTGCGCACTGCTTTCCGGACTTAGAGGGTCTCCCCTGGCCGTCCGTTCACGGCGATGTGTCTAAACATAGTCGCAAATGCCGGCTAAGATAGGCCATGGTCACCGTGGATCGCGACGCGCTGCGGCGCCGGCTCGGTCGCGTCGGCGTGTGGGGTGCGCTGGCGCTGCGGTCGGCGGCCGAGGAGCGGCGCGCGGCGGCCGAACTCGAGCGGCTCGGCTACGGCGCGCTCTGGTTCGGCGAGGGACCCGCGTCAAGGGAGGCCTTCACCCACGCCGCCATCCTGCTCGGAGCGACCCAGCGCATCGTCGTGGCCACGGGAATCGCGAACATCTACGGGCGCGACGCCACCGCGATGCAGAACGCCGCCCTTGCGCTCGCCGACGCCCACCCCGGGCGCTTCGTGCTCGGCCTAGGAATCAGCCACGCCCCGCTCGTCCAAGCCCGCGGTCACGACTACGGACAGCCGGTGACGGCGATGCGCGAGTACCTGGACGCCATGGAGCGCGTCAAGTATGCGCCCCCACCACCGCCCGAGCCGCCGGCGCGCGTGCTCGCCGCCTTGCGCCGGCGCATGCTCGAGGTCGCGCGCGATCGCACCGACGGCGCCCATCCGTACCTCGTCACCCCCGAGCACACGGCCCGCGCCCGCACCGTGCTGGGCCGGGGACCGATCCTCGCCCCCGAGCAAGGCGTGGTACTGGAGACCGAGCCCGCGCGCGCGAGGGCCACCGCGCGCCGGCACCTCGCCCTTTACCTGACGCTCCCGAATTACGTGAACAACTTCCGCGAGATGGGATTCGGCGATGCTGACTTCGCGGCCGGCGGCAGCGACCGCCTAGTCGACGGGCTAGTGGCGTGGGGCGACGTCGAGGCCATCGTCGAGCGGGTCCGCCGTCACCACGCGGCCGGCGCCGACCACGTGGCCATTCAGGCCATCACTCCCGATCCCGCCCGCGCTCTCGAAGAGCTGCAGCTACTCGCGCCCGCCCTGCTGACCTAGCCGGGCTTCCGCTCCCCCAGCACGAGCTGACCGCGCCCGGGGCGACTCAGCAAACTGACCAGCGACTCTGACACTTACTTCGGTCCCGACTCCTTGGCCAACGGCGATACTACAGTGAAGTCTCCTGTTACTCGATCAGACGTTGTGTAGGGTGGCGTGACTGTGGTGAAGTGGTTCCCCGAATATGTGTACATGGTTAGTGCGTGAGCTAAGGATGACGGACATCCTATCGCCAAAAGGAGCAGCCAAACGGAAGAGAAAGTGATCATGACAGGACGGGCGGGCATTCTCAGTTTCATGGATTCATCCCCTTGCGGTACGTGGCCTCGACTCGGTTTCTTGCGGACCATGAGTGAGCATCGTCCTGCCGACAACACCTCAGCCCAAGCGGATTCCGACGCCGTCGTGCACAGGACTGCGCGAGAGTGATCCTGAGTGAGTTGGAGTTCGGCACAAGGTCGTGGTCGGGTAGCTCAGCCATCTGGCTTTTGCCCCCACAGATCCGAGCGAGTGGCTTTCCCGGAAGGCGCCCTTATCCAGATCTTTCCTTAACCGGCTGATCTCCCGCCATCCGGCATACTGTCCTTGTCGCAGCAGTGCGCACGTTCAGCGGAAAGGTTCTCAACCCGGGCATCACGCGGGCGTCGCGGTCAGCGCCGCCCGGATCTTGGCGACAAACTCCGTCGTCGGCGTCCCGGGTCCGAATGCCTCACGCACGCCGAGCGTGGTGAGCGTCTCGATGTCTTCATCGGGGATGATGCCGCCGACGAACACGGGCGTGTCGCCCAGACCGAGTGCGCGCAGACATTCCACGACGCGCGCGGTCAGCTCAACATGGGCGCCCGACAGGATGCTGAGACCGACTGCGTCGACCCCTTCTTGCTCGGCGATCGCGGCGACCGCCTCGGGCGTCTGCCGAATGCCGGTGTAGATCACCTCGAAGCCGCCTCTCCGGAGCGCGTCCACTACAACACGCGCACCACGGTCGTGACCGTCGAGTCCGGGTTTCGCCACCAGGATGCGCTTCGGCGCCATTGTCGTTCCTCCGCTTACACGATGGTCCAGCCGCCGTCGATGGTGAGGACGTGACCCGTGACGTACGCCGCCGCGTCGGAGGCGAGGAACACGGCGGGTCCGACCGTGTCGGATTCCCGGCCGACCCGCCCGAGCGGCACCCGGCGCTCGACGTCCTGCCGGTATACTGGGTCGCGAAAGAGATGGGCGTTGAGGTGCGTAACGATGTACGCGGGCGCGAGCGCGTTGACACGGATGCCGTGCGGCGCCCACTCGAGCGCCCACGCACGGGTGAGTTGATTGATGGCACCCTTCGTCGTCGCGTAGATCGAGGTCTTCGGCATCGTGACCTGTCCCAGGATCGACGACATGTTGATGATCGAGCCGCCGCGCGCGCCGGCGAGCATCGCCCTTCCGACCGCCGTGCCGACCAGGAACATGCTCCGCAAATTCGCGGCGACGAGCGTGTCGAACTGTTCCGGGGTCACCTGCTCCGCCGCGAGCCCGCTGATGTTCGTGCCGACATTGTTCAAGAGGACATCGATGCGGCCGAACGCCTCTACGGCGCGGTCCACCATGGCCTGCACCTGAGGAGCTTCGCGGACGTCGACGGTGATGGCCGCTGCCCGCCGGCCGAGCCTCTCGGCGCCGCCGACGACCTCCTTGAGATCGCTCTCCGATCGCGCGGCGACGACCACGTCGGCGCCGGCAGCCGCGAAGCCGAGCGCGATTGCGCGGCCGAGGCCGCGGCTGCCACCGGAGACCAGCGCCACTTTTCCGTCGAGGCTGAATGCCGTCATCGCCTGATCAGCGCGCCAGCAATGTCACGGCCACCGAGGCCGGCGTGCCGAGCGTGAAACCGCCGATGCAGTGCGCGAGGCCAACACGCGCATCGCGGACCTGTCGAAAGCCCGATCGCCCACGGAGTTGCTCCGTGATCTCCACCGCCTGCGCCACACCGCTGGCGCCGAGCGGATGGCCCTTGCCGAGCAGGCCACCGCTCGGATTCACCGGGCGCTTGCCGTCCGGCGCCGTGTCGCCGCTCGCGGCGAGGATTCCCCCGGCCCCACGCTGGCAGAGCCCGAGATCCTCGTAGTGCATGATCTCCGCGATGGCGAAGCAGTCGTGGACCTCGAAGAGGTCGACGTCCTCGATGCCGATCGCCGCGGCCTCGGCCGCGAGCCGGGCGGCGCGCGCCGTCTCCGGGAAGGACGTGAGATCGCCGAGGTCCGTGAAATCACCGGAGACCTGTCCCACACCGGCAATCCATACCGGCGTGGTGCCGAGCTGCCTGGCGCGGGCCGCGGAGGTCACCACGACCGCCGCACAGCCGTCGGAGATCGGGCAGCAGTGGAGAAGACGCAGCGGGTCGGCGACGACGCGTGATCCGAGGATCTCCGCGGCGCTCGCCGGCGTCTTGAAGTGTGCCCGCGGGTTCCGCGCGGCGACCTTGCGCGCCTTCACGCTGACGGCGGTGATTTGCTCGAGGGTCGTCCCGTAGCGCGTCATGTGACGGCGGGCCGCCAGCCCGAATACCCCGGGGAAGGTGATCCCAAGTGCCCCCTCAAGATCCCAGTCCGCCCCGCCCGCCATCGCGGCGCGCGTCGCCTCGGGGCTGGCACCCGACATCTTCTCGAGCCCGACTGCGAGCGCCACGTCGACACGACCGCTGGCAACCGCGCGGTACGCCTCGTGGATCGCGAGCGAGCCGCTTGAGCACGCGGACTCGATGCGCGTGATCGGCACGCCCTGGATGCCCAGCCCGCGCAGCGCGATCTGGCCCGGCACGCACCGCTGACCGTTGAGATCGAGGCAGTAGCCGACATACACGGTCTGGACATCGCGCGGCGTGAGCGAGGCATCGGCGAGCGCGGCGCTGACGGCCTCCTGGGCGAGCGCTCGGAGATCGCGCCGCGGGCGATATGCGAACGGTGTCATGCCGACACCCACGATGGCGGCGGAGTACCCGTTCACGACGGCCTCCCGTCGCACGAGAACCGGTAGCCCCAGACGGGGCCGTCCGCGTCCCGCCGGATCACGCCGAGGACCAGTTCGATGCGCATCCCCGGTGTGAGCGCCGCTTCATCGTGCGCGTCGACCTGGCCGAAGAGCCGCACGCCCGGCGCGACGTCGACGTAGCCGATGACGTAGGGGGGATCGAATGCCGCCGGCGCCACCTCGACACGGCTCCATGAAACGAGCTCGCCGCCCTCCGGCAGGACTGCGTCGTCGGGGACGTCGGGCCAGCACGTCGGGCACAGGCGTGCGGCAGGGAAGATCAGCCGGCTGCATCGCTTGCACCGGCTCCCGCGGAGGCGCCACTCCCCGTCACGCTGGACGTACCAGTCCGGCCTGTGGAGCCGCGCGGGCTCGAACGCCGCGGGCGCTCTCACCGGGTCCCCGCGGACGCCACATCGGCGTGCTCGCCGAACACCTTGCGCAGCGTCCCGCAGATCTCCCCGATCGTCGCGTACGCTTCGACGGCCTCGACGGTCGCGGGGACGATGTTGGCGTCCGTGCGCGCGACGGCTTCGAGTCGCTCGAGCGCCCGCGCGACACGCATGCCGTCACGTTCCTTCCGCAGCTGCTCGAGCGCGGCGATCTGCCGTCCCACGAGCTCAGGATCGGGCCGATACGTCCTGGCCTTTGGCCGTTCGCCGGTCGCGTACCGGTTGACGCCAACGACCACACGGCGGCCCGACTCGATGTCCCGCTGATACTCGCAGGCGCTGCGCGAGATTTCCGCCTGCACCCAGCCCTTCTCGATGGCCCGCACCATGCCGCCCTGCTCCTCGATGCGCGCGAGATACGCCCACGTGCGGCGCTCGATCTCGTCGGTCAGCGACTCGACGTAGTACGAGCCGCCCAGCGGGTCCACGACGTTTGCGATACCGCTCTCCTCGCCGACGATCTGCTGGGCCCGGAGCGACAGCCGCAGCGCATGGTCCGACGGGATGCCGAGCGCCTCGTCGTACGTCCGGGGGCCCATGACTTGCACCCCGCCCATGGCGCCCGCCATCACGGAGAGCGCGATGCGGATGATGTTGTTCTCGGCATCCTGGGCGGGCAGCGGCGTGCCGGTCTGGAACTCGATCATCCGGCACTTGAGGAGCTCCGGATCCGTGACCCCATAGCGGTCCCGCCACAGCTTCGCCCACATGCGGCGGGTGGCCCGCAGCCGCGCGACCTCTTCGAAGAAGTCACGGTGGTTCGCGGTGATGAAGATATAGAGCTGCTTCAGATACCGCTCCACGCTGCCGCCACGGGCGATGACGGCATCCGCGTACGCGATCGCGTCGCCGAACATCATCGCGAGCGCCTCGATCGGGGTCGAGCCCGCGTCGCGCATGTGGTACTCGCACACCATCTGCGGCGAGATGTGCGGCTGATGGTCGGCGCAATACAGGATCACGTCGGTCGTCAGCCGCATGGACGGCGCCGGCGGGAAGATGTGCGTGCCGCGCGCGATGAACTCCTTGAGGATGTCGTTCTGGAAGAACGAGGAGAGCTTCGACGTATCACCGCCCTGCTTGCGGCAGAGCGCGATCAGGTAGGCCAGCGTCATGAAGGGCTGGCTGTTCGTCTGGATCGTCACGTGGACCCGGCTCACGTCGATGCCGTCGAACACGTTTTCCATGTCGCGCAGCGAGCACAAGGGGACGCCGACCTTACCGACTTCGCCCGCGGCGAGGGGGTGGTCGGAATCGATCCCAATCTGCGTGGGAAGGTCCACCGCGACGTCCAGACCCGTCACGCCTTCCGCCAACTGCCGCTTGAGGAACGCGTTGAGCTCGCCGGCGCCGGCCCGGCCGGCGTACTGGAACCTCACCCAGCCCTGCTTCCGATAGCCGTGCGGGTCGATCCCGCGCGTATACGGCCACTCGCCGGGCAATCCGAGATCGCGCATGTAATCGAACCCGCGGTCGGCCAGATCCTGCGGCGTGTAGAGGCCCTTGACCTCCAGGCCGCCATCGGTCGGCACCGTTCCCTCGACCTCGTGGCGCACGCGCCACTCCTCCACGGCCTTGCTCAACTCGTCCATCATGGCCTCCTGCCTCAGCGGCGGCGCAGCACGTATCCTGCGCGCTCGCGGTCCCAAGTGACATCGGTGATCGGCTTCTCCTTCAGAAGATGCTTGCGAATCCGCTCCGTCGGCGTCTTCGGGAAGTCGTCCACGAACTCGACGTAGCGCGGCACCGCGAAGTACGGGACCTCCTCCTCCACGAACCGAACGAGATCCTCGGCGGTCACCGAGGCTCCGGGCCGACACCGCACGACGATCTTCACGTCCTCCTCGCCGACGTCCGACGGCACGCCGAGAGCCGCGGACTCCAGGACGGCCGGGTGCCGGTTCACGACCTTCTCCAGGTCGAAGGTCGAGATGTTCTCGCCCCGCCGGCGGATGCAGTCCTTCGCGCGGTCGACGAAGTAGAAGTAGCCATCCGCGTCCGTGGAGCCGAGGTCGCCGCTGTGCCACCAGAGGTTCCGCGCACGCCGCAGCGTCTCGTCCGGCATCTTGTAGTAGCCGAGCATCATCGAGTACGCGACGCGCGGGCGGACCACGATTTCGCCGACCAGCCCGGCCGCCAGCGGCCGGTCCTCAGCGTCGACAATGGCCACCTCGGCCAGGTGCGTCGGCACGCCGATCGAGCCCATCCGGCAGGACGTCGGCAGGTTCGTCAGCGGAATGGAGTCCTCGGTCGTTCCGTAGCCCTCCACGATCGTCAGGCCGAACCGCTCCTCGAAGGCGCGCCAGATGTCGCGCGGCGCCGCAGCCCCCCAGGCGATCCGCACGGGGTTGTCGGCATCGTCGGGCCGCGCCGGTTGCTTCATCAGAATCGGGATCATGCCGCCGACGTAGTTGAACACGTGGGCGCCGTACCGCCGGCAGTCATCCCAAAATCGGGTGGCGCTGAAGCCGTCGCCGAGCGCGAGGGCGCAGTCGGCGGCGAGCGCGCCCGCCGTGGACAGGCCTTGCGCGTTCGCGTGGAACAGCGGCAAGCACGTATAGATCACCGAGTCGGGCGTGGCGTCCACCCAGCTCGCGTACGCGGCACCGACGAGCGGATACATGCCGTGGGGGATCATCGCGCCCTTCGGCGGCCCGGTCGTCCCCGACGTGTAGTTGATCGCCATCACGTCGCCGTCGCCGAGCTCATCGTCGACCTTCAGCCGATCGGCGGCCTCGATCCAGGCCGCGAATGTAGCGCGCGCGGACGGCGAGGCATCCGCGGCCGGCACTTCGACAAGGTGCTCCAGACCCGGCACCCGCGCGCGGACGGCATCGATCGTCTGGCGGTGGCGCGGGTCAAGGAAGATTAGACGCGAGTCGCTGTGGTGCAGGATGTACGCGAGGCTGTCACCGCGATTCGCGGTATTGATGGGCACCATCACCGCTCCGAGCTTCGCGAGCCCGAACCACACGTAGAGAAACTCGGCGCCGTTTCCGAGCATCACGGCCACCGTGTCGCCTTTGCGGATCCCGCGCTCGTGCAGCGCGTTCGCCACGCTGTTGGAGCGGACGTGCATCTCGGCGTAGCTGATGCGATCCTCGCCGAAGATCAGGAACGTGCGGTCGCCGTTCCGCGCCGCCTTCTCCTCCCAGAGCCGACGGAGGTTCATTGCGCACTCCTCTCAGGTTCGATGCCGTCGGTGGCGCTGCCGAGATACGACTCGAGGAGCCGCGGATCCTCGGCGAGCTCGCGGCTGCTGCCGCTCAGCACGACGCGGCCCATCCGCAGCACATACGCGCGATCGGCGACGGCGAGCGCCGAGCGTGCGAACTGCTCGACCAGCAGCACGGCGAGACCGCCGCGGCGCAGCCGGCCGAGCGCCTGGAAGATCGAGTCGACGACAAGTGGCGCCAGGCCCAGCGACGGCTCGTCCATCAACAGCACTCGCGGCCCGCTCATCAGGGCGCGGCCGATCGCGAGCATCTGCTGCTCCCCGCCCGATAGCGTTTCGCTGAGCTGGCCGTGTCGCTCGGCAAGGCGCGGGAACAGATCGTACACGAACTCGAGTCGCTCGCGGAAATGCTCGCGGCGGCCGCGGCGTCCGAGCGAGTAGCCACCGAGCAGGAGGTTGTCGGCGACGGACAGGGGCGCGAACACGCGGCGGTGCTCCGGCACGTGCCCGATGCCCCGGCGCATGATCTCCTCCGGCGAAACGCGATGCAGCGGGGCGCCGTCGAGCTCCACTCCGCCGGCATGCAGGCGCACGAGGCCAGAGATCGTGCGCAGGCAGGTGCTCTTGCCCGCGCCGTTGGCGCCGAGCAGGGCCACAATCTCACCGGGAGCCGCGGTGAGCGAGACGCCGCGCAGCGCGGCGATGCCGCCGTACCGGACGTGGACGTCAGTGAGCTGGAGCATCCGCGATCACCTTCCTAGTGCCGAGGTAGGCCTCGATTACGCGCGCGTCCGTCTGCACCATGCGCGGCTTACCCTCGCAGATCTTCCGTCCCTGGTTGAGCACGGTGATGGTGTCGGACATCGCCATCACGAAGTCCATGTTGTGCTCGATCACGAGCACCGCGACCCCGGACGCCGCGCAGTCGCGAATGACGCCTCGCAGGACCTCGATCTCCTCCGCGGAGAGCCCGGCCGCGGGCTCGTCGAGCAACAGCACGCGCGGCGACTTGGCCACCGCCCGCGCCAGCTCGATCAGCTTCTGCGAGCCGTACGGCAGGTCCGACGCGCGGGCGTCGATCTGCTCCGGACGGCAGAACTGCGTGAGCAGCGCGGCTGCCCTCGCCCGCTCCCGGACCTCCTCGGCTCCCGCCGCAGGAGTGGCGAGCAGGCACGCCCACAGTGGCGCCCAGAACCGCGGGTGAGCGCCAATGAGCACGTTGTCCATCACGCTGAGCTCGCCGAAGAGCCGCAGGTTCTGGAAGGTCCGCGCCAGGCCGGCGCGCGCCACCTGGTCGGTGCGCAGCCGGTCGACGTTGTCGCCGGCGAGCGTGACCGTGCCCGAGGTCGGCTGGTACACGCGGGTCAGCACGTTCACCAACGTACTCTTGCCCGAGCCGTTCGGGCCAATGAGCGCCTGGATGCGTCCCGGGCGCAGCTCGAGATCAACGCCCGCGAGCGCCATGAGCCCGCCGAAGTGCATGCCGACGCCGGACGCCACGAGCGGGCGCGCCGCGCCGTCCGCGCGCGGCGCGAACGCCGGTGCTCCCGGTGGCCCACCCGCGACGTCGGCCGGCCGCAGCGCATCGCGACGCCAGCGTCGCAGGCTACCCACGATGCCCTGCGGGAACAGCGTGAACGAGGCGACGAGGATGAGCCCGTAGATGAGCAGGTTGTACTGCCAGAGCACCTGCAGGAGCTCGGGCAGCGCGAGGAACACGGCGGCGCCGAGCACCGGCCCCGCGAGCGTCCCCAGGCCGCCGACGAGCGGCATGATCATGATGAGCACCGCGGTGTCGACACCGAAGACCTCGGGGCTCACGTACGCGGTGAGGTGGGCGTAGAGCGCGCCGGCGAGCGCCGTGTAGACGCCGGCGACCCCGAACGCCGCGACCTTCGTCTTGCCCACGAACACGCCTTGCGCGGAGGCGGCGATCTCGCTCTCGCGCACAGCCGCCATGGCCCGGCCCCAGTACGAGCGCATCAGGTTCCGCGCCACGACGATGCCGAGAGCCGCGAGCGCGGCGCTCACGTAGTAGTACGCCGTCAGGCGAACGGGCCAGCCGGCCACGGTGAGCGAGCGGAGAGTCGGCGACGGGATGTTCTCGAGACCCTGCACGCCGCCGGTGAGGGACGACCATTCCGTCATCAGCGTCTGCACCAGCATGCCGAAGCCGAGCGTCACCATGCCGAGGTAGAAACCCCGCACGCGCAGCGCCGGAATCGACACGACGAGGGCCGCCACGCCGCCCATGACCATCGCCGCGAGCACGGCCAGCGGCACCGGCACGCCGAGCTTCACGACCAGGAGTCCCGAGGTGTAGGCGCCGATGGCGTAGAGCGCGGACTGCCCGAGCGAGATCTGCCCCGCGACGCCCCACACGATGTTCATCCCCGTCGCGAGCAGCACGTAGAGCGCGAAGAGCGTGAAGAGCTTCAGCGAGTAGGGACTCGTCCAGACCCAGGGCGCGCCCAGCGCGACTGCGACGGCGGCGAGCGGAACGAGCCGCCGCATGCGCTACACCTTTTCCACGACCCGACGGCCCATGAGCCCCTCCGGACGAATGAGGAGCAGCACGAACAGCAGGATCAACGCGACGGCGTCCTTGATGGCGGACGACACGTAGAACGCCCCGAACGCCTCCGCGAAGCCGATCACCAGTCCGCCCAGGACGGCACCGACCGGGCTGCCGAGCCCCCCAAGCGCCGCGGCCGCGAACCCCTTGAGCCCGATCTCGATACCCATGTAGGGGCTGCTCACGGTGATGTTCGTGATCAGGATGCCGCCGATGGCGGCAAGCCCGGCCCCAACAGCGAACGACATCGCGATCATCCGCGTCGCCGGGATGCCGACGAGCCGCGCCATCTCGCGGTCGAATGCCGTCGCGCGCAGCGCCTTGCCGGTGACCGTGAACCGGTTTACGGCCTCGAGACCGAGCAGGATGACGCCGACCGCGACAATGATGAGCAGCTCGTCCTGGGAGATCGCCAGCTCACCGATGCGGAGCACGCGTCCGCCACCGAGGTACTTCGGCATCGGGGCGTCCCGTGTTCCCCAGACGATGAACGCGAGCGCCCGGATCGCGATGCCGGCGCCGAGCGTGGTGACGATCCATCCGATCACTCCGGCGCCGCGCAGCTCGAGCGGCCGCACGGCGATCCGCTCGATCACAAGGCCCACCACGACCGACAGCGCGACCGCGATGAGGAAGGCGAGCACGACCGGCATGCCGTACCAGGTGTAGAGGCCGACCGAGAGGAGCGCGGCGATCATCAACAGCTCGCCCTGCGCGAAGTTCACCACCTGCGACGTGGTGAACACCGCCACGTAGCCGAGCGCCACGAGGGCGTAGATGGCGCCGATCGCCAGCCCGGAGAATGCGAGCTGAAGCATCGCCGCGCGCCTCCTGTCCGTTACTTCACATCGTAGTTTTCGAGGAGCCGCGGCCCCTTGCCGGTCACCTCGAGGATGCCGTAGGAGGACCACTCGTATGCTTCGTGATCATCGGGTCCGAAGGTCACCGTGCCGAGCACCCCCTGCCAGTCACGGAGCGACTCCATGAGCGTTACCATCTTCTTGGGATCGCCCTTGGCCTCCACGGCGACCTTCAGCGTCGCGTTGACGGCATCGTACCCCTGTGCCGGCGCCACGAGGTAGAAGTACGGATCCTTGCTGGGCCCGTAGTACTTGTCGTTGCCGTACCTCTTGAAGTACTTCTCCGCGAACGCCCTGGCCGACGGGCTGAGGCTCGTCTTCGCGTAGGTGTCGAAGTACGTCGTGTACGTGTTCGTCGCGAGGTCGCCGAGCACGGTCCAAAACCCGAGGCTCACCATCGAGTTCGCGCCGTAGAGCGGGATGTCCATGCCGAGCTTGGCCATCCCGCGCTTGACCGTCGCCTGGTCGTTCCCGATCGCCCACACGAGAATCGCCTCGGCGTTGCCCTGCTTGAGCTTCAGGAGCTGGGGCGTGACGTCGGCGTCGCGCATGTTGAAGGACTCGTCGCCGATGGGCTCGACACCGAGCGCCTTCAGCTCGGCCGTGAACTCCGCCGCGCCCGGCTTGCCGTAGGCGGTGTTGTCATGGATCACCCCGACGCGCTTGAAGCCCTTCTTCTTCACGATGTAGTGGGCGAGCTGCTTGGCCTGCGCGAAGTTCGGCTGCGCGAACCGAAAGACGTTCGGCGTGACCGGCTTCGTGAACTCGGTGTCCTGGCCCATCCACGACAGCTGCAGGATGCCGGCCTCCTTGGTGACCGGGATCGTCGGCTTGAACACGCCGCTGTTCACCGGTCCGAGGATCGCAATGACTTTGTCACGGAAGATGAGGTCGTTCACCGCGTTGACGCCGCGAGTCGGGTTGGAGGTGTCGTCCTTTTCGATGAGCTCCGCCTGGAAGCCCTTGCCCTTCCACTGCGCGTTGAATTCGTCGATCGCCATGACCACGGCGCGCCGGCCCGCTTCGGTGTACTCGGCCGACGCGCCCGAGTACGGGCCGACGAAGCCGATCTTCAGCACCGTGTCGACCGCCTGCGCGGGTCCGATTCCGATCAGGAGCGATAGCAGCGCCCCCGCGAGCCCCACGATCCGTACGCCTCTCGTCATTGCCGCCCTCCTTGCCCGTATCGTTGTCGATCACCGTCACGAGGCAGCGACGTCATGCCACTGCGCTCACTCGCCATGCACCCCGGCACTGCCGAGGCCGCCACCCGGACGAGATTCCCGAACCTCGGACGCCTCGGCCCCCCAGCGGCCCAGCGAATCGCGCCGCTTCAGCCAGACCTCCACCTCGTGCCGCTGGATCTTGCCCGTCGTGCTCCGTGGCAGGTCGTCGAGCGACACGAACACGATCTCCTTCGGCTGCTTGTACCCGGCCAACTCGGCGCGGCAGCGGGCGAGAAGCTCCGCGGCGGTGAGCGCGGCGTCTTTCGGCGCCACGACCGCCACCGGGACCTCGCCCCACCTGGCGTCGGCGCGCCTGACCACGACGGCGTCCGCGACGCGTGGCTCGGAGAGTAGCACGCGCTCGATCTCGGCCGGATAGACATTCTCGCCGCCGGACTTGATCATGTACTTCACGCGGTCCACGAAATCGAGCGTGCCGTCCGCGTTGCGGACGAACATGTCGCCCATGTGGAACCATCCGCCGCGAAAGTCCCGGGCGTTCGTGTCGGGCGCGTTCCAGTAGCCGCTGAAGCACGTGGGGCCGCGAAACGCGAGCTCGCCCGGCACCCCGCGCGGGACGTCACGATCGCCCTCGTCCACCAGCCGGATCTCGCAGAACGCGTTCTGCCGCTTGGACAGCCGGGTCGGCACCTGCCCCACCGGGATCACGTTGCCGGAGGCCGGCGGCGCGCCCGTCTCCGTCGAGCCGAACGAGTTCAGGTAGGGCGCGCGCAGCAGAGCGGTGACGTCGGCGATCTGATGCGCGGGAACGAGGTCCGCCATGGCGCCGCAGAGCCGGACGCCGGCGGGCCGGATTGCCCGCGAGCGCAGCTCGGCGACGAGCGGCTCGATCATGCCCGGCATGAGAATGACGTACCCGAACGCCTCGCGGCCGATGTGAAGCGCGATCTCATCGGCACGGAACCCGTCCACGAGCATCACCTTCCCGCCGGTGAGGAGCGTGCACAGTGACGGCTCGGTCGCGGCCATGTGGAACAACGGCGCCCACGCGAGCGCGCTGTCGCCGGGACGCACGCCGAGCTCCACGAAGAACACGTGATAGCGGGCGAGCTCCGCACGGTGAGAGATGACGGCGCCCTTCGGCAGCCCGGTGGTGCCGCTCGTGTAGAGGATCAGGAAGCCGTCCTCGGGCTCGGCGACGATCTCCGGCTCGGCGGGCGGGCTTCCGGCGAGCCGCGCTTCGTAGTCGGCGCCGAGCCGGACCGTCGGGATCGCGCCGACGGCCGCGCGGGCCAGGAGATCCGCGTGCCGCTCGGAGACGACCACGAGCTTCGGGCTGACGAGCGCAATGCAATGCGCCAGCTCAGGGGGCGCCAGCCGCCAGTTCTGGCACGCGCAGATCGCGCCGAGCTTGGCGCAGGCCAGCTCGAGCTCGAGGTACTCGCTACGGTTCTCGGACAGGACCGCGACCCGGTCACCGCGCGCCACGCCAAACTCGCGCAGCGTGTCCGCCGCCCGGTTCACGCGCTCGTTCAGTTCGCCGAAGCTCAGCGCGCGCGTGGCGCTCTGGACCGCCGGCGCGTCAGGGTGCAGCCTGGCACGGTCGCGGAACAGGCTGCCGACCGTGGACTGACCCGCCGCGACTACGCCAGCCATCCTTCTCCTACCCGACCAGCAGGACCCACGGCCGCTCGCACAGCTCGCGGAAGCGTTTGAGGAAGCGCCCGGCGTCGGCACCGTCGAGCACGCGATGATCGATCGTCAACCCGTAGCCCATCAGCCAGCGCGGCACGATCTGCCCGTCGAGGATCGCCGGCTTCTGCCGGATCTCGCCGATGCCGAGGATGGCGACCTGCGGCGGGTTGATGAGCGGCGTGCCCATCCAGCTGCCGTAGCTGCCGAAGTTCGTGATCGTGAAGGTGCCGTCGGAGACGTCCTCCCGCCGTAGCGTTCCGGCCTTCGCACGATCCGCCAGCTGACGCCGCTCCGTGCGGATCGCCGTCAACGGCTTGCTGTCGGCCCCGCGGACGACCGGGACGATGAGCCCGCCCTCCACGGACGTCGCGAATCCGATGTTGATCGGCGCCCACTCGACGATCTCGTCGCCTTCGACGGAGGCGTTGAACTGACGCAACTCTCGCACGACGAGGGCGGCGATCTTGATGAAGAAGTCCGTGTAGGTGATCGTGCCGCCCACGAGCGCCGGCTCGAGCTTGAGCTGATCACGGCACCGGATCAGCTCCGTGACATCGAGCTCGCCGAGGTCGGTCATCTGCGCCGTCGCCTGCAGTCCCTCGTGCAGGCGCCGGGCGATCACGTGCCGCATCCCCTTGAACGGGACACGCCGATGGATGGCCCGGCCCCTCGCTGACGCGGAAGGCGCAGTCGTCGCCTCTGCGGCGTGCGGCATGGGCTCGGGAGAGGTCGCTCCTGCCATCGCCCGCGACACATCGGCCTCGCGGATCTGGCCGCGTACGCCCGATCCTCTCAGCGTCCCGATGTCGATGCCGTGGAGCTTCGCGATCTTGCGGGCGAGCGGCGTGGCTCTCACCGGGCCACGCCCGTCCGACGCCGTCGGCGTGGGCATCGAAACCGCCACCACTCCGCGCGAAGCCGTCAGCATGCCGTACTCGTCGCTCGTCTCCGCGATGTGGCCGAGGACGGCTCCCACCGGCACCTCGTCGTCGACCTGGGCAACGACGTGCACGAGGCCCGTCGCGGGCGCGGGTACGTCGAAATTGACCTTGTCGGTCTCGATGGTCAGGAGGGTGTCGTCCCGCTCGATCCGCTCGCCGGAACCGCGGTGCCAGGCCACGACGCGAGCCACGGCCATCTCGACGCCGAGCTTGGGCATCACCACCTCGCTGATCAACGTTGCCCCCGGGCGGGTGACGTGGCGGACACCGTGCGGTCGAAGGTGCGGTAGCGCTCGCCCAGGTCGAGGAAGCTGCTCAGCCCGCCATCGATGGGAATGCTCGCCCCGGTGATGTAGCCGGCATCCGGGCCGACGAGAAACGCCACGAGACCCGCCACGTCGTCCGGAGTTCCCCAGCGACGCAGCGGGATGCGGGCGGCGAGGATCTCCTCGAGGCCGTCAGCGCGCACGGCCGCGTTGAGCGGCGTGGCGACGAACCCCGGGCAGATGCAGTTCACCGTGATTCCGGCGTCGGCGAACTCACCCGCGAGCTGCCGTGTCAGGGCGATGACGCCGCCCTTCGCCGCCGTGTAGGGGGCGCTGACGGCGCCGAGCAGGCCAGCGACCGAGGCGATGTTAACGATCCGGCCGCCGCCGGCCGCCCGCAGCAAGGAGAGCGCGGCGCGGGAGCAGAGAAAGACCGACGTCAAGTCGACCGCCACCATCCGGGCCCATTCCTCGTCGGTAATGTCCTCGGCCCGCCCCCGGACGACGATCCCCGCGTTATTGACGAGCACGTCGAGCCGTCGCCACTGCGCCGCCGTCATCTCGAGCAGCCGTGTGACGTCGCTCGAGGAGGAGACGTCGGCCGTGCAGGGCGTCGCCACACCGTGCCCGTCCCGGATCTCGCGGCAGACGCGTTCCGCGGCTGCCCCATCGATGTCGGCCACGACGATGACCGCACCTCCGGCCGCGAGGCGGAGCGCGATCGCGCGGCCGATGCCCGAGCCGGCGCCGGTGACGAGCGCGACTCTGCCCTGGGGCGCCGACCGTGCGTCCATCGTCACAGCACCTCGCGGACAGCGGCGACGATGTCGCCGACCGCCGGAATGAGCTGGTCTTCGAGCGAGCCGAACGGCAGGGGCACGGGAGCGCCGGTGATCCGCCTGATGGGCGCATCGAGCAGATCGATGGCGCGCTCGGCGACGACAGCGCTGACCTCGGCTGCGAAGCCGCACGCGGCGGGCGCCTCCTGAACCACGACGAGGCGCTTCGTCTTCTCCAGCGAGGCGCACACGGTGTCGGCATCGAACGGGCTCAGGGTCCGCGGGTCGATGACTTCGAGCTGGATCCCGGCCTTCGCCAGTTCCTCGGCGGCGGCGAGGGCGCGATGGACCATCCAACCGGTGGCCACGACCGTGCAATCACCGCCGGCTCGCTTCACCTCTGCCACGCCGAGCGGAATTACGTGCTCGCCCTCCGGCACCTCGCCCTTCAGCGAGAGGAGGGACTTGTGCTCCAGGAAGACGACGGGGTTGTCGTCGCGGATGGCGGTCTTGAGGAGACCTTTCGCATCGGCGGGCGTGGATGGGTAGACGACCTTCAACCCCGGCGTGTGGACGAACCAGGCCTCGAGACTCGCGGAGTGATGGCCGCCAATCTTGAGGCCGGCGCCGGCCAGCGTCCGCACGACGAGCGGCACCCGCACGCGACCGCCGTAGAGCGTGCGGCTCTTCGCCGCCTGGTTGCAGATCTGCTCCATCGCGATCGTGATGAAGTCCATGAACATGATCTCGAGCACCGGTCGCATCCCGGCCAGCGCGGCACCGACCGCCAGCCCCGCGATACCTTCCTCACTCAGCGGGGTGTCCTTCACGCGCCACTCACCGAAGCGCTCGCGCAGACCATGGGTGAGGCCGAACGTCCCGCCGGCGCCGCCGACGTCCTCGCCGACGATGAAGACGGTCTCGTCGCGCTCCATCTCCTCGGACAGCGCCTCGATGACAGCCCACCGGAAGTTGACCGTCTTGGCGATACCGGTTGCGCTAGGCATAGACGATCCTCTTCAAGTCTTCGAGCGTCGGCTCCGGCGCGTCGAACGCGGCCTGCACCGCCCCGTCGATCTCTGCCGTGACCTCGGCCTCGAACCGCGCGAGCGCAGCCGCCGTCAGCACGCCGGCCGTCTGCAGTCGCCCGGTCATGACAGCAAGCCCGTCACACCGCAAGGCGGCCTCAACCTCGTGCGGATCGCGATAGCGCTGCGGATCGCCCTCGTAGTGTCCGCGCCAACGGGTCGTCATTGCCTCGATGAGCGTCGGCCCACCCCCTGAGCGCGCGTGCTCCAGCGCCGGGGCCACGGCGGCGTTGACGGCGAGGGCGTCGACACCGTCGACGGTGATGCCGGGGATGCCATAGGCGGCCGCACGCTCGGCCACGGTCTTCACGCGCATCTGCACCGAGGAGGGCGAGAACTCCGCGTACTGGTTGTTCTCGCAGAGAAACACCACCGGCAGACTCATCACCGCGGCCATGTTGACCGCCTCGTGAAACGCCCCCCGACTGGTCGCACCGTCTCCGAACCCGCACAGGACGACATCTCCCGCGCCGCGAAGCCGCGCGGCGTACGCGAGGCCGATGGCGATCGGGATCGGGCTGCCGATGATCCCGCCGGCACCCAGGATTCTCAGGTCGGGGTCGGCCATGTGCGCCTCGCCCGCGAACCCGCCGCAGCATCCAGTAGCCTTGCCGCAGATCTCGGCCATCATCGACGCCAGGGACATCCCCTTGGCGAGCAGCGACACCCGCGAGCGGTGATAGGGAACGAGGTAGTCCTCGCGCCTCAGCGCGATCGCCGCGCCGGCCCCGGTCGCCTCCTGTCCGAGGCCGGAGTGCACCCAGCCCTTCAGGCGGCCGCCAGCAAAGAGATCGATGAGCCGCTCCTCGAACCGGCGCGCGAGGAGCACGTACCGGAGAATTCGCAGCGCCAAGTCGGGATCCACGACGTCCATGCCTCGCCTCCCACTACCGGCCGGCCCGCAACTGACCTGGCCGAGGTTTTGTACCAAGCAGAGTGAGAGTCTACATCACAGCCAGGGACTGCGGAATTGCGTTCGTAGAGATGAGGTGGGGCGTGCACGCCTCCTATGCGCTTCAGCCGAATCAGGAGTCGGTTAAGGGCGATTACTTCGTCGGCCATCTGAATCACGCGAGTGGACTGCTTCGACGCCGAGGTAGCGCTGCAGCAGCTCGGGAGCGGCCCGTAGCTCGACCGGCGTCGCGCGCAGGCGGACCTCGCCCTTCTCCATCACGTACACGCGATGGGCGAGGGCAAGCGCGGTGGTGAGATTCTGCTCCACCAGGAGGATGGCTGTGCCCTCCGCGTGGAGCCGGCGCAACGTGTCCTCCACGATCGCGACCAGGCTCGGCATCAGGCCCTCCGACGGCTCGTCGAGCAGGAGCAGGCGCGGCTTCCCAACGAGCGCGCGCCCGATGGCGAGCATCTGCTGCTCACCACCCGACAGGGTGCCGCCCGCCTGCGCGAGCCGTTCCTTCAGGCGCGGGAAGTAGGTGAAGACGCGGTCGAGCACGGCGGAGTCGATCGCGCCCTGCACGCAGCCGATCTCGAGGTTCTCGCGCACGGTGAGGTCAGGGAAGATCCGGCGGCCCTGGGGGACGTAGCCGATGCCGTGACGGGGCACTTCGAAGGCGGGCCGGGCGGAGATGGTCGTCCCCTCGAAGCCGACGGTCCCGGCGCTGACACGCACGAGACCGAGGACGGCGTCGAGCGTGGTCGTCTTGCCGACGCCGTTGCGCCCCACGATCACCGTCAGCTCATTCGCGGGCACCTCGAGCGACACGCCGTGCAGCACGTGGCTCTTGCCGTAGTGCGCGTGCACACCGTCGAGGACGAGCATCAGCGCCCGCCCAAGTAGACGCGCTGCACGTCCGCGTTGCGCCCGATCTCCGCCGGCGGGCCCTCCGCCAGCGTCTGGCCCAGGTGCAACACGGTGACCTGCTGCGCCAGCTCCATCACCACCTGCATGTCGTGCTCGACGATGACCATGGCGATCCCGTCGCGTCGGTGGATCTCCTTCAGCCGGCGCACGATGTCGCCCGACTCCCGCACGCTCATCCCGGCCGTCGGCTCGTCAAGGAGGAGGACGCGGGGGCGCAGGGACAGCCCGATGGCGATCTCGAGCAGACGCTGGTCGCCGTGTCCGATGCTCGCCGCCGGCTCCGCCGCCCGGTTCTCCAGGCCGACCAGCGCCAAGCACTTCCCCACCCACTCCGCCACATCGGTGAGGCGACGACGATCGGTGAGAGCCGGCAGGCGGCGCAGACGGCGCTGGGCGCCGAGCCACACGTTGTCATGCACGCTCAGGTTCGGGAAGACGCTTGTCACCTGCATAGTGCGCGCTATGCCCGCCCGCACCCGCCGAGCTGCCGACCAGCGCGCGATGGGCTCGCCCTGCCACAGCACCTCCCCCGCCGTCGGGGGCAGGAAGCCGGAGAGGAGGTTGATGAGGGTAGTCTTGCCGGCCCCGTTGGGACCGATGAGGGCGCGAATCTCGCCGTCGCGCACGGCAAGGTCGACGCCACCCACGGCGACAAGCCCGCCAAAGCGCCGCTCAAGCCCGCGGACCTCCAGCAGCGCGCCCGTCATCCCGCCGCCCTCCGCTCCTGCCAGGCGCGCCACATGCCAACCAGGCCTTTGGGGAAGAAGAGCACGATCAGGATCAGGAGGATCCCCACCGGGATTTGCGTGTAAGTGAGATAGGCACTGATGGCGTTGGTGAAGACGAGCACGACAGCAGCGCCCACGAGAGGGCCGAGAAAGGTCCCCGCGCCCCCGATGAGCGTCCACACGATAGGGTCGACGGACACGCTCACGTCGAAGAGCTGAGCGGTGACCTGGGCGTGGGTGATCGCGTAGAGGCCGCCCGCCAGACCCGCCAGCGCGCCGGAGATGACGAAGGCGAGCCACTTGTACCGCTGGACGTCGTAGCCCACGAGCATCGCCCGCCGCTCGTTCTCACGCAGCGACTGGAACACGAGGCCGAGGGGAGAGGCGACCAGCCGACGCAGGCCCGCGTAGACGAGCAGGCAGGCCGCGAGCGCCGTGTAGTAAGCGACCAGGGGCGCCGAGAGCGACGCCACGTCGCCGAAGAGCGCCAACGGTGGGAAGGTCAGCCCGTCATCGCCGCCCGTTAGCTCCTTCTGCGAGTGCGCGAGGAGGAGAAGCACGAGCGAGAATGTGATGGTGATGATCACGAAGGAGTGGCTGACGACGCGCACCGCGAAGCAGCCGATCAGCATGGCGAGGAGCGCGGCCACCACTACAGCCGCGAGGAGGGCAAGCCAAGGATCGCGCGCGAGGTGCAGGACCATGGAGGTGGCGCCGTAGGCGCCGAAGGCGAAGAACGCCGCGTGCCCGAACGACAGCATCCCCGCCACTCCGAAGCAGAGGTCGAAGGCCATGGCGTAGAGCGCCCACGTGAGCACTTCCGCCCCGAAGAAGCGTCCGTAGCGGCCGAGCACGAGCGGCAGGAGGACGAGCGAGAGCACGACGAGGATCCATCCGGCCACCACCCGCCCCCGCACGGCTAGCGCATCACCTTCCGCGCCCGGAAGATGCCTTCCGGCCGCGCGAGCAGGATGGCGCTCATGACCAGAAGGGACACGATGCGAGCCCAGGTGGGCGTGGTGAAGACCGACGTCACGCCTTCCAGCACCCCGAGCAGCACCGCCACCGCGGCGGCGCCGAAGAGGCTGCCAAAACCCCCGATGACGACCACGATGAAGGTGGTGGCGAGGATGTCGAAGCCCATCTGATACTGGATGACCACGATGGGCGCCGCCAGCACTCCGCCCAACGCGGCGAGAAATCCGCCGAGGCCGACGGCAAGCATGTACACGCGCGAGATGCGGATGCCGAGGGCGGTGGCCATCCGCGCGTCTTGGCGGACGGCGCGCAGCCAGAGTCCCCAGCGGGTGCGCGTCAGGAAGAGCCACAGCAGCCCGATGGTGCAGAGCGAGAAGGCGGCCACAAGCAGCCGGTACCTCGGGTAGCGGATGCCGAGCAGACTCACGGCGCCGGGGACGGGGCTCGGAATGCGCTGGACGCCGCCCCCGAAGGTGGCGAGGACGGAATGCTGCAGGATGAGGAGGATGCCGGTGGTGGCGATGATCGTCAAGATCTTCTCGTTCTCGATGGGCCGCAGGATCACCCGTTCTATCGCCATCGAGAGCACGCCCACCGCCACCGGCGCCACCGCGAGGGCGACCCAGAAGCTGCCCGTCGTCTCTAGCACATACCAGCCGAGGACGGCGCCCAGCATGTAGAGGGAGCCGTGGGCGACGTTGATGACCTCGAGGATGCCGAAGATAAGCGCGAGCCCTAGCGCGATGAGGGCGATGACGAGCCCCCACACGACGCCGTTCACCACCTGGAAGAGCAGGAGGGGGCCGGTGTCCATGGAGGCGGGCGGCCTATCCGGGGAAGTGGCGGACGATCTCGTCCTGCCAGAGTTCGAGTTGCTCGAGGTCGTAGTCGAGCGGCGACAGCACGACGTACTGCAGGCCGGCCGCGGCCAGCTCGGCCAGCCGCTCCCGCATGCGGGCAGCGGTGCCGAGCAGGTAGCAGCGCTGGAGATGGTCGAACGAGCGATGGGTGCCCATCACCCGCTCGATGCGCGGCCGCTGCTCGCGCAGGGCCACCGCCTCGTCGTCGGTAGGGACGACATGGACGAAGTTCAGGTGGCCGAAGATCAGGCTCTCCCGTGGGCGCCCCAGCTCCTCCAGGTAACGCACGATCAGCTTCCAGTCGTGCAGGATCATCTCGTTGGTTCCGGCCGCGCGGGCGAGCCAGCCGTCGGCGCGCTGGCAGATGCGGTCGAGCACGCCCGGCGCGATGGCGGGCGGGTCGGGCGAGAGCGTCGTCGGCACCTTGCCCCCGCCCGCCATCCAGAGGCGCGGCTGGGCGGGAAGTGGCGGGTCGATGATCACGCGCTCGAAGGCGTAGTGGCGGCCGACGTGGGTCACCTCCTGCCCCGTCCACAGCCTGGAGAAGACGTCGAGAATTTCATCGGTGCGGCTGCCGCGCTCGCCGAGCGGCACGCCGGCCACCTCGAACTCGTGGGCGTCCCAGCCGGCACCCACCCCGAGCTCGAAGCGCCCGCCCGACAGGAACACGAGGGAGGCGATCTCCTTGGCGAGAAACACCGGGTTGCGAAGGGCGATGATGAGGATGCCCGTCGCGAGCTTGATCGTGCTCGTGCAGCCGGCGGCGAAGCTGAGCGTCTCCAGCGGCGAGAGCCACGCCGTGCCGTACAGCCCCGGCGCCGTCAGCAGGTGCTCAGGCACCCAGAGCCCCTCGTAGCCGAGCCGCTCCGCCCGCACACAGAACTCCCGCAGGCGCGCGCACGTGGTGAAGTCGAGATCACGGAACGAGTAGCTCGGCAGGCTGACGGCGAAGCGCATCAGATCTCGATGGGTGCGTCGACGAAGACGGTGTACTTGCGCGGCTTGCTGCGGGCGGCGTCGGCGGGGTCGACGTACATGATCGAGCTCTGCCCGCGGATCTCGCGGGGCAGGATCGACACGCGGATGAAGGCGGTCGGCTCGGTGGGCGAAGCCGCGGCGTACACGGGCTCACGCCCGCTCTCGAACCACGCCCCGCCCGGACCGATCACGCGGTCTGGATGGCCGTCCACGCGCAGGTCCATAGTCCCCAGGACGAGGCAGCGGATGCCGCCCCCCTTGTGCCTGTGGCGGAGAGCGACACCGCCCAGCTCGAAGTCCACCCGATCGTTGCGCATGAGGTAGGGCGTCGCGGGGTCGAGGTCGATCGGGTGCTCGATGAGGACGGTCGACGTCACGCCGGTGGCCATGCCGGAGTCAGCGCTGCCGCCGCGGAGCAGCTCGTAGCGGAGGACGATCGCGCCGCGGGCGCCGGCGGTGACGGTGCAGGCGCGTGGAGAATGCCAGCCGGTGTCCGTCGCGATCCGCGACTCCGTGCCATCCACGGCGGCCACCACGTCGCCGTCGAGGACGTAGAGCACGCGGTTCAACGGGGGTAGCCGCCGCGTGGCGCCGGCGACAACGGTGTCGCGGGTCAGCTTCAGCGCGTAGGGCATCGTATCGTCCTCCGGATGTGGGTCAGCGGTCGCCCGGCGTGACGAAGTCCGCGCCGGGGATGTAGGCGATACCCTCGATCTCGACGGCGGTGTCGAACGGCAGCGCGCCCGCCTGCAGTCGGGTGCGCGCCGGGAAGAAGTCCTTGAAGTACGTCCGGTAGATGGCGTCGAAGCGGCCGGCGTCCTGCTGCCGCCTCAGATGGACAGTCACCTGCAGCAAGCAGGCGAGCGACGCGCCCGCCGCCTCCAGGGTGGTCTTGAGATTCGCTATCGTCTGGTGCACCTGATCGTCGAAGGGCAGGTCGGCCATCGACGGCAGCGGCTGACCGGCGGCGCGGGCGCTCTCGATCCGCGCCGCGAACTCCGGCGAGGTCCCGAAGTGTCCGGACACGAACAGAAGCGGACCGAAGCGCAACGCCGGCGAATACGGCGCCCCGGTGGGCGCCGTGCCCAACGGGACGGGCTTCAGCTCCATCCTGTCCTCTTACACCTGCTCCTTCGTATAGTCCGTCCCCGCCGGGTTGACCGGGTACACGCTGGCCGAGCGCTCGATCTTGCGGATGACGTCCACGCCGCCCTTGTCGTTGATGCGGCTCATGTAGAAGTCGAGGAAGGCCTGGTGGTCCTGGGGACGGATCTCCTTGGGCCCCTGGGGGAACTCGATGCCTTCCTCCATCTTCATACCCTCGAGGGCGCGGATCAGCTTGCCGTTGTCGGCCCGGCCCTTCCACTTGCTCTCCTCGACGGCGCGCTTGACCATGTAGATCGCTTCCCAGGTGTTCCAGAAGTACGACTCGGTGATCCAGCGGTTGCTGCCGACCTCCCTGCCATCGTCGTCGATGCCGAGCGCCTTGCGCATCTCGCGCACGGCCGGCGTGTCCTTGGCCTTCAGGGAGCGTGGCAGGCTCTCCGGCACCAGCGTCCCCGCCGCGTCGCGCAGCACCTCCGGGGACACTCCGGCGGTCACACCCGTCACCCCCATGACTGGCATGGAGATGCCGAGGTCACGCCGCTGCTTGAGGAGGCCCACGATGTCACTTGCGAAGAAGACGGCGAGCATGGCGCTCGACTTCTTGTCGACCTTGGCGAGGTGCGGGAAGAAGTCGCTCGTCTGAAGCGGCACCGGGATGGCGCTGGTGATCTCGATCCCGATCGCCTTTAGCCGTGGCGTCCACGCCTCCACGTGCGACTGGCCCCAGGCGTAGTCGGCGTAGAGGATCGACCAGCGCTTGCCGTACTCCCGGGCCAGCTCGGGCGAGACCGCCGCCTGCGCGATCATCTCGGCGTTGGTGATGGTGCGGAACACCCAGCGGTTGCCCAGCTTGCCCGTGATGGGCTGGGCGTTGGCGGTCGGGATGTAGACCGTCTTGAGCTGCTGGGCGAGCGGGGCGCAGCCGATGGCGATGCCGGAATGGAGGCTACCGAGGACAACGTCAGCGTGCGCTTCCTCGACCAGCTTGCGCAGCTTGCGCACACCCAGGTTGACGTTCGACTCGGTGTCCTCGATGGCGAGCCGGACCTTCTTGCCGGCGATGCCGCCCTTGCTGTTGATGCGCTCCGTCACCGCCTTCGCCGTCTTGTCGTACCAGTAGCCGTAGATCGACAGGATGCCGGTGAGGTCGGCCTGGTGGCCGATGACGATCTCGTCCTTCTCCTGGCTGCGCGCCCAGCCCGGCCACACTCCGCCCGCGGTGACGACGGCGGCGGTGGCGCCGCCCAGTTTCACTACATCCCGTCGAGTGAGCTCGATCATGGTGAATCCTCCGCGCGGCTGTCGGTTCGGTCCGAATCCCAGGCTGCTCGCTGCGGCCAGAATCGGCCGAAGGCGGCGGGGTGTCAAGTAGGTGTCTTGACAGCCCTGTGAGCCAGGTCAAGATTCGCGGCAACTCGCAGCAGCTGACGCTGACGCCGGCTCCGCGTAGCGCTCGCCCACAATGACGAGATCGGCGCCGTCCTGGCGGATCCGTTCGATCTTCGCGGCGAGGAGGCGGCCCCAAATCCGCGGCGCCGAGCCCGATAGTCGGCGAAGGCCCCGTCTCTGGGTAAACGCTGGGTCCTAGGACGACACCTGGATGACAAAAAGGGGTGCTGGCTGAGACTCTGTCCCCTGGTCCGTACAGCTAGCGACGCACGACTACACGGTCTTCCGCGAGGCGCTCCTGCCAGCCGTGGCGTTCGAGCTCGGGGTCGACGTGCTCCTCCTCGGGATAGCCGAGGCAGAGATAGGCGACTAGCGACCAATCCTCGGGCACCTCGAGCACTCGCGTGACTTCGCGCGGCTCGAGGATCGAGACCCAGCCAACGCCGAGGCCGTACGCGCGCGCCGCGAGCCAGAGCGTCTGCACGGCGGCCACGGCAGAGTAACGGAGCATCTCGGGCATCGTGTGCCGTCCAAGGCCGTGGCCGGCAGCCGTCGCCTCGTCGACGAAGACAGCTAGGTGACACGGCGCCTCCTGTAAGCCGGAGAGCTTCAGCTGACCATAGAGCTCGGCGCGGGAGCCGGAGTATGTCGCCCGCGCGGCATCGTTGCAGCGCGCAAAGATGTCGCGGATCCGCTCGCGGCGCGCGGGATCTTCCACAAGGACGAACCGCCAGGGCTGGCTGTTGCCGACCGAGGGGGCGAGGCACGCGAGGCCGAGCAGCTCGTCAAAGATCACCGGATCGATCGGCTGGCGGCGGAAGCGTCGGACGTCGCGACGCCAGGCGAGCAGCTCGCCAAACTGCCGGCGGAAGTCGTCGCTGAATTTCGGTGGCTGCATGCTGATGGCCTCCCGCGCCGCGGCAAGTGTACGCGCTGCGGAGCTACTTTGCTCGGCAACTATTACAACTCATAGAGCTTAGAACGCAACATCCGGGATAGTCACCCGTAGGGCTAATTCTCCTCATGTATGCACCACGCCTTTGCTACTGTCTCGCGGCCGGGCCACGTATCTGGCTCACGGATGACGGTGGCAGACGCATCGCTCTTCGGAACTCGAACATCGGAGGGTACACGACGGAGGGTACACGACAAGAATGTCGTCATGATCCAGCTGCGATCTTGGTCGCAGCCTGTCATGGAGGAACCGATTCATGATGTCTGTTACCCGCAATCTACCCTTCGGCTGTCGTCGTCTTGCCCGATGTCGGTAGCCCGCACATGATGACGACCGCGCTGGGACACGATGTGCGCGCCGCGAGCGTAGTGCTCGATTTGGGCGAGCTGAGCTGGCGACCTGGTGTCAACCCGTGGCGACTCGGGTCCAAGCGTTCGAGACGACTTACGCGGGAACAGTTCGGGATGCATGATCTCGGCGAGAATCTGCAGGCCGTCAATGGTCCGAGGCCCTGAGCGGCTGACGTACGTAGCGCCTTCGACCGCGTACACTCGCGCGGAATTCACCGCCTTGAGGTGCTTCCAGGCCTCCGGAACATGCAAAGTGGCGAACTCGTGGATGGTGCGCTCCAAGCTGAAGCTGCAGGGCATCAGAACCAGGATATCCGGGTCGTATCGGGCGATCTCCTCCCAGGACACCTGCACGGACGGCGCCCCCTCCCGCTCATCTCGTCTCGACCACCCGCCAGGCGAATCATTTCTGGCACCCAATGTCCAGAGAGTAGATCCTACTGCCCCGATGCAGGGCCTCGGTCACATGATTGTGGATGTCCCGGCTCCCACGCGCCGCCTGGTCGATCGTGCTGCGCGTGACGATCGGAATCGTCCCTGCCCTGGCGGGGACCTCACATTCGTGCGTGACGGCCACCAGCTGATGCCCTAAGTCGAGGGCGAAGACGATCTCGGTACCGCTGGGCAAGAGCGAACAGATGCGCATTGAGCCCCCGTGACGCATGAACGAATTCTGAGAGTCTAGCAGATCGGAGACAAGCTGCACGGAACGGCGAGGGTCATCCCATGTCATCGATTTCGCCGGGACCCTCCGTCTGCCGGAATCGAACCGGTTAACTTATCAGGCAGCGAGAATCGCGCTAGATGCCAGGTCTTTTCATCGGCCATACCGTGCCAACAACGCGGCAGTCAAAAGACACGGCGGCGGCGCGAGATCAACCTGTTGCTCTATCTCAGCGTACCGGCCACGGACGCGCGCTGGCGGCCGGAGGGGCACCCAAGTGCAATCCGAGATGCAGCCGCGGGCTTGGTGGCAAGCACCGTGTTGTACGCGTTG
>WNGB01002603.1_pt1 | contig 29003 bp, 27 predicted proteins | sample 5400681 | NCBI WGS metagenome assembly WNGB01 (sample SAMN13153367, study PRJNA577476) | soil metagenome | isolation source: 115 cm soil or saprolite under grassland replicate 2 | place: USA:California | collected 2016-06-15
AGCCACGCGCGCTCGTCGAAGCCGTCGGTCGGCCCACGCGGCTGCTTCACGACCGCGAGGACCGCGAGGACAGAGCCCTGCGGAGGCGCGCGGCCGCTGTGGAGCTCGAGCAGGACCGCCTCGTGAATGGGCCGACCTGCAAAACGCGTGACATTGCCCGGCGCGCGGATCTCGAAGCGACCGCGACGCGGTGAAGCGGTGACGACGACGCGTGCCCGTCCGGCTTCGCCGATGTGCGCGGCAAGCGCGCTCCGGTCGAGCCGATCGAGGCGTACGCTGCCCCACCACCAGCCCAAGAGCACGAGCGCAGCGATCAGCCCGACGCGCGGCGCCGCGAGGATCGCCGCCCCGACCAGCAGCACGACGGCGCTCCCGACCCGTGTGACATTGGCGAGCGCAAGCCCACCGCAGAGCGCCGCCGCGAGCAGCTGCGGATAGCGGCGGGTCGCCAGCTCACTCACGGCGCCACCAGCTCACGCAGGTCCGCGAGTCGCGCCGGCCCGATCCCGGGGACGGCGTCGAGCTCGTCCACGGAGCCGAAGCCTCCGTGTTGCTGCCGGTAGTCGAGGATCTTCTGCGCTGTTACCGGCCCGATTCCCGGCAACGTGTCGAGCTGTTCCAGCGTGGCGCTGTTCAGGTGCACAGGGCCCGAGCTCGCGCCATTACCACCGGTCGCGACGACCGCGCCGGCTCCGCGCCTGGGGACGACGACCTGCTCACCGTCTGCGATCTGCGCGGCCTGGTTGACGAGCTCCAGCTGCGCCTTCGCGGTCGGCCCGCCTGCGCGCAGGACGGCATCCGCGACGCGTGCACCTTGCGCGAGCCTGTACAAGCCGGGACGCCGCACAGCCCCGACGACGTCGACAAAGAGCAGCTTCGGTTTCGCCGGCGCGGATGAGCGTGCGACCTGCACGGGCGGCGGAACGCTCGCTCGACTCGGACGCAGCAGAACGCGCCCGGCGAGCACGAGCACGACGAGCAGCGCAACCGCCGCGACGAGCGCGCGGCGCCTGTCGGACAACAGTTCCTGCACGCCGCAAAGCGTGGCGACAGAACTGTGACGTGTCTGTGTCTAGCTGATGACGAGATTGACGAGCTTGCGCGGCACGACGATCGTCTGCCGGATCTCCCCGCCGTTCAGGTGCGCCTGCACCTTCGGCGATTCCTTTGCGCGCGCGACGAGCTCCTCCTCCGGCAGGTCGGCCGGCACCTGCAGCCGATCTCGCACCTTCCCGTTCACCTGCACGACGAGCTCGAACGTCTCCCGCTGCAGCAGTGCCGGATCGGCAACCGGCCACGACTCCTTCCACAGGTCGGAGTGACCGAGGCGGTGCCAAAGCTCCTCCGCGATGTGCGGCGCAGCCGGCTGGATCAGCGACACGGCGGTCTCGACCGCGAAGCGAGCACCCGGCGCGCCCGGATCGCGGGCGATCTCGTTCACGAGCTCCATCACCGCTGCGATCGCCGTGTTGTACGCGTAGCGGCGGCCGAAGTCGTCAGTGACCTTGGCGATCGTCTCGGTTGCCTTGTGCGCGAGCTCGCCCGACGGCTCGCTCGCCGGCTGCTCGGCGATGTCGAGGGCGACTCGCCACAGCCGTCGCAGGAAGCGCGCCATTCCCTCGAGGCCCTCCGTCTGCCAGTCGACACGCGCGTCCGCGGGCCCGATGAACAGAATGTGCAAGCGCAGCGCGTCCGCACCCTGCATCGCGATGAGCTCGTCCGGACTGACGACGTTCCCCTTCGACTTCGACATCTTGGCGCCGCCCATGTCGACCCAGCCATGGTTGAACAGCCGCGGAAACGGCTCGCGGAAGCCGACGAGGCCGAGGTCGTTCAGTACCTTGATGAAGTAGCGCGCGTAGAGCAGGTGCATGACTGCGTGCTCGACGCCTCCTACGTACTGGTCGACCGGGCACCACTCATCGATCAGCGCGCGGTCGAACGGTGCGGTGTCGTTGTACGGATCGCAGTAGCGGAGGAAGTACCAGGACGAGTCGACGAACGTGTCCATCGTGTCCGCCTCGCGCCTCCCCGGTCCGCCGCACTGTGGACACGGAACGTTGATCCAATCCTCGGCCGTCTCGAGCGGTGACTTGCCCTTCGGTGCGTAGTCCTCGATCTGCGGCAGCAGCACGGGCAGCTCCTCTTCCGGCACGGGGACGATGCCGCACTGCTCGCAGTGCACTACGGGAATCGGACAGCCCCAGTAGCGCTGGCGCGAGACCAACCAGTCGCGTAGCCGGTAGCTGACGGCGGGACGGCCCTTCCCGTGCTCGCCGAGCCACGCGACGATCCGCTGCGCGCCCTCGGGCGCCGGCAGGTCGGAGAACTGCGCGGAGTTGACAAGCTTCGCCTCGGCCGACTTCGCGACGTACGGCAGCTCGGCGTCGCTGCCGTCTGCGGGCGCAACGACCTGTCGAACCGGCAGGTCGTACTTCTGCGCGAACTCGAAGTCGCGTTCGTCGTGCGCGGGCACCGCCATGATCGCGCCGGAGCCGTACTCCATCAGCACGTAGTCGGCGACCCAGATCGGCAGGCGCTCGCCGTTCACCGGGTTCGTCGCGAAGCGGCCCGTGTCGACCCCGTCCTTCTCCTTCTCCTCGCGCTCGGCGAACGAGCGTGCAGCCGTGCGGCGCACGTAGTCGAGGACCTCCTGCTCCTGCGGGGTCCCTTCGACGAGCTTGGGCACAAGCGGATGCTCCGGCGCGAACGCCGCGAAAGTGGCGCCGTACAGCGTGTCGGCGCGCGTCGTGAAGACCGGGACATCGATGTCGAGCTCCTCGATGCGGAAGAGGATCTCGGCGCCCTCGGAACGTCCGATCCAGTTGCGCTGCATCGCCAGGACGCGCTCCGGCCAAGACTCGAGCAGGTCCATCTCGTCCAGCAGCTCGTCCGCGTACGTCGTGTAGCGGAAGAACCACTGCTCGAGCATCTTGGCTTCGACCTCCGTGCCGCAGCGCTCGCACCGGCCGTCGATCACCTGCTCGTTCGCCAGCACGGTCTGGTCTTTCGGGCACCACTTGACCGGCGCCTTCTTGCGGTGCGCCTGGCCGGCCTTCATGAATTGCAGGAAGAGCCACTGCGTCCAGCGGTAGTACTCCGGCTCGTGGCTCGCGACCTCGCGGTCCCAGTCGATCGCCCAGCCCATCCGCTTCATCTGCGCACGGATGCGCGCGATGTTGTCGCGGACAATGTCGCGGGGATGCCCGCCGTCGCGGATCGCGGCGTTCTCGGCGTTCAGCCCGAACGAGTCGAAACCCATCGGACGCATGACCCGCTTGCCGTTTCGGCGGTGAAAGTGCGCGAGGACGTCGCCCTGTGTGTAGTTGCGGACCTGCCCGACGTGCAAGGTGCCGGACGGGTACGGGAGCATCTCGAGCACGTAATAGTCGTTCCCCGCGTCCGGGCCGGCGTTGGGCGTGTAAAAGGCGCGGGCGTCCTCCCACGCCTGCTGCCACTTGGTCTCGATTGCCTGCGGGTCGTACGTGTCCATATCCGTCCTCTGAAACGAAAAAGCCTCTCGCGAGAGAGGCCGTGGGGAGGTGGTGCGGCCTTCGCCGCAGTGGCTCCCTTTCCTACAGAAGCAGCGCCTTCACGACACAAAGTCTAGCGGTGGGGGAAAATCCTCGCTATGGCCGACTACACGCACATCAACCTCAAGGAAGACGTCGACGACCAGGCGCCGAACTTCGGACTGTCGCCCGACCTCGAAACGCGGATGGCACGCGTTCCGCTGGAGATGGAGAATGCCGGGCTCAGTTACATCCGGATCGCGCCGGGTTACCGGATGCCGTTCGCACACAAGCACAAGAACCAGGAAGAGGTCTACGTGCTCGTCAACGGGAGCGCGCGGATCAAGCTCGAGGACGAGGTCAGGGACCTCAAGCAGTGGGATGCCGTCCGCGTCCACCGCGACACCGTTCGCGGCTTCGAGGCCGGCAGCGACGGCGCCGAGTTCATCGTGATCGGCGCCCCCAACACGGGCCCGGGGGATGCCGAAGTGATCCAGGATTGGTGGAGCGACTAGCCACGACCTGATCGACCTCTTTCCCGACACGGCCGCCGTCGAGGACGGCGAGCTCGTGCTCGGCGGCGTGCGCGCGTCCGCCCTCGCGGCGGAATTCGGAACGCCGCTCGTCGTCTACTGCCGGGAAACCGTTCTCGCGCGTGCGCGCGCGTACGCGCGCGTGGACCCTGACGCGCTCGTCGTCTACGGGACGAAGGCCTTCGCGAGCGTCGCGCTGCTGCGGCTGCTCGCTGCGGAGGGCTTCGGTGCGGACGTGTCCACGCTGGGTGAGCTGGAGTTTGCGTTGCGCGCGGAGGTTCCCGGCGACCGGCTCGTCTTTCACGGCAACAACAAGTCGGACGAAGAGCTCCGCGCCGCTGCGACGGCCGGAGCGCTTGTCGTGCTCGATGCGCTCGAGGAGATCGAGCGGGCGGAAGCCGCCGGCGTGACGCGCGTGCTCGTGCGGCTGACGCCAGGGATCGAGGCGGACACACATCACGCCATCCGCACCGCACATGTCGAGTCCAAGTTCGGGCTGGTCGCCAACGACGCGGTCACGGCGGTTGGCGACGCGCTCGCAGCGGGGCTGGACGTGCTCGGCCTGCACGTGCACATCGGCTCTCAATTGACACGAAGCTCGGAGAGCCTGCTCGCCGTTGAGCGCCTGGTCGACGTCGCCGAACATTGCCGCGACGACCTCGGCTGGACACCGAGCGTCTTCAATCTCGGCGGCGGGCTCGCCGTCCGTCACTCGGTGGACGACGCAGTTCCCGATCCGGCCGCCTTCGCCGGCGAGCTCGTGACGCACCTGCGCGCGCAGTGGACACAGCCCGCACGGCTGATCCTCGAGCCCGGCCGGTCGCTGATCGGTCAAGCGGGCGTCACGCTCTACAAGGTCGGCGTCGTCAAGCGCACGACCGGTGTCGCTTATGCAGCGATCGACGGCGGGATGTCCGACAACCCGCGCCCGCAGCTGTACGGGTCGCGGTACGAGGCGCTGCTCGCGAACCGCGCCGCCGAGGCTGTAGCGGGGACCTACCGGATCGCGGGGAAGCACTGCGAGTCGGGCGACGTCCTGATCGACGCGGTCGAGCTACCCGAGCCGCGCCGCGGTGACATCCTCGCCGTGCCGGCGACGGGGGCCTACACCCTCGCGATGGCGTCCAACTACAACGGCGTGCCTCGACCTGCGGCCGTCCTCGTCGCGGACGGCGACGCCGAGCTGATCCGGCGCCGCGAGTCGGTGGACGACCTGCTCACTTTCGAGCCCTGAGTACCGGCCGTCCGAGCCGCGTCGCAAACACCTGGGTCTGACCCCTGGGTGTGACGAAAGCGTGACGATCGATCCACAGGCGTGCTGCCGGATCCAGACGGGTTCCGAAATTCAGGGTCTGACCCCGGCTGTGACGAAAGCGTGACGATTCGTCCAGAGGGTCAGCGGACGGCGGCGAAGCCTGGGCGGACGAGCCGCGGCGGCGGGACGAGGCGGGCGTCCTTCACCGGAGGGTTCCACGGTTCGGCGAGCGCGGCGGCGCCGAACGACGCGGCGCGGCGCTCCTCCGGGACCTCGCCGTAGAGCGTCGTGCGCTGACGGGGGATGCGGCCCGCGGAGCGGATCACCTCCTCCATCGCCTCCGGCGGGAACTCCTGGCCGTGCTGCGCGCCGGCCGAACGCGAGATCGACTCGTTCATCAGCGTACCGCCGAGGTCGTTGACGCCTGCGCGCAGCGCGGCGGCGACGCCCTCGCGCCCCAGCTTCACCCAGGAGACCTGCACGTTCGTGATCCAGGGATGAAGTGCCAGACGGGCGACCGCGTGCACGAGCAGCGTCTCGCCGAACGTCGGGCCGGAGCGAGCGCGTCCTCGGAGCCACATCGGCGCCTCCATGTGCACGAACGGCAGCGGCACGAACTCCGTGAACCCGGCGCTCCGCCGCTGCTGCTCGCGTGCGCGCAGGAGATGGCGCGCCCAGCTGCGCGGCGACTCGACGTGCCCGAACATCATCGTCACGTTCGAGCGCAAGCCGACGCGATGGGCGGTGTCGTGCACCTCGAGCCACTGCTCGGTCGTGACCTTGTCGGGACAGATCACGCGGCGCACCTCGTCGTCGAGAATCTCCGCCGCAGTCCCCGGCAGCGACCCGAGCCCCGCGTCGCGCAGCTCGGTCAGATACTCCTCGAGCGGCAGGCCGAGCGTCGCCGCGCCCTGCCAGACCTCGAGCGCCGAGAACGCGTGCACGTGCAGGCCCGGGACCGCGTCGCGGATCGCGCGCACGACCGACAGGTAGTACTCGCCCGTGAACGCGGGATGGATGCCGCCCTGCAGGCAGACCTCGGTTGCGCCGCGCTCCCACGCCTCCTCGCAGCGGCGCACGATCTCCTCGTGGGGGACGAGGTAGGGCGCGCCGCGCAGGTTCGCGGCGAGCTTCCCCTTCGAGAACGCGCAGAAGCCGCAACGGAAGTAGCAGACGTTGGTGTACTGGATGTTGCGCGTGACGACGTACGTGACCTCGTCACCGCACACCTCGCGCCGCAGCCGGTCCGCCGCCGCAAAGACACGATCGCGCTCGCGACCGCGCGCGCGGAACAGACGCACGACCTCGTCCTCTCCCAGCTCGTCCCGACTGTCGACCGGGAGCGCGTCGCGCGGGACGAACGGCACGGGGACGTCCTCGCCCGGCGACCAGCCGTCCTCGCGGGCCAACCCGAGCGAGTCCGACGCGCGCAGCACCGCGGGCAGCACGGCGGGATCGAGCCAGCGCTCCGAGAGCCATTCCGGGTAGACGGGCAGTCGCGGGGCGAGCTCGAGCCCGCGGCTCTCGGTCCCCGCGCGCAGCAGCTCGAGCTCCGGCCACGGCGCCTCGGGGTTGACGTGGTCGATCGTCACCGGCGAGACCCCGCCCCAGTCGTCGATACCGGCGTCGAGCAGGCGCGGAAAGTCGTCGTAGGAGAGGTTCGGCGGCGCCTGGATGTGCGCGCGCGGACCGAGCACGAGCCGTGCGACGGCGATCGTCCAGAGCAGCTCCTCGAGCGGCGGTTCCGGCGCGGAGGCCATGCGCGTCCCCGGCTTCGCGCGGAAGTTCTGGACGATCACCTCCTGCACGTGCCCGTAGCGATCCGCGAGCTCGCGGATCGCCAGCAGCGCGTCGAGGCGTTCCACTCGCGTCTCGCCGATCCCGATCAGGATCCCCGTCGTGAACGGGACGCGCTCCTCGCCCGCGGCGGCGATCGTCTCGAGCCGAAGCGCAGGCGCCTTGTCCGGCGACCCGAAGTGCGGTCCGCCCCGCTCCGCCAGCCGCTCCGACGTCGTCTCCAGCATCAATCCCATCGACGCGCTGACCGGACGGAGCGCACGCACGTCCGCACGTGTCAGCACGCCCGGGTTCAGGTGCGGCAGCAGACCCGTTTCCTCGAGCACGGCGGCGGCGGCGCGCTGCAGGTAGTCGAGCGTCGTCGCGCAGCCCAGCGCAGCCAGCTCCTCACGCGCCGCGCGGTAACGGAGCTCGGGCTTGTCGCCGAGCGTGAAGAGCGCCTCGCGGCACCCCGCGTCCGCGCCCGCGCGGGCAATCGCGAGCACTTCGTCGACCGTCAGGTACGCCCGCTCCCCACGCCGCGGTGGCCGAGCGAACGTGCAGTAGTGACAGACGTCCCGGCAGAGCTTCGTCAGCGGGATGAAGACCTTCGGCGAGAAGGTGACCAGCCTGCCGTGACCCTCGTCGCGGAGCGCCCGAGCCTCGGCACAGAGATCCTCGAGCGGCCGGCCGAGCAGCTCCATTGTTGAGGAGCTTACGGCGAAGGGTCTAGACCAGGTCGACCGAGGCGATCCCGACGGACGCCGCGACCAGCACGGCGGCCGCGCCCGCCATCGCGAACGACCAGCGCCGCATGCGGGTGCCGGGAGCCGAGACGACTGCCGCTCCCGCGACGCCGAGCATCATCCCGGCGCACGTCTCGATCGTCTGGAAGGCGATGCCCAGCGCGAGCGCGACGTCGACACCGACCCCGGTGCCGTGCAAGGCGAGGGTGGCCGCGCCGGCGCCGGCGCCGATGTTGCCGGGCGTGAGGGGAACGACGCCCGCGAGGGCGATCGCGGCCAGCAGCACGACGGCTACCGAGAGCGGATGCCGAATCCCGAAGGCGGCCACGACTGCGACGGTCGCCGCGAGCCGCGCCGTAAAGGAGCAGGCGATCCACGCGAACAGGTCGAGGCCCTTGCGGGGCGAGCGGACCTGGTTCCGGAACGTCTGCAGCAGGCTGCCCACATGGCCCGCGACTCGCTTGCTGAGCTGGACGCCGACCGCGGTCACGCCGACCATGCCGACCAGGAGCAGAGGCGCCGGCCAGAGCGGGATCCGCCCCACCGCCGCCGCCCCGAGGACGAGCAAGGCGAGCGCGACGGCTCGAGCAACGGCCACCGCCGCCCCGACGCCACAGGTCCGCCAGACTGGGTCGCTCCCCGGCAGCGTGCGCGACAGCAGGCCCACGCGGACCGCTCCACCGAGGTGAGCAGGCGCCACCGAGTTGACGAGCGAGCCGATCGCACAGCGGGCGGCGACCTGCGTGAACCCCGCCCCGCCTCCACAGGCGCGTAGACCCACGCCCCAGGCGGCCGCCGAGCACAAGAGGGCGGCCCCGAAGCCGACGCCGGCGAGGAGCACCCAACCGGGCTGCACGCCACGAAGCACGTCGAGAACCTGACCCAGGTTGCCGCGTCCAACGTGCGTGCCGACCACGACGATCGCGATGCCCACGAACAACCCGGCTCCGAGCACCGACGAACGCCGCACGGCATCCAGCTGCCAGTGCGAGAGCTCCCCGAGAAGACCCCTGCGCCGCATGTTCCCTGACGGTATCGGCGCGAGATGAGCGGAACGTTAAGGCTGCGTCACTACGGCTTCACCGAGATGAGCTTCCCGAAGGGATGCCAGGCCTTGTTCGACCAGCGCTGGAGCTTCACCTGGGTGAGCGGAAAGCGGGAGGTCGGCGTCGTGTGGACGACGATCCCGGGTAGGACGAACGGGTTGCCCTTCTCGGTCAGATGCGTGGCGGCGCGCATGACGCCTTCGCGGGTGAGGTTCCGCCCGGCCTTCTTGAGGACGTCGACGAGCGTGTAGGCGGTCGCCATCCCGGCCGTGTAGTAGCCGTCCTGGAGGTCGCGCGAGCCGATGTCGCTGCCGTACTGCCTCAGGATCGACTGGAAGAGGCGGATGCCCTTGTCCGCTTTCCAGGCCGGCGCGGCGGGATCCTTCCCGAAGACGATCGAGATCGAGCCGTTCGCCGCCTTCTGGGGCACGATCGCCATCAGCGCCGAGGCCGAGGAGACGTCGTTGACGAAGATCTGCGGCTTCCAGCCGAGGCGCGAGACGGCGTTGAAGGCCTGCAGCGAGAACTTGCCGAAGGCGAAGATCATGAAGACGTTCGCCTTGCTCGCCTTGAGCTGCGTCACCTGAGGCTGCACGTCCGTGGAGGTCGGGTCGTAGCCCACCTTGGCGACGATCGCCTTCGCCTTCCCGCCGAGCCCGCGCTTGAGCCCGGCGAACAGGTCACGCCCGTAGTCGTCGTCCTGGTACAGCACTGCGATCTTCGGCTTCTTGATGTGCTGGACGACGTACTTCCCGTAGATCGCGCCCTCTTCCGAGTACGGCGGGATGTAGCCGATCGTCCACGGGTACTTCTTGTAGTCGCGCCCGAACGTGGTCGCGCCGGAGGAAACGAACAGCTGCGGCACCTTCGCGTCGTTGAGCAGCTTGCGCACGGCGAGGTTGTTGCTCGTCCCGAGCGACGAGAACATCGCGAACACCTGCTCCTGCTGCACCAGGCGGATCGTGTTGTTGACGGCGCGGCCCGGGTCGTAGGCGTCGTCCAGGTACGTGAACTTGATCTTGCGGCCGAAGACGCCTCCCTTCGCGTTCACGTACTTGAAGTAGGCGTCGATGCCGCGCGCGACGTTGCCGGCGATCGCGGCCTCGCCGCTGAGCGGCACGCTCGAGCCGATCTCGATCTCCGTCGAGGACACGCCGGGCGTGGCGAGCGGGCGTGCACCGGCGGCTGTCGCCGCGACCACGGCCACCACCCCACAGAGCAGAACGACCCTCACGCCCACCAGGCGCCGACTTGGCGGCGCCGCATAGAGGCCGTGCGAGCTTCGCTCGCGCGGCCGTCTAAACCACTGCATGGGTGAAGCCCCCAATCGAACGACCCGACCATCACGCCTCTAAGACTTACTGTACAACCGGCTTGTTAGCGGGCCAAAGATGCGACGGAGGAGCCCGCCCGCCCCGCTGGGCAACGCGATCATCACGACGATCAGCACCGCGCCGAAGATCACGCTGGGCATCCCGGGCCGTTTCGGGTCGAGGTCGAGCGCCGGCAGGTGGTTGAGCCAGCGCGTCACGTCGTCCGCCCGGTTCTGCAGCACGTAAATCAGAGCCGCACCTGCGATCAGCCCGACGAGCGAGTTGAGGCCGCCGACCGCCAGCGCGGCGACGAGGTAGACCGAGAGGATGATCGGGAAGACGTCCGGATTCATGTACGCGCGCGCGATCACATAGAGGGAGCCCGCCACGCCGGCGTAGAACGCCGAGATCCCGAAGGCGAGCGTCTTGTACGTCGCCAGGTTGACGCCCGAGGAGGCGGCCGCGATCTCGCTGTCGCGGATCGCCTGGAGCGCGCGCCCCGGCTTCCCGCGCAGCAGCAGCCACGCGACGACCAGCAGAACGAAGGCGATGCCCCAGGTCAGGTAGTAGAGCCAGTTGTTCGGCGTCGTGTCGAGGCCGAACGGCGGCTTGACCAGGTTCAGCACCTTGCCGGTGGTGCCGCCGAAGAAGTGGTCGAACTTCTTCGGCAACTGCGGGAACGAGACCGCGATGCCGAACGTGATCAGCGCGAGATAGAGGCCCGACAGCCGCAGCGCAGGAATCCCGACCGCCAACCCCGCGACGCCGGCAACGAGCCCGGCAAGTGGGATCGTCCAGAGGTCGCGGATCTGGTGCCCGTAGATCCCGTCGATGCTGAGGATCGCGGTCGTGTAGCCGCCGATCGCCATGAACGCGCCGTGGCCGAGCGAGATCTGCCCGCTGTAGCCCGTCAGGATCGCGAGGCCGAGCAGCGCGATGAAGTACATGCCCACGATCGCGAACTCGTAGGTCGTGAAGCCGCCGATCCACTGTGGAATGACGGCGATCAGCGCGGCGAGGACGAGCAGGCCGGCGAGCTCGAGCCCGAGCTTGATCCTCATACGCGCCTCACCGCCACCCGCCCGAAGAGGCCGCCGGGCCGCACGAGCAGGAGCAACAGGATCAGCAGCAGCGCGGCCGGCAGCTTCAGCGCCGAACCGACGAAGCCGACGTAGCGCCCGAGCAGAGTGATCGTCACCCCGAGCAGCAGGCCGCCGACGACCGCGCCGACGGGACTGTCGAGTCCACCCAGCACCGCCGCTGCGAAGGCGTACAGCAGGATGGTCTGCATCATGTTCGGGTCGAGGAAGACGACCGGCGCGACCATCATCCCGGCGACCGCGCCGAGCACCGCCGCCAGTCCCCAGCCGAAGGCGAGCATCCAGCCGACGCGCACGCCGACGAGCCGCGACGAATCCGGGTTGACGGCGGACGCACGCAGCGCCAGCCCGAGCTTCGTGTAGCGGAAGAACAGCCCGAGCACGGCGACGAGCGCGAGCGACGTGACGACGATGCCGATGTCCTGCACGCTGATCGGGACTCCGCCGACGTCGATCGTACGCGTCGAGAACGGCCCGTGGAACTGTCTGTTGCTGCCGCCCCAGATCAGGCTCATCAAACCGTTCAGCAGCAGCGCGAGCCCGAGCGTGACGATCACGATCGTGATCACCGACGCGTTCTCGACGGGACGGATCAGCACGCGCTCGATCGCCACACCTCCGGTGAAGGCGATCGCGAGCACGATCGGAAACGCCGCCCAGAACGAGAGCCCGTGGTTCATCAGCGACCAGGCGATGAACGTCGTGAACGTCGCCATCTCGCCCTGCGCAAAATTGATCACGCGCGTGGACCGGTAGATGATCACGAGCGCGAGAGCGAGTCCCGCGTAGATCGCGCCCTCGCGTACCCCGGCGGCAATCTGCTGCGCGAACTCCGTCCAGGTGAAGGCGCCGACGAGCATCAGTAGCCCAGGTACGACCTGCGCACGGATTCGTTCGCGCGCAGCTCCTCGCTCGGTCCCTCGACGACCACGCGGCCGACCTCGAGCACGTAGGCGCGCGCGGCGTGCTCGAGCGCGAGGTTCGCGTTCTGCTCGACGACGAGCACGGCCATCCCGTCCTCCCCCTTCATCTTCACGAGCGCCGCGAAGATCTCCTTGACGAGCAGCGGCGCGAGTCCCAGCGACGGCTCGTCGAGGAGGAGGAGCTTCGGGCGTGCCATCATCGCGCGACCCAGCGCGAGCATCTGCTGCTCGCCGCCCGAGAGCGTCCCCGCCTGCTGGGTCTTGCGCTCACCGAGGCGCGGGAAGAAGGCGAAGACGCGCTCTGCGTCCTCCTTGACGCCGCCCCGGCGTGTGTAGGCGCCGAGCCGCAAGTTGTCCCAGACAGACAGCTCGCTGAACGTGCCACGTCCCTCGGGGACATGCGCGATGCCGGCGCGCGCGGTCGCATCGGGACGCCGCGGCAGCCTGGCGCCGCTGAACTGGAGGTCGCCGCTGCGCCGGACCGTGCCCGAGACCGCGCGCAGTGTGGTCGTCTTGCCGGCGCCGTTTGCGCCGAGAACGGCCACGAGCTCTCCCTCGCCGACGGTCAGCGAGACGCCGTGCAACGCCTTCACCGGCCCGTAGCGCGCCTCGACGCGATCGAGCTGGAGCAGAGCGGTCACGCCGGGGTCCCGAGGTACGCCTCGATCACGCCTTTGTCGCCGCGGACCTCGGCGGGCGTCCCCTCCGCGATCTTCCGTCCGAAGTCGAGCACGTGCACGCGGTCGGCGACGCCCATCACCAGTCCCATGTGGTGCTCGACGAGCAGGATGGTGAGCTCGTAGTCGTCGCGCAGCCGCCGGATGAATCTCCCGAGTTGCTCGACCTCCTCGTGGCTGAGACCTCCGGCCGGCTCGTCGAGCAGCAGCAGCCGCGGCGCCGACGCGAGCGCTCGCGCCAGCTCGACCCGCTTCTGCGTCCCGTATGGCAGGTCGGCCGCGTTGCGGTAACGCAGGGAGTGCAGGTTGACGTAGAACAGCACGTCCTCCGGGGTCTGGTCGCCGTGCCGCGCATGTGCGCCGACGCGGACGTTGTCGAGCACCGACATCCCGCGGAACAGCTCGACGTTCTGGAAGGTGCGTGCGATCCCGCGGCGGATCACGCCGCTCGGCGACACCCCGAGCAAGCTCTGCCCCTCGAAGAGCACGTCGCCCTCGTCCGGGGTGTACAGCCGCGTGATCACGTTGAACGCCGTCGTCTTGCCGGCGCCGTTCGGGCCGATCAACCCGACGATCTCTCCCGGCTCGGCCGCGAACGAGACGCCGTCGAGCGCGACGATGCCGCCGAACCGCTTGGTGACGTTGTCGACCTCGAGAAAGGGCACAGCTGCAATACCCTAAAACGCCGTGCTCCATCCGACGGCCCAGAAAGTTCAAGACCGCCTGAAGGAGCTCGGGCTCGAGGTGGAGGTGCGCGAGCTGGCGGACTCGACGCGCACCGCCCAGGAGGCCGCGGACGCGGTCGGCGCCGAGGTCGGCCAGATCGTCAAGTCGCTCGTCTTCGTGGAGGCGGACGGACCGCTGCTCTGCCTCTGCGCCGGCGACCGGCGCGTGGACGTGGCGAAGCTGGGCGAGGACGTGCGCCAGGCGCGCGGCAGCGAGGTGCGGGAGGCGACCGGCTTCGCGATCGGCGGCGTCCCGCCTCTGGGACACGACCTGCCTGTCCGTACCGTCGTCGACGAGTCGCTGCGCCGGTTCCAGACGGTCTGGTGTGCCGGGGGCACCCCGCATGCCGTCTTCCCAGTCGAGACGGAAGCCTTGATTGCGGCCCTCCCCGAGGCCGACGTCCGCGGCGTCTCCTGAAGTCGCTGCAGGGTTTCGGGTGCCGCACAGGTCTGCTCCTTTGAGGGGGCGCGCCCCCGCGGTTGTCGACCTGCTAGGAAGTCACAGTCGCGGCAGCGCCTCCTCTGTTCTTGTGATCGGCGCCTGGCAGGCGAAGTTCTCGCAGACATAGACCGCCGGAAGGCCGTCGACGAGGCCCTTGCCCTGCAGCAGGGGCACCTCCTCGCTGGGGCCGAAGGCGACGACGGCGTTCGGGTCGAAGCTGGACAGCACGGCGCGCGCGACCTCCGCATCGGGCGGTCCCACGACCGCGATCTCTCGGGGCGGCGAGAAGTGGAGGTCGAGCGCGCACAGCGCGTGGCCGAAGGCCGATGGTGCACGCGGGATGTGCGGCGCGACGAAGCGGAACACGCTCACCGCGCGCCGCTCCAGCTCGGCGTCTCCCCAGATCCGGGCGAGGCGCAGCAGCACGAACGCGAGCATCGAGTTGCCGGACGGCGTCGGATGGTCGTCGAAGTCCTTCTTCCGGTTGACGAGCGCCTCGGCGTCGGACGCCGTGAGGAAGAAGCCGCCGCGCTCGTCGTCGCCGAAGAGCTCGACGGCGAGCAGTGCGAGCCGCCGCGACTCCTCGAGCCAGCGCAGCTCTCCCGTGGCGGCGTGCAGCTCGTACAAGCCGTTCGCGACGTCCGCGTAGTCGTCCAGCACGCCCGCGTGACGGGCGCGTCCGGCACGCCAGGTCCGGAAGAGCCGGCCCTGCTCGGACAGCGGCCCGAGCACGAACTCCGCGCAGGCGCGTGCCGCGGCGACGAGGTCGTCGCGCTCGAGCCTCCGGCCGGCCTCCGCCAGCGCAGCGATCGCGAGCCCGTTCCAGGAGGCGACCGCCTTGTCGTCGCGTAGCGGCTGCGGACGGCGCGCACGTTCCGCGAGCAGCCGCGCCCTCAGCTCCTCGTCGAGCTCGCCGCGCAGAACGAAGCGGCCGTGCTCGAAAGGCTGCAGCAGGTCCGGCGGGATGCCGTCCTCCGGCGTCCAGGTGTAGGTCAGCCCTTCGACGCCGTCGGTGTCGGCGTCCTGCGCCGATGCGAAGCCGCCCTCGGGGAGCCGCAGCTCGCGCAGCATGTACTCGGCCGTCTGCTCGACGACCTCGCGGTAGCGCTCGTTCCGTGTCACGACCCACGCGTGCAGGTACGCGGGAACGAGCAGCGCGTTGTCGTACAGCATCTTCTCGAAGTGCGGGATCAGCCACTGCCGGTCGACGGAGTAGCGATGGAAGCCGCCGCCGACGAGGTCGTACATGCCTCCGAGCACCATCCCGTCGAGTGTCTTCGTCACGAGCTCCCGCTCGTCGCGCCGGAGCAGGAACTCGAGCACCGACGCGGGCGGGAACTTCGGCGCGTTCCCGAAGCCGCCCCACTCGGGATCGAAAGCGCGGCGGAGCCCGCGGACGGTGTCGGCCAGGAGGGACGACGTCAGCGGCTCGCGCGAAGGCTCGGCCGCCCGTCGAAGCTGGTCGGTGATCGACCCCGCGTCGCGCTCGATCTCTTCACGCCGCTCCCGCCACGCGTCCGCGACGGCCGTGAGCAGCTGCTTGAAGCTCGGCAGGCCGTGGCGGGGCTCCGGCGGGAAGTAGGTCCCGCCGAAGAACGGCTCGCCCGCCGGCGTGAGGAAGACCGTCATCGGCCAGCCGCCCTGCCCGGTCAGCGAGACGACCGCGTCCATGTAGATCGAGTCGAGGTCGGGACGCTCCTCGCGGTCCACCTTCACGCAGACGAAGTGCTCGTTCATGAGCGCGGCCGTCGTCTCGTCCTCGAAGGACTCGTGCTCCATCACGTGGCACCAGTGGCACGCGGAGTAGCCGATCGACAGCAGGATCGGCTTGTCCTCTTGGCGCGCGCGCGCCAGCGCCTCGTCACCCCACGCGTACCAGTCCACAGGATTGTCGGCGTGCTGCAGGAGGTAGGGGCTCGTCTCTTCGGCGAGGCGGTTCATGTGTCTACACATAAACGGCCGCGCCGGCAAAGCCGGCACGGCCTCCTCCGGTCGGCGTCGCAAGACGACGCCGACGCCACCGGATTGTCCGCGTGCTGCAGGAGGTAGGGACTGGTCTCCTCGGCGAGGCGGTTCATCCTCATACTCTGCCCCGTGAGCTCGCTCCCAAGCGGCACGGTCACGAGCCACCGCCGGCTGCGAAGCGCCTCTGGGCGAGGTTCGGCCCGCCGGCGCTGAACGTCAGCGCTTCGTCGTGATCGACACGCGGTACTCGGCGGAGGACGCGCCGTGCTCGGGGAGGTAGACGTCGAGGAAGACGTACGCGCCGCGCTTGCCGCGGTTACGGGCGGCGACGTGCTCGGCCGCGCGGCCGTCGTTCCCGCTGCCGTCGATCAGGTGCTTCCGCCGTGCCGCTCCGGCGACCAGTACCGAGGGCGTCGTCGCGTTCCAGAGCTCGACGTCCGCGTCGCCGTCCGGCACGACGGTGATCACGACGCGACGATGCGCCGGCACCCAGACGCGATAGACGTCCTCGGGATCTTCGGTGATGTCGAGGCGCGCGGCGAGCGTCGTGCGCCCGTGACCCGGTGATGTCAGCGGCGTATCGGCAGTCTTGAACAGCTTTCCCGCGACAATCTCGTAGATGTCCTCGTTCGGCTCGTGCGGGTCGACCGCGGGCGCTGGATCGGAGAGGGCGGCGGGGACGTCGAGCAGACCCCAGCCGGTGTCCTCGTCGAAACCCGTGTCGTCGATGTCCCTCGCCGACCAGCGCATCAGGTCGAAGAGCTGCGTGACGTCGAGCTCAGGGCGCCGCGTCCAGATCCACGCGGCGGCGCCCGCGACGAGAGGCGAGGAGAAGCTCGTGCCGTCGCCGACGGCATAGCCCGTGTCGTTCGCCCAGGTCGGCACCGCAATGGGGATGTTTTCCCCCGGCGCGGAGAGGTCGACGGCGAGCGAACGGTTCGAGAAGAAGGACGAGCGGTTCTGCTCGTCGGTCGCCGCGATCGTGAGCACGTGGTGGAGGCTCGCCGGCGAGTGCTCGGCGTTTCCTTCCAGGAAGTCGTTGCCCGCAGCCGCGACGAGCAGCGAACCGGTCCCGAAGGCGACGTCGATCTCGTCGGCGAGCATCGCGTCGTAGCCGTCGAAGCCGAAGCTCATGTTGATCACGCCCGGTCCGGCGTCGAGCGAGTGGTCGATGCCCTGGATGACGTCGCTTACGAAGAGGCGCCCGCTGTCCCACTCCCCGAGCGCCGCCTGCGGGTAGATGCCGACGATGCCGACGCCGTTCTCCGGCGCGGCGAGCACGGAGCTGACAGCGGTGCCGTGCTCCTCGTCCTCGCCGGCCGACGTCGACTGGGTGTTGAAGAGCGTCGTGTTCGGTCGCCCGGCGAACTCCGGATGCGACAAGTCGAGGCCCGTGTCGATGACGGTGACAAGCTTGCCCGGGCCGGGTGGCGTGACGCGGTCCACCCCGACGGCAGCGCGCCACCACTCGAAGCCGGCGAGCGGCTCGACGAGAGCACGCTGGGGCGTCAGCTCGCGATCCGGCTCGATCGCGCGAACGATGCCGCGGGCGGAGAGACTCAGTCCGATGCGCGTCGCGGTCGTGGTCGGCAGCCGCCAGATCCCCAGGCGGCGGGAGACGAGTGTCGCGCCCGGGATGCGCGCGCCGCGCGTCCCTTCGAGCAAGGCGTAGGGATGGCCGCGCAGCGCCATCAACTCGCGCACGCCCGGCCGCCCGTCGCTGCGGACGGGGTGCGCGGCCTTCGCGCGCAGCGCAGCAGCCGTCGCGGCCGACGGCGCGACGCAGGCGATGAGCAGTAGTGCCGCGGTGACCCCGGCGCGACGCATCGCCGCACCGTAGCCCGGGAGCGTGGCCGTCGCCTACCCCTTTCGGCGGAGCCAGCGGACGAGCTCGGCGGCTGCGCCGACGAGCGCCGCGATGGCGAACGCCACCAGGAGCGCGTAGAGGGGGTGGTCGCGGAACATCCGCCCGCCGGCGTAACCGAGCAGCGCGCCGTACAGGGCCCAGAGCACCGCTGCGACGAGGATGAACGGTGAGAAGCGCTTGTGCCAGCTCAAGTGAACGAGCCCTGACGTGAACGTCGTCGCCGTCCTGCCGCCCGGAATGAAGCGGGCGACGATCAGCACGTAGCTGCCGCGTTCCTTGAGGAAGCGCTTCGCCCAGTCGAGCCGCTCGCGCGCGCGCTCGCCGCTGAAGAAGCGACCGACCAGGGGCTGCCCGACGAAGCGGCCGAGTGCATACGAAGTGTTGTCGCCGGTGAACGCCCCGGCGGCGCCGAGCGCGATCACCCACCCGAGCGAGAGCTGGCCGCGCGCGGCCTGGATGCCGCAGACGATCATCGCCGTCTCGCTCGGCAGCAGCGGCAGCACGGCGTCGCCCGCGCAGATCCCGAACAGCAGCGGATACGTCCACAACGACCCCGTCAACAGGTCGATCAGGCTGTTCAGGAACGCGACCGTCACGAGCTCGACCTGCGGAGCTCGACGACGCGCGTGTAGCGGTGGAAGCCGACGCTTTCGTACAACGCGATCGCCGGATCGTCCGCCGCGAGCACGAGCGCACGCGTCGCTCCTTCTTCCTGCAGGCGACGCAGCGCGTAGCGGCAGACCGCCGAGCCGAGACCGCGCCGACGGAAATCGGGATGCGTCCCGACAGGCTCGAATAGGCCGACGCGGTTGTCGTCGTCGTACCAGCAGAGCACGTACGCGGCGAAGCGGCCGTCGGGCGCCTCGAGCACGCAGTCGAGGTCCGGGCGGTACGGCCACGCCTCCGTGACGCTCCGGTAGATCTCCTCGGTCACGCGGGACGGCGCCCACACGGCGCGATGGATCGCGACTCGCTTGCGGAAGTCGTCCTCACCCTCGACCGTGTGCAGCCGAAACCCGTCCGGCACGGCGGGCTCGGGAACTTCCCCCTCCAGCTCGCGCAGATGGTACGCGTACCACCTGTACGGCTCGGGCCGCTCGTAGCCGAGCTCTGCGAGCAACTCGAGCGTCGGACCATCCGTCTCCAGCGCGTACGTCGTCAGCACGTCGCCCTCGCCCTCCTCCTCGAGCCACGCGAGCACTTCACGGTGCACCGCGCCGCCGCGATGGTCGGGGTGGACGTCGTAGTCCAGCGATGCCGGCGCGTGCAGCCAGCCCCAGGCGAGGCAGCGTTCCCCGTCGAGCCAGAGGCGGCGCTTGCCGGCGGGGCGGTGGAGCCACCAGGCGAGGTCGCCGACATGCGATGCCACATTCGGTCCCCGCGCGCTCCACAGCTCCTGCTGCACCGACTGCATGCGCCGCAGATCGTCGCGGGTCTCGTATGGTCGCGCGCGTATGCCCAATCAGTTCCTGCCGCTCGAAGGGGTGCGTGTCGTCGACGTGACGAGCTCGCTCGCCGGGCCCTACTGTACGGAGATCCTTGGTGCGCTCGGCGCGGACGTCGTCAAGGTCGAGCACCCGGAGCGCGGCGACGAGGCGCGCGCGTGGGGGCCGCCGTTCTGGGAGGACACGAGCGTGATGTTCTACGCCGCGAACCTGAGCAAGCGCTCGCTCGCGCTCGACGTCAAGCGCGGCCGTGACGTGTTGCTGCGGCTCGTCGAACGCGCGGACGTCTTCCTGCAGAGCCTGCGCCCGGGGACGGCGCAGCGGCTCGGTTTCGGTGCCGAGGAGCTGCGGGCGCTGAACCCACGGCTCGTCTACTGCGACATCGGCGCGTTCGGGCGCGTCGGGCCGCTGCGGGAACGCCCGGGCTACGACCCGCTGCTGCAGGCGTTCGGCGGGATCGTCAGCGTGACCGGCGAACCGGACCGCCCCGGCGTTCGCGTCGGCGCGTCGATCGTCGACCAGGGGACGGGGACGTGGGCGGCCCTGGGGATCCTCGTCGCGTTGTACGCGGGCGGGGGCCGCACCGTGGACGTGTCCCTGTTCGAGACGGTCGTCGCGCTGCTGCCGTACCAGGTGACGTCGTACCTCGCAGCCGGCGTGGTGCCTGGGCGCCACGGCACGGCGTTCCCGCTGATCGCGCCGTACCAGGTCTTCCGAGTTCGGGACGAGGAACTGATGATCGCCGCGGGCAACGACGGGCTCTTCGCACGCCTGTGTGACGCTCTCGGCGTGCCGGAGCTTGCGACGGACACGCGGTTCGCCACGAATCCGGACCGGTTGCAACGCCGGGACGAGCTGGCGAAGCTGCTGCAGGCACGACTGACGGACGAACGCCTGGCCGAGGTGCTCGCGCGGCTCGAGGCTGCCGGCGTTCCGGCAGCACCGGTCAACGACGTGGGTCAGGTCGCAGAACACGAGCAGACTGCCGCGCTCGGGTTGATCCAGCAAACACCTGAGCCGGCAGTCGCGTTCCCGGTGTCGTTCGACGGCGAGCGTGTCGCGCATCGCTCGCCTCCGCCCCGCCTCGGCGAGCACACGGCCGAGATCCTCGGCGGGCTGGGCTACAGCGCCGATGAGATCGCTTCGCTGCAGGTGGAAGGAATCGTGCGCGTGGCGCGTCTTGATCGTCATGGCCACGGCGACACGTAGAGTCGGGACCGTGGCCGACGTCCGCGCCCTGCTCCAGCGCACGGCGGAGCTCGCCGCCGACTTCCTCGACTCGCTCGACGACCGGCCCGTGTTCCCACAGGTTTCGGTGGACGACCTGCGCGCGGCGCTGCGCGTGCCGCTGCAGGACGATCCGCTCGAGCCGGAGCGCGTCGTCGAGGAGCTCGCGGCCGCGGCGGATCCCGGGCTCGTCGCGATGCCGAGCGGGCGCTACTTCGGCTTCGTGATCGGCGGCGGCCTCCCGGCCGCCCTCGCCGCCGACTGGCTGACGGCGGCGTGGGATCAGAACGCGGGCCTCTACGTCTGCGGACCGTCGGCCTCGGTCACCGAGCAGGTCGTCCGCGAGTGGGTCTGCGACCTGCTCGCCCTGCCCGCCGACGCCTCGATCGGCTTCGTTACCGGGACGCAGATGGGAAGCGTCACAGCGCTGGCGGCTGCGCGCTTCCGCGTGCTGGAACGCGCAGGGTGGGACGTCTCCCGCGACGGCCTCGCCGGCGGTCCGCCGGTGCGCGTGCTCGTCGGCGAGAAACGCCACGTCACGATCGACCGCGCGCTGCGCCTGCTCGGGCTGGGGACGCCTGAGGTCGTCGCTGCAGATACACAGGGCCGCCTGGACGTCGAGGCCCTGAAGGACGCGTTGCGAGACGGAGACAGCCCGACCATCGTGTGCGCGCAGGCCGGCGAGGTGAACACCGGCGCCTTCGACGACTTCGATGAGATTGCCGACGCGCTGCCGGACGACGCGTGGCTTCACGTCGACGGCGCGTTCGGACTCTGGGCGGCGGCAAGCCCGCAGCTCCGCCACCTCGTGCGCGGCGTCGAGCGCGCGGATTCGTGGATCACCGACGCGCACAAGTGGCTGAACGTGCCGTACGACTCGGCGCTCGTCCTCTGCGCGGACCCCGAAGCGCATCGGGCGGCGATGACGGTGAGCGCCTCGTATCTGATCCAGGACGACGCGCGACTCGTGCGCGACCAGGTCGACTGGGTGCCGGAGTTCTCACGCCGGGCACGCGGCTTCGCCGTCTACGCGGCGCTGCGGTCGCTCGGTCGCAACGGGCTGGCGGAGCTCGTCGAGCAAACCTGCCGCTGCGCGCGCCGGTTTGCCGACGGCATCGTCGAGCTGGACGGCGTCGAGCTGCTCAACGAGGTCGTGCTGAACCAGGTGCTGTTCCGGTTCGAGAGCGACGAGGAGACCGACCGAGTCCTGCGGACCGTGCAGGACGCCGGCGACGTCTGGATGAGTGGCACGGTCTGGGACGGGCGGCGCGCGATCCGCGTCTCGGTCTCGAACTGGCAGACGACGGACGAAGAGATCGAACTCGCGCTGCGGTCGTTCCGCGCCGCGGCTCAGGCTCCAGCCCAGGTGCCTGCGCGATAGAGCTGCCCTTCGAGTCGCCGGCCGAGGACGCCCTCGAGCCACTCCGAGGTCGCGAGCAGCGCATCGAGGTCGACGCCCGTCCCGATCCCGTCGCCCTCGAAGAGGTAGACGAGGTCCTCGGTGGCGATGTTGCCGGTCGCGCGCGGGGCGTACGGACAGCCGCCGAGCCCGCCGCAGGACGCGTCGAAGAGCGTCGCGCCGGCCTCGAGCGCGGCGGCGGCGTTTGCATAGCCGGTATTGCGCGTGTTGTGCAGATGCACGCCCGGCGCACGAGTGCGCTCGACGAGGCGGCGGACCTGCCGCGGTGTCGCGACGCCGATCGTGTCGGCGAGGACGACCTCCGCTGACGCGAAGCTCGCGGCCAGCTCCTGCACCATGCCGGGATCGACCTTGCCTTCGAACGGACAGCCGAAGGCGACGCTGATCGTGAGCGTGACCGGCAACTCCGAGCGGTCGATCACCTGGGCCGCAGCGGCACGCGCTTCGTCGAGCGACTGGTTCGCGTTGCGGCGGCTGAATGTCTCCGTTGCCGCGAGCGTGAAGTTGACGCGGTCGAGCCCCGTCGCCACCAGACGCTCGTAGCCCTTGACGTTGAGCGCGAGCCCGGAGTACTCGGTGCCGCTGCGCCGCTCGATCGCACCGACCACCTCCTCCGCGCCCGCCATCTGCGGGACCGCGTCGGGACGGACGAAGCTGGCGGCCTCGATGCGCGGGAGCTTCGCGGCAGCGAGGCGGTTGACGAGCTCTGCGCGCGTCGCGGGCGGGAGCGTCTCCGGCTCGTTCTGCAGGCCGTCGCGCGGCCCGACGTCGCAGATCGTGACGGCCATGCGCTACTGCGCCGGCCGCGAGAGGCGCCCGATCACCTCGCCGGCTTCGACGGCGAGGGCGTGGGCGAGCTCGACGTCCGGGCTGTCGAACCGCCGTTCGTTCCCGTACACCTCGACGAGCCCCCACGCCTCGCTCTCCGACTCGATCGCGAGCATCAGCAGCGAATCGAATCCCAGCTCGGCGAGCAGCGCGGTCTCGGCCTGGTCGGCGTCGGGGTCGCCCGTGTAGACGGTCTCCGGCTCGCGCGTCTCGATGACGGTGCGCGTGAGCGGGAAGTCGGAGATCAGATAGCCGTGGCCGAGGCGGTCGGGCTTGCCCTCACGGCGGTGCTGGACGAGATCGACGAGCAGGTCGCCGATGATGCGGGAGATCGTGCACGCAGGCGCGTCGAGCATGCCGACCATCACCTCGGCCGTCAGCCCGAGGAGCTCGGCAACGCTACGCGCGCCCCGTAGCTGCTCGGCTGCGGCGGCCATCCGCCCTGGTGGTTCGGCGCCCACGCGCCGAGTTTACGGTCCGGCTACTCGTCGAATCCGTAGTCGCTGACCTGCTCCGGCTCGATCAAGACCTTGACGCGAGTCTCTTCGGGCTTGCGCCACGGATATTCGTCCTTGCCCATGTACTTCTTCGCGAGCTTGTCGATCTGGGCGTCGGCGCCCTGTTCCGTCAGCTCGGCGTGACCGCTGACCGCGACCCACCTGTACGGATCCTCCGGGTCGACCACGAGGAGCGACGCGCGCGGGTCCTGCTCCAGGTACCTCGGCTTCGCGCGGCCGCTCGCCGTGTTGAACGAGACCTTTCCGTCCTCGACGTCGACCCACACGATCGTCGAATGCGGCGAGCCGTCCGGACGCAAGGTCGTGACGGTCCCCACGAAGGGGTTCTCGTCGAGGAAGCGCTTCTGCGCCTCTTTCAGTGCTGCCATTCCCCACCTCCTGTTCTCTGCACCCGAAACGACGTGAGGCGTTAGCGTGTTCCCCGATGGGCGTCCTCCTACCCGTCGGCACGCGCAAAGGGCTTTTCCTCTTGCGAAGCGACGACGCCAAGAGCTGGCGGGTCGAGGGGCCGCAGCTGCTCGGTTGGGCCGTCTACCACGCGATCGTCGACCCGCGCGACGGCACCTGGCACGCGGCGACGAACAACCCGTTCTACGGCGCGACGGTGCACCGTTCGGGCGACCGGGGACAGACCTGGGAGCGAGCCGACGAGCTGGGGCTCCCGGAAGACGGGGAGCTGAAGCTCAATGCAACCTGGCACATCGAGCCGGGCCGGGACTCGGAGCTCTGGCTCGGCGGCGATCCGGGCGTGCTCTTCCGCTCCGACGACGGTGGCAAGACGTGGGAGCTGAACCGGGGGCTGTTCGAGCATCCGACTCGTGAGAAGTGGCAGCCGGGCGCGGGCGGGATGTGCACGCACTCGATCCAGCTCGCCGACGGAACGATGTACGTCGCGATCTCCGCCGCAGGCGCGTTCCGCAGCGAAGACGGCGGGGACAGCTGGACGCCGATCAACAAGGCCGTCGCGGCGGAGTTCATGCCCGATCCGTATCCGGAGGTCGGGCAGTGCGTGCACAAGCTGCTCGTGCACCCCACGCAGCCTGAATGCATCTGGCAGCAGAACCACTGTGGCGTCTACCGCTCCGACGACCGAGGCGACAACTGGGAACGACTCGACGGCAACGGTTTGCCGACGAGCTTCGGGTTCCCGCTCGCGCTCGATCCGGAGGATCCGGACGTCGCCTACGTGATCCCGGAGCAGTCGCAGGAGTACCACTTCACGGCCGAAGGGCGTCTCGGCGTGTATCGCACCGGCGACGGCGGCGCCTCGTGGGAGCTGGCGTCGGACGGCCTGCCCGAGCGCGCCTGGGTCGCTGTTCTGCGCGAGGGCTTTGCGTACGACGACGCCGCTCTCTACTTCGGGACGCAGAGCGGCTCCGTCTGGACCGCGCCGCGCGGCGGCGGCCGGTGGACGGAGGTCGCGCGCGACCTGCCGCCGATCCTCTCGGTCGAGGCCGCAGCGGCGTAGTGGCGGTCGTCCTGCTGCCCGCGGTGCTCGCCGCGGAGGCCGGCGGGCGAAAGCGCTTCGAGCTGGAGGCGGCGACGGTCGGCGAGGCGCTGCAGGCGCTGCCCGTGCGGAACCTGCTCTTCGACGAGGCGGGCGAGCTGCGCCGGCTGATCAACGTGTACGTCGACGGCGTGGATGCGCGCGGTGGGCGGCTGCTCGACGAGCCGCTCCAGGAAGGCTCTGAAGTACGCATCGTGGGCGCGGTCGCCGGCGGCTGCGCTTGCGCTGCCGCATAGAGGGGTCGCGGGCACTGCCCGCGACTCCGTCTAACCCCCGTTCTTGGATCGGCCCGGCTCCGAACCAAAGACGCGGCAGCTTGGGCGGCTGCGCTTGCGCTGCCGCATAAAAGGGGTCGCGGGCACTGCCCGCGACCCCGTCTAACCCCCGTTCTTGGATCGGCCCGGCTCCGAACCAAAGACGCTGCAGCTTGGGCGGCTGATTTCAAGGCCGTCCGGGGCGGTGCCGATCCTTGGACGGTGCGCCTTCTTGCAGCAGTCCTTCTGATCGTCGGCGCCCTGGCGGCGGTCGGCTTCGCGCGCCACGAAGACCGGATCCATCAGCAGAGCAAGCTCGCCGCGATCGCGAGCGAGCTGGCCGGGCGACCGGTCGGCGTCCATTGCCCCGGCTTCCTCGGGGCGCTCGTCAACGTCCGCACCGAAGGCGGGCGCGTGAAGTTCGACGGCTCCGGACGCCCCGCGAACCACACAGACCTCTCCCCAGAGACCTGCAGGGAGCTGCGCCATCTCGACCGCGTCGACTTCACGTGCATCGATCGCGGCGACTGCGGCTACTCGCAGTTCAAGGCCGCCTGGGCCGCGCACACGCTCGCGCACGAGTCCTTCCACCTGCGCGGCTTCGCGGAGGAGGCGAAGGCTGAGTGCTACGCGGTGCAGAACACGGCGCTCGTCGCCGAACGCGTGGGCGTGCAGGCCGACCAGGCGCAGAAGCTGCAGACCTGGGTGTACCTCAAGGGCTATCCCAACGAGCCGGACGAGTACCGCACGGAAGAGTGTCGCGACGGCGGCAGCCTCGATCTGCGGCCCCAGTCCACCACCTGGCCTTAGAAGGCCTGGCTCGGGGACTGTCCCTGAGACATGTCCCAGGGACAGTCCCTAAGACGTGTCTCTACGGGACTTCAGTCGGAATGTTCTTGATCTTGCCGCTGATGATGTCCGCGCGGATCTGATTGACCTTTGCCACCTCTGACTGCGGGACCTTCGGGGAGATCTTCCCGATGCCGACGCCGTTCTGCTTCAGTCCGAAGATCATGTTGCCGCCCTTGAAGTTGCCGTCGACGACGCTCTTGATCGCCAGGAAGACGGCCGTGTCGACACGCTTGACCGCGCTGGTCAGGATGTGCGAGCCGAGGAATGACTGGTCGGCGTCGACGCCGATCCCCCACACTCCCTTCTCCTTCGCAGCATCGAGCGCGCCGAGGCCGCAGCCTCCCGCAACCTGGAAGATCACGCCTGCCCCCTGCTCGATCTGGTTCAGCGCCACCTGCTTGCACTTGGCCTGGTCGGAGAAGTCCTCCGAGTAGCCGTTCAGCAAGGTGATCCCGGGATCCGCGGCCTTCGCCCCCGCCTGGTAGCCCGCGATGAAACGGTCGACCGGCGGCTGCTTCTGCCCGCCGACCGAGCCGATCACGTCCTTGCCCGCCTTGCGCTTCTCCTCCAGCCCGGCGAGGTACCCGACGAGATAGCCGGTCTCCTGCTCGCGGAAGAGGAGGCCGAGCAGGTTCGGCGGCTTGTGCGGCTCTTCCGTCTGATCGACGTCGACGATCGCGAAGCGGGAGTTCGGGAAGTTCGTCGCGGCCGTGTCGATCGCCGTCGCCTCGGTGAAGCCGACGCCGATCGTCAGGTTGTAGCCCTGGCGCGCGAAGGTCGACAGGTTCGGGACGTACTGCTGCGTCGAGTTCGCCTGAAACACGCGCTGCTGCACGCCGAGCTCGCTCTGCGCACGCTGCAGGCCGACATACGAAAGGTGGTTGAAGCCGCGGTCATTCAGCCCGCCTACGTCAGTGACGAGGCCGATCTTGATCTTCTTGCCGCCCTCCGCGCTGGTGCTGGACGAGCTCTTGTTGCCGCCGCCTCCGCAGCCGGCCCCCAGCAGGACTACGCCGAGAAGTGCGAGCGATCTCTTCATTGCGAACCTTTCCGCTAAGGTTTGCGACTATGGGGCGAAAACCATGAACGAGACTAGCAGCGCGCACCCTACTCCCGCTCATGTGAGCCTCGCGGTGGTGCTGCAAGTCCGGCGCGGCGTGCTGCACGTGCTGCTCTGGCAGCGTGCGCGGGAGCCGTTCAAGGGAGCGTGGGCGCTGCCGGGTGGCTACCTCGTTCCGGGCGAGACGCTCGAGGACTCGATCCGCCGTCACCTCGCCGACAAGGTCGACGTGCGCGAAGTCGCGCACCTCGAGCAGCTCGAGACGCTCAGCGATCCCGAGCGCTCTCCGCAGGAGTGGCAGCTGGCGACGGCGTACCTCGGGCTCGTGCCGAGCGACCTCGATCCGCTCGTCCCCGGCGACACCGAGTGGCATCCGATCGAGCGCGTCCCAACGTTCGCCTTCGACCACGAGGCAATCGTGCTCGCGGGTCGCGAGCGCCTGCGAGCGAAGCTCTCGTACACGAACCTCGGCTTCGCACTGGCGCCGGCGGAGTTCACGATCTCCGAGCTCCGCGACCTCTACGCCGCCGCGCTCGGGCACGACGTGTCCGCCACGAACCTGCAACGGGTGCTGCTGCGCCGCGGCGTCCTCGAGGCGACCGGGAAGTTGCGGGCGCCGGGCCCGACCGGCGGCCGTCCCGGGGCGCTGTTCCGGTTCCGCAGGAAGACGCTGGAGATCACCGATCAGTTCGCCGTCTTGCGGCCGCCGGGACCTGCCCACGTGCCCGTCGCGTAGTCGTCGGCATGAGGCGGATCGTCGCGCGCTGCAGAGGTAGGGGTCGTTTTCGAGGCTAGGCAGTTCAACGGTCTACACAAAACGGCCGCGCCGGCACAGCCGGCACGACCTCCAGTGGTCGGCGTCGCAAGACGACGCCGACGGACCTCAAGCCGGCCACGGCTCGTAGAGTCCGTGCGCGATGGCGGGCTCTCAACGGGACGAGCGCGCCTGGGTGCGGGGCGCTCAGAAAGGCTCGGTCTCTGACCTCGAGTCGCTCTTTCGGCACCACTGGCCGCGCGCATACCGAGCGGCCTACCTCGTCGTGCACGACTCCGCCGCCGCCGAGGACATCGCCCAGGAGGCCTTCCTCGCGGCCGTGCGTGCGCTCGACCGCTTCGACCGCCGCCGCCCGTTCGGGCCCTGGCTCCACCGCATCGTCGTCAACCGCGCGATCGACTGGTCACGCGCGCGGACGCTCCGGCGCGAGGCCGGCGAGGCGGGACTCGAGACTGCGGCCGCCGCGCCGCCGGCGGACAACCCGCACGCGCGCACGCTCGCGGCCGCCTTGTCCGAGCTGTCGCCCGAGCATCGAGCCGTGATCGTGCTGCGCCACCTGCTCGAGTACACGCCCGGAGAGATCGCGGAGCTCACCGGCCTGCCGCGCGGCACCGTGAACTCGCGGCTCCGGCGCGGGCTCGACCACCTTGCAGAGCGTCTCGGAGAGGACGTGCGATGACCGGCTGGCGTGATCCAGCGCCGGGCGAGCAGGAAGCCGGCGAGCGCGGCTGGGAAATCGTTCGTCACGGCTACGAGGAGCGGTTGCCGTTGCCGCGCACGCGCGACTGGCGTCCCTTCGTCGCCGTTGCGGCCGCCGCGGCCGTCCTTGCCGCCGCGTTCAGCCCACCGGGCCTGGCGGTGCTCGGCTCGCTTCGCGACGCCGTCCGCGGCGAGGAGAACGCGAAGCCGGCGCTTGCCTCCCTGCCGGCATCCGGTCGCCTGTTGACCGAGTCCGACGCCGGAGTCTGGGTCGTCCAGCGCGACGGCTCGAAGCGCTTGCTGCGCGGCTACCGCGACGCCGCGTGGTCACCGCACGGGCTCTACGTCGCAGCCGTGCACGGGAACGAGCTCCGCGCGTTCGAGCCGAACGGCGCCGTGCACTGGTCGCTCGGACGCGCCGGTCCGATACGCGATCCGCGCTGGTCGTATGACGGCTACCGGGTCGCGTATTTCGCCCGCGGTGCGCTCCGCGTGGTGAACGGAGACGGGACCGGCGACCACCTCCTGACCCGGAAGG